>Ga0207099_1044_pt1 | contig 26118 bp, 22 predicted proteins | sample Alteio_BWMinHeat_85_FD_153521 | JGI IMG/M metagenome (GOLD analysis project Ga0207099, IMG submission 153521) | Enriched cells from forest soil in Barre Woods Harvard Forest LTER site, Petersham, Massachusetts, United States -... | ecosystem: Environmental > Terrestrial > Soil > Temperate forest >... | reverse complement strand
GCATTACACATGCGCAGAACAGACCGTGAAACCATTATTCAAAATATCATTACTGAATTAAAATTACATCTTGAAAAAAATGGATTAAAAAACAGTAGAATATCAGGGCGTGCAAAGCACATTTATAGCATCTATCGTAAAATTCAAAAGAAACACACCCGTTTTGAACATATTTACGATGCCAATGCCGTTCGAATTTTAGTACCTACCGTCACCGATTGTTATACGGCATTGAGTTGTGTCCATGAAAATTGGACGCCGATTTCCGCTGAATTTGACGATTATATTGCAAAACCAAAACCCAACGGGTATCAATCCATCCATACTGCTGTACTCATTAAAAATGCGCCGATTGAAATACAGATAAGAACAATTGAGATGCATGAAAAAGCGGAATTAGGAATTGCGGCACATTGGAAATATAAAGAAAATAAATCCGTTAATAATACGGACGAACAGAAAATCACATTACTCAGAGAGTTGTTGGATTGGCAAAAAAATACATTGGCCACAACTGAATCTCAAACAGAATTATATAAACAAGCTTTCAATGACCGTGTTTATGTTTTTTCACCCACGGGCGATGTATTTGATTTAGCAAAAGGCGCAACACCGCTTGATTTTGCCTATTTGGTTCACAGCGATATCGGTCACCGTTGTCGGGGTGCCAAAATAAATAATATTTTAGTACCTTTAACATATACATTAAAAACAGGCGATCATATTGATATTTTAACCACAAAAGAAAGCAACCCCAGCCGCGATTGGCTCAGGGCTGATTTTGGATTTTTAAAAACAAACCACGCAAAACAAAAAGTAAAACAATGGTTTCGAAAACAAGATTACTCAAAAAATTTGGCTGAAGGCTTGTTAATATGGGAAAAAGCATATCAACAAAAAGGATTGCAAAAATCTGATATTAATAAAATACATGAGCAATTTAATTTAAAAAATACCGATGCCCTATTTTCAGCCCTTGGTGCAGGTGACATAAAACTACCGGTTATTTTAAATAAATTAACGTTAATTCATAAACCCAAAAACGATATTATTATTACTGAAAAAGACAAACTAAAAAATAAATCGCTGAGCAATGAATTTTCTGTTCAAGGGTCAAAACATTTATTAACGCAAATTGCGCACTGTTGTCATCCCATTCCTGGCGATCTCATCATCGGTTATATTACCCAAGGACACGGTATCACCGTACATCAAAAATATTGTCGCAATATTCAAGACATGATACAGAAGAGGCCAGAACGATTAGTTGATATTTCATGGGAAAACGCAGAGAAAAAAAATTACCGCGTGACTTTGTCCATTCATGCAGATGACCATCATGGATTGTTGCACGATATTTCAGGTGTAGTGACACAGCAGAATTTATCTATTTTAGCAGTTCAATCGCATGCGCATGTAGAAAACAATACCGTCACGCTTGAAATAACGCTTCAAATAAACAATCTAGCACTATTAGATGAACTATTTAAGAAACTTAAACAGGTTCAGGGCGTGATTGAGATTATACGGAAATAGACAAAGAATGCGTTTTGCGCAAACTTTGTGGCTTCTACGTAAATCATGTTAAAGTAAAATGAAATACTATTGCTCTGTTTTTAGATTGTAAAACCCAATAGGGATATTAAATGTCTATTCACGATGAATCCAATCAATTTAGCCAGGTAATAAAGCCAAGAAGTGGGCATTTTGATTCAGCGGATATCACTTTTTTATCAACCTTATTAACAGACGAAGGGATTCTGTTATTTTACTATGTTGAAAATTCATTTTTATTGGGTGCAGCACTTTTAGATTCGCTGGATTCAAAAACCATTTTATGGCGATCGTCGAATCCGATTTGGCAAACACAGGAAAAAATAAAATCTTTATCCATTTCTAGAAAATGGAAAAGAATTTATTTTAATTACCAATTAAAAAAAACATCTTACTCAGTTCATTTACCCTTAAATAATATTTTTGGATTACGGGAAAAAAATAATTTACCCGCGCTAAAAAGAATATCTAAAAATCCGATTTTAAAGCCCAATCAAAATAATGCATGGGAAGCATCGGCCGTTTTTAACGCTGCTGCACTCTATCTTAATAAACAGGTGCATTTTATTTATCGCGCCATTACAGCATCCGGCGAATCTTTATTTGGTTATGCGGTCAGTAATAACGGTGTTAATATTATTGATCGAAATGAAAAACCCGTTTACTTTTTAAATGCAGAAATAAAATCTAAAAAGAAAAATAATCTGGCTTCTTGTTTTTATATGTCAGGAAGTAATTCGCATGGATGTGAAGATCCGAGATTATCTAAAATTGGCGATCGTATCTACATGACCTACACTGCTTGGAATTATATATCACCACCGCATGTTGTCCTAACCTCGATAACAGTGATTGATTTTCTAAATCAAAAATGGAATTGGACAACACCCATTCAAATTTCGCAACACAACGAACTGCATAAAAATTGGGTTATTTTTCCTGAGAAAATAAAAGGGAAATATGCCATCCTGCACAGCTTATCACCGAATATTCTTATTGAATATTCTGACACGCTAAAAAACAGAAAAACACCTATAGCAAGCTGTTATCATCCTGACCATCGAGAGTTATGTTGGGATAATTGGATGCGAGGCGCGGGTCCACCGCCCATTAAAACAACTGAAGGTTGGTTGCTTTTATATCATGCGATGGATTTTAATGATCCTAATAAATATAAAATTGGTGCCATGATTTTAGATTTGAAAAATCCAGCCAAGGTACTGTATCGCTTAAGTCACCCTATTTTGGAACCAGAAACTTATTATGAAAATCAGGGACACAAAGCAGGTGTTGTTTATACCTGTGGCGCTGTTGTTATTGATAACACCTTATTTGTTTATTATGGCGGTGCAGATACAGTATTATGTTGCGCAAAACATAATTTACCTAAATTGTTATCTGTTATTAAAAAAAGTTAAATTATTTTAAAGGATTATTATGTTAAAACGATGCTCAGAAAACCCTATTTTAAAGCCTCAAAATGAAAACACCTGGGAAGCGAAGGCTGCATTTAATCCTTCAGTTTCAAAAGAAAATGGGGAAATTCATTTGCTTTATCGGGCCGTTTCAGCGCCAATTGGCATAAAAAATAAAAAAGTAGCGGTCTCTTCCATTGGTTATACAAATAGCACTGATGGTATTCATTTTGAAAAAGGCAGGCAATTAATAAAACCGGAACATAGTTGGGAAACATATGGCTGCGAAGACCCACGAGTCACCTATTTTGGGAAAACATATTATATTTTTTATACCGCATTATCAGTATTTCCTTTTCAACCTGATGGCATAAAAATAGGCGTTGTTACAACAAAAGATTTTAAAAAAATTGAATCAAAACATTTAGTCACGCCCTTTAATTCAAAAGCAATGGCTTTGTTTCCCGAAAAAATAAATGGAAAAATGGCTGCCATTTTAACGGTGCACACGGATATTCCGCCCTCTAAAATTGCGCTTGCCTACTTTAAAAAAGAAGAAGATATTTGGTTTCCTCAATATTGGAATGAATGGTATGCCTCTCTAGATCAACATGTCATTCCTTTGTTGCGCGACGCCAAAGACCATTTAGAAGTCGGCGCACCACCTGTCAAAACAAAAGAAGGTTGGCTGATTATTTATTCGTATATTAAAAATTATTTTTCACCTGAAAAAATATTTGGTATCGAAGCAGTATTATTGGACCTCAAAGATCCATCGATTGTGATTGGAAGAACTGAAAAGCCCTTATTAATACCCAAGATGCCTTATGAACTCAAAGGCGATGTTCCTGATGTGACTTTTCCATCGGGCGCATACATTCAGAATGATTTGTTGCATGTTTATTATGGCGCTGCAGATTCAACGGGGTGTTTAGCGACAATGCCTGTTAATGACTTATTAAAAATACTGACTGAAAAAAAGAAAGCGGAATTCATAGCGGAAAAATCAGGTCACCGATTTGAGCGTTATAATCTAAACCCCATTATTTCACCCCGTCCCGAATTTAAATGGGAAGCAAAAGCCACTTTTAATCCTGCTGCTATTTACGAAAGTGGTCGTGTGCATATTATTTATAGAGCGATGTCAAAGGATGATACTTCTGTGTGGGGGTACGCCTCAAGCAAAGATGGTGTGCACATCGATGAAAGGTCGCGTGAACCTATATACACACCTAAAGAAATTTTTGAACAAAAACTAAAGCCTGGAAACTCAGGTTGTGAAGACCCGCGCATCACAAAAATGGGAAATCGCTTTTATGTTTTTTATACCGCCTATGATGGATTTACGCCAAGAGTCGCATTTACATCCATTTTAATTAAAGATTTTTTAAAAAAATGGTGGAACTGGGATAGACCCAAAGTAATTTCATCCCCATTAATACCCGATAAAGACGCCTGTTTGCTTGCGAAGAAAATTAAAAATAAATATGCGATTTTTCATCGTGTTGACAATGATATTTATATTGATTATGTAAATGATCTTGGATTTTTAGAAGAAGAGTGGTTAAAAAATAAATTAAGTTTAATCCAGCCGAAATATGTAAAAAAAGCGAATGATCATATTGAAAAAATCGGCATTTCAGCGCCGCCTATAAAAACAAAATTTGGTTGGTTGCTTTTGTATCATTGGACGCTAGGTGCAAAGTCGCCTTATCAATATAATGTGGGTGTTGCCTTATTGGATTTAAACAATCCATCACTCGTTATCAAAAAAGATGTATTGCTTATGGAACCCGAAATGAAATATGAAAAATTGGGTTTAGTACCAAACGTTGTTTTTCCCTGTGGTGCTGTTCAAATTAAAAATGATATTTTTATTTATTACGGTGGCGCAGACCAAGTAATTGGTGTTGCAAAAATTTCAATGAAAGATATTTTAAAAACCTTGGGAATAGTAATCTAAAAAGAATTATAAATGTTCATAGTGAATGTTTTTTAAATGCGTGCATTCATTCCAAATATCCCATGCGTCATAAACAACACAGGGTTTTTTCGTGTTTTTTAAAAGCTTCTCTATTTTTTTTGAATCATTAAAATCACACAACACTTCATCTCGATCACAAATAATAATGGCATCAACATCTATAAAAAAATCATCATTCAATGTGCTACTTTTAATTAAAACATAGGGATTAAATGCTTCGGGTATGACTGTGTATTTATTTTTATTTAAAAACGGATCATAACAATTGAGTTTTTTTACACCGCTTTTAATGAGAAGATCCATAATTTTAAGTGAATGTGACAATCGAAAATCGTCCACATCTTCCTTAAAAGAAAGCCCAAGAATAGCAATGATACAATTTTTAGCATCGCCTATTTTTTGAAGTACTTTTTTTACAACAAATTCCATTAAATAGTCATTTGTTTTACGCGCATAAAACCAGACAGATTGAAAATCTCGTTGGTCTTTATTTTTTGAAAATCCCAATTCAAAAATATAGGGATCTTTACTCAAGCAATATCCTGATACAAATCCAGGCGAAGGTATGTGATTTCGACCATAATGATCATTTACTGTAGCGATGACTTCTTCCACATTGATATCAAATTCACTGGCATGCATTGCAATTTCATTTGCATAACCAAATAAAGTACTTCGAAATGTGTTATCAGTTAATTTGCAAAATTCAGCTGTAATTGGATTTTTGACACGAAGTACGCTAGATCCGATATATTCAAATAGTTTGCTAATAGGTAAAAATGCAGCATCAGAATACACGCCAATAATTTTGGGGAGTGTTTTTAACTCTTTGATGGCAGCACCTTCAGTGATTCTTTCTGGAACAAAGGCAAGAAAAAAATCAGTTCCTTCGTTTATTAGAAATTTTGTTTCTATATATTTTTTTAATTGATCAGTTCCTCCCAGCGGCATCGTTGTTCGAATAATTAATTTTACGCCCTTTTTAAAGCTATTTTTTTTAAAAAATAGCTGATCAATTAATTTAAAATATTCTGTAAAATCAATTTGCTTTTTAAGAATAATATCCTGCTCAACAGGCGCACTGGTGCCAATCGTAAAAACAATTGCATCAACAGCTAAAAAATGCTTTTCAATATCTACCCAAGCTGCAAAAGGAAAAAATTTTTCATCTAGGGTGTTTTTTAAATAGCTATCCATGGAAGGTTCATAAAAGGGGGAAATACCTTTTTTTAATGCTGCAATATTGTTTTCATTCCTATCAAATCCATACACCGTAATACCTGATTCAGCAAAAGTAAGTGCCTGGGGTAATCCAATGCGTCCCAATCCAATCACCAACACACAATTAATACCCGTATTATTTTTTACAGTCACCATAAAATCCTATTTTTTAACGAATGGGAATATCCGTATTTTTACCTTGTTTGCTAAATCCATGTTCAGTTTTATACCAATACCCCGGTCTGATTAGTAATTCAAAAATTGCGTAATATCCGGCAAAACTCATTAACAACCAATAAAATAATTTCAAGGGTACATAGGGCAGTAAACTGTAGAGGCGACGCTTATAGACAGAATAAAATTCACTCATTAACAAAATACTATTTGCAATTAAAAAATCATACCAAGTCGTAAAAAATAATACTTTTGAATTAGGTTCAAGACCCTTCGTTACTAAATGAAAGTAGGTGGCAATCAAGAAAATCCACAATGGCAAATTGGCTAGCTGAATAAATACATTGCCACCAACAAAATATTGGAAATTGATAAACTTAACCCACCCAATTTCCTTAATCATTTTTATTGGATCACGCATATTGACTAAATAGGTTTGCATATACCCTTTATTCCAACGTACACGTTGCCGAAACCAATTAAGCAAATTACTATTGGCTTCTTCATACGTTGTTGATGTAATGCAATTTGTTTTAAGCCTAAGCCTATAAATACGAATACCAATATCTGCGTCTTCTGTTCCTATGTATGGATCCCAGCCGGCAAGTTTAAGCAAAGCAGGTGTTTTAAAATGATTGCTGGTTCCACCTAATGGAACCGGGGCTTTTAAAAAAACCAACGCAGGAACAAAAAAATCAAACCAATGTGAAAATTCAATTGTAAAAAGTTTTGTGAGTAAATTTTCTTTATAGTTATAAAAATTAAGTGCTGCTTGAATGCATACCGTTTCTTTGTCATTTTCAGAAAAACATTTTAAGGCTTGTTTGAGTTGATCAGGATCAGGTCTATCTTCGGCGTCAAATATGGTGAGATACTCTCCGAATGCTAAATACAAACCATAATTGCAGGCACGAGGTTTTGAGCGCGGCAATCCAGGTGGGACAATTAATACTTCAAAATACCACGGTAAATTAAATGTATTAATAATTTCAATGGTGTTTACATCATCTTCCTCAACCAATAATTTGACATCTAATTTTGATTTGTCGTAATCAATACGTTCAATTGAGGCTAATAATGCAGATATTGTAATTTTTTTCTCGCGCAAGACAGGTATTAAAATCGTATAAGTAGGAAGATCGCTATCAAGCACCAGGGATTTAACTGTCTTTTTTTGAGGCCATCGCGTCAATCGTAGTGTTAACCCCATTTTATATGCCATGAAGACGACTGTTCCCATTGATAGCAGTAATGAACCAATAAATATACCGATGGAAAGGTGCCAACACAGTGCTGCAATAATTAAAGTAATTGCAATAATAAGCACTATTTTTTCTGTCAAACTAAATGAGTAACTTGCACTATGGACTGGATCAACATCAAATCTTTTATTGGTAATATCGTGCGTTAATTTTTTTGAGAATTTTTGAGAAAGTGTTTTTGAAATAGCTTGTCGCGAAATAACGACTATTTCAATCGGTAAATTAAAGTCATTTTTAAAATAATCATTTATTTTTTGAATATTATTTTTTGTTACATTTGCAGTAGCAATAATAACTTTATGCGCTGTTTTTTTAATTGGGATAGCTTGATACTTTAAATAATCAAAATAGTTTTTTTGTTTCAGTAAATTAGTATCGACTTTAAATTCATCGATAGTAATATACGCCAGATTATTTTTTTCTGATAACAATGTGTAATAATTAGAAATGTTGTCACTGATCGTTAGCATACTTACCCTTTTTAAAATGTGAACCAAAGTGCTGCAAATGGAGAAGTTCCCATTCCGACATTGGTACCATAGAAATCTTGTTTTACGCCTATTTGAATTGACCAATTTGGTTTAAATAAATAACGAATATTTGGCATTATCGTACATAAATTGTAATCGGGTTGTTCTGCGTTTAGCGGATTATGTAAGGTAATCGTATTTAATTCCTGAACTTCAAAAATTAAGCGTTGTGCAAGCGTTTTCCATCCCGCCATAAAATCCAAATGAAGTTGATCAGCAGCGCCATCAAAGTAAGGGTTATAAGATGCTTCAGCATCTAGATACCAGGTGTTATATTCTTGGGGATCAAATTTTCCGCCGATGCCATATAAGAATCGAAAATCCGCATAATGTTCTTCATTTGAAATTGTATATTGTGTCGATGGCGACAGGCTGTTTCCAAAGTTTTTTGATTTAAAAGGTTGATTATATAAAACCTGAAATGAGAATGTATTGTAATCTTTTTTATTTATTAAAAACCGCCCTCCGACTGTTGCATAACCTAACGCAAAAGGACTTTTTTCGCCTGATTGACTGTAACTGAGAAAGGTGGAATTCAAGATAGCGGTAAATTTAGAGGTAAAGCCATATTCCATGTAAGGATTAACGGCGAATTGCTGAAAACAAGGGCCGCTGTGTAAATTGCCTTGTTTATCCCAATAACGACAACTTGTGTAAGGTTGAATATTACCGATAACAAGTCCATCACCCTTTGGCTGTAGCCACGCTGCAGCTTCACTCAGTAATGGTAACAAGGGCATAAAAATAAGCGCATAAACAGCTAAGTTTTTTTTAAAACGCACAAAAAATCCTTTTTTTATGGGCAGTTTTTTTCTTTATTTTATCTGCAAAACAAGCCATGATAGCATCATGAGCTCAGATAATACACACGTAAAAACAACAATTATTCCGGTGATTTTAGCCGGTGGCACCGGCACTCGTCTTTGGCCGCTATCGAATAAAAATTTTCCAAAAGAATTACTGAAATTACACGGAAATAAAACATTGCTTCAATCTACGTTATCTCAAATTAAATTAATTCCGAATCTTGCCAATCCATTAATCGTTGGCAATGTCGCGCATAAAAGCACGCTTACAAAACAAATCAACGTTATTAAAATGAATGCTGTTTTATTGTTAGAAACAGAATCGCGAGACACAGCAACCGCAGTAGCACTCGCCGCAAAATACGCATTAACTCAGCATGAAAACCCAATACTATTGATTTTACCGATTGATTATTTTATTTCAGACAGACAAAAATTTGCAAAAATGATTATATCTGCTGCGAAAATTTCAAATAAAGGAAAATTGGTTATTTTTGGCGTTAAACCCAAATTCCCTGCAACAGATTATGGCTATATTAAGAAGGGTAAAAAAATATCAGGGAGTTCTGGATTAACTGTTAGTCATTTTCTAGAGAAGCCAAATTTAAAAATTGCAACACAATATTTTAATTCAAAAAAGTATTATTTAAACAGTGGGATTGGCTTATTTTCAGCAACTGCTTTTCTTAAAGCCTTATCTTTATATTCACCTAAAATATTTTCCACCCTACAAAAAACAAAAAATATAATTCAAGCTCAGAAAAAAATTATTCTTTTAAATAACCATTTGATGAATAAATATAAATCTCTTTCATTTGATAAAGCCGTTTTAGAAAATGCAAAAAATTGCGTTGTTTTTCCATTTAAAGGAAATTGGCATGATTTGGGAAATTGGAATTCCCTTTATGAAATTGCAAAAAAAGACAGGCAAAAAAATGCAAAAACAAAACGGGTTATTTGCTTTGACACAAAAAATTCATACCTTTACTCTAGCGGTAATCTGTTAGTGACATTAAACGTGAGTGATTTATTGATTATTGTGACAAAAGATACAGTATTAGTCGCAAAACGTGGGCTGGCGCAAAATATCAAAAAAATGGTTAATTTGTTACCCCTGAAGGAAAAATAATATGACACTATGGATAGCTACAGTTATTTTTTTGCTCATTTTGTTTGGGTTTATGCCAACACTTATTCGTAGAAAAAAATTTGAACTTAATTTCAGTTTCATTATTTTTTTTACAGCCATATTATTTTTGTTCTATGTTTTATTTATAAAAATACTGCCTCATCATTTTTAAAAACGTCTAATGAAACAGCAATAATAACACCCTATAAAAATCATTCCGGGACGATAATACTGACGACGCGATTTAAGCAAAACACTCACACCAGGATATAACAACAATATAGACACATTGCTTTAAAGAAAATAATGATCGATAATCACGCCCTAAAGAGATAACCAATAAGGGGCAGTCATGAAACCACCAATAGCCAAACAACCCTTTTCCGCTAAAAAATCACTGACACTCTATTTTCTTGCTTCCATTTTTTTGGTGTTTGAGATGGCAGTTCAAGTATCCCCAAGTGTCATGACAACGCAATTAATGCAATATTTACAGATGAGCGTGTTTGGATTAGGCGTCATGTCAGGCTGTTATTTTTATACTTATACAGTGATGCAAATTCCGTCGGGTATTTTATTGGATCGTTTTAATCCGCGTATTGTGATTGTTAGCGCCATTCTTACTTGTGCGCTTGGGTGCGTATTATTGGGAAGTGCTTCGACTATGTTGATAGCTTGTTTTGCGCGCTTACTGATGGGCTTTGGTTCCGCATTTGCCTTTGTTTCTGTTTTGGTTGTCACCGCCGATCTGTTTCCATCGCGCTATTTTGCCGTGTTGACTGGCGTGACACAAATGCTGGCGGCGATCGGCGCTATGTCTGGGCAATTGCCAGTGCATCTTTTAGTGACGGCCATTGATTGGAGGAACACATTATTTTTATTCGGCGTGATAGGAACTGTGATCGCCACCTTGGTTTTTTGTTTTCTACGCTATGAAAGAACAAATACACAGAGCGTTTTAAATAATGACATCAATATAAAATCTATTTTACGCAGCAAGCAAACTTGGTTTATCGCTATTTATGCTTGCTTGCTATGGGCGCCAATGTCTGCATTTACCTCGCTATGGGGTGTGCCTTTTTTAAAAAATATTGACCACTTGTCAGCTGCTAATGCCGCATTTTTCTGCTCATTAATGTGGATTGGTTTAGCGGCTGCTAGTCCCTTACTGGGTTTTTTGTCGACACGGGCGAATAACCGAAAATTATTTTTAATCTTGTCTGCTGGCTTAGGATTATTTTGTTTTTCTATTATTTTATTTTTTCAGTTAAAAGGATTTATGCTTGTGGCACTCTTACTGTTAGCGGGTGCAGCGTGTTCTGGACAAGCTTTGAGTTTTACGGTCGTGAAAGAAAACAATCACCGAAATAGGGCGGCATCTGCTATTGCTTTTAATAATATGGCGGTCGTTGTTTCCGGCGCATTATTTCAGCCGTTTGTAGGATGGTTGCTCAATGAAACAGGCAATTACCGTTTATCTTTATCTGTTATTTTAATTGCTTATTTGGTTGGATTTTTAATAGCGATATTTTGGATTAAGGAAACAGTGTAATCGCCGTCTCTACAATCATCCATTCGGTATGGATATATCAAAACGTTAAATGAAACGGCAACAACAATATTTCATCACCCAAAGCATGCAATTTACGTTCCAAAATATAAGTCATGCCATTATGCAAAAACCGCTTAAACCAAGTGTCTTTTTGAAAACTCATTTGGCTGGCAAAAAACATGTGATTGGGAAATTTTTTCCCTGTTGTCTGACAAAGCGCGACTAAATTTTCAACGACATCACTGCCAAAATCAGAAAAACGCGTTGCCAATAAATTCTTCTGTTGACAATACATCACAAAATAATCCAAACGCTCATTCACTTCTTTCGTCATGCGTTTTAAAGCACGTTTTCCACTAAAACTTTTAATATCAACCTGCCCCACACCCACGAAAATAAAATTGGTAAAGTTGCCAGAAAAGTTTTTTAAAATCCACTGCAAACAATGCATCCCCGTAATTTTATCAGTTACAAATAAAATTGCTGTTCTTTTTTCGGAATCAAGTTCATTTTTAACAAGATCAACATCATTGAGCGGCAATACCAAGCCGCGATGACGTTCGCGTAATTCTCTGCCGACTCTCAGATAATGTCTTCGAACAAAATAACAAAAAGAAATAACAACGCAGGTCACAATAATCGTAACGTAACCACCTTCAAAAAATTTGCTGACGAGAACAACGCACAATACAAACGATGTGACAATAAATCCCAATAAGGACATCGCGCATTTTACCCACCAATCCAGCGTGTTTTTGCGATTACTCAACCAATGTGAAAACATGCCAAGTGTTGTTAAACTAAATGTAATAAATACGTTAATACTATATAAAACGACAAGCCAACCTACATTGCCATCGCTGAGCAATAAAATAATTAATGCCGCAACGCCATAAAAAATAATACCCTGGCTATTAACCAAACGACTTGACAATAACTGAAAGCGTCTCGGCAACCAAGTATCAGCGGCCATATTGGCTAGCACAGTCGGACCCGCTAAAAAACCCGTATTAGCAGCAACAAATAAAATACCTGCTTCAAATATCATGGTAATGGCAACACCCATGTGTGCTGATTTTGAATGACCTAAAATATCAGAAAAAACGACGTAATTTAATGTTTGTCCTTTCACAGGCGACACGTGATACAACATATACAATAAAGTAATTCCGCCAGCGACTACCGCGAGCGAAATCGCCATATACAACATGGTCACTTTTCCCGTTTTAACACGCGGTTCCACCAATTTATTGACATTATTGGAAACAGCTTCAATACCCGTATAAGTACCACTTCCCAATGAGTAAGCGTGTAAAATAAACGCCAACATGAGTAATGATCCGATATGACTCGATAATGCGTGCGCTTGTTGAAATGATTGATGCGTCACTTGCAACATCGATTGACTATGTGTGGCAATCCCATAAGCAATTAATGCCAAAGTAGTTAATACAAAACCCAAGAATAAAGGCATAACGACACGAATAGATTCTTTCATGCCACGCAGATTCAGGAAAATAAAAAGAATGATGACAAAAAATTCCATCGGTAATTCGGTAAATTGTAAATTTATCGGAAAAAAACTATATAACGCCTGCGCACCACTCGCCGTTGAAATGGCAATTGTTAAAATATAATCGACAATTAAGGCAGAACCAGAAACAACACCTGCCATTGGTCCTAATAATTGACTGGCGACTTTATACCCACCACCACCGCTGGGAAATAATTCAATGACCTGATTGTAACTGAGCGCAATAACAAAAATAGAGATAATAGTACCCATAACAACAAATAAAGTTAAATCGGGATAATGCCCCAACGCAATATACGATTGTTCTGGGCCATAGCAAGAAGAAGACAGTGCATCAGCACCTAAGCCAATCCATGCAAAAAAAGAAATTAATGCGGTTTTTTTAAATAGATCTGATTTAAAAGGATCTAAGGGTCTGCCGATGAATCTGCGAATCATAATATTTTCCACTCGCTAACACTCGGGGCTCTGAGTTTATTTATAATGTCATGAAACGATCCATCAGCACACGGAATTCCAGTAACAAGCCAATCATAGAGCGTTGGGTCTTCTTCTTTTAATAAACGCAAAAATAATTTTTTTTGATCTTCAGGTAAATCATCATAATGATGATTAAGAAATTGTTGGAAAATAAAATCGAGTTCTAACATGCCACGACGACATTGCTGTGCTACATAACTCATCTTAACTCACCATAATCATCGCCAGTATGCTGTGAAGCATAATTTTCAAAACGCGTATACTGACCGAGAAATGTCAGACGAAAATCACCAATTGGTCCGTTACGTTGTTTACGAATAATAATTTCTGCGCTGCCTTTATGAGGGCTGTCTTCGTTATAAACTTCATCACGATAAATAAAAGCAATCACATCAGCATCTTGTTCGATCGCACCTGATTCACGCAAATCAGACATCACCGGTCTTTTGTCTGTGCGTTGTTCTAGTCCGCGATTTAATTGTGACAAGGCAATCACCGGCACATTAAATTCTTTCGCTATTCCTTTTAACGCACGCGATATTTCTGAAATTTCATTTGTGCGATTTTCACGTGAACCGGAACTCGTCATTAATTGTAAATAATCGATCACAATTAAACTTAAACCGCCGTGTTTTCGTGCAACACGGCGTGCTCGCGTACGCAATTCTAATGGAGATAAGCCTGCTGTGTCATCAACATATAATTTTGATTCTGATAACATACTGACGGCAGAAGAAACTCGCGGCCAATCATTATCAGTTAATTGACCAGTACGTACTTTGTGTTGATCAATACGTCCTAAAGATGAAATCATACGCAATGCCAATTGTTCTGCTGGCATTTCCAAACTAAAAACCATCACCGGCTTTTCTTGTTTAAGGGCTGCAAATTCAGCGATATTCATTGCAAAACTGGTTTTACCCATGGAAGGCCTGCCTGCAATAACAACCATATCGCCTGGTTGCAAACCTGAGGTCAGCCTATCAAAGTCTGTAAACCCAGTTGATACGCCTGTCAGCGCTCCTTTGGTTTCTTGTAAGAGCAGCAAACGGTCATTGGCTTTTGATAGCAAGTCCGCGATAGCAACAGGGCCTACACCCCGTTGCTGATGTTCTGAAATTTTATAAACTAAACGTTCCGCATGATCCAGCAATTCTTGTGAATCGCGACCATCAGGATTGAACACACTGTCTGTCACATTCGTGCCGACAGAAATTAATTGACGGAGAACAGAACGCTCGCGCACGATGTCGGCATAAGCAAGGATATTTGCGGCCGACGGTGTGTTTTGTGCTAATTCGTAAAGATAGGCTTCGCCTTCAGCCAACAAGGAAAGTTTATTTTCAGATTTTAAGGCTTCAGCAATGGTAAGAACATCGAAAGGTTGATTGCGACCAATTAACTTTAAAATCGCTTCGAAAATAGCACGATGGTCCCCTCGATAAAAGTCTTCAACAACAATGCGATCGGCAACTTGATCCCATGTGCGATGATCTAACATCAAGGCACCCAGAACAGATTGTTCCGCATCAACAGAATGCGGCGGCACTTTGGCTGGGTTTCTATTTTGTCTAGTAGGCAGTGTTGATTGTTCTATCATAGTATCCATTGTCTCATCCTTCCATGAAGTCTTATGAATATGCTTTAGCTGATTACTTTGCGTATATTTTTGAAACAATCAGTTCCTACATCCCTGTAGGCTAATGATAGCCCTGACGGGGCAATCATTGTTTCAAAAATACCTCCTTCGTAATCATCTACGCATATTCATAAGCACTTTTTATTGCTTAAGGTAATGCCATTGATACCGAGTCTCGACAATCGATCATTCTGATTACTTCTTCACCTCTGTATTCACAACTACCTTGATCTTAGCACTCACTTCACCATGCAAATGCACGTTGATATTGTATTCACCCAATGCACGAATAGGGCCTTCAGGCATTTCAACTTCGCTTTTTTCCAGCGCTTTTCCAGAATCAGTAACCAACTTAGCAATATCACGTGGTCCGATTGAACCGAATAATTTTCCTTCGTCACTCGCTTCTACTGTTATTGTCACTGTATGTCCTTCAAATGATTGCGCGCGCACTTGTGCTGCTGCAAATACTTCTGCCGCAATTTTTTCTAATTCAGCACGACGTTTTTCAAATGCCAACACATTATGAGTTGTTGCTTGAACTGCTTTACTGCGCGGCAATAAAAAATTACGTGCATAACCCGCTCTGACATTCACTTGATCACCAACGTTTCCTAAATTAATTACGCGTTCTTGTAAAATTACTTTCATAAAATACTCCAGTCAAAAATAAAAAAGTGATCAGTGTCAGTGATCAGCGGTACTCAAATTAAGCTTTCTAAAACCAAAAAACATATCAGTAAAAGCGAATATTCCCAAAACTGATATTACAATCGCGGGGACGAAAAATAAACCCGTATACATTAAAATCAAAGCATAAATTAAATGTTTTTTTTGCTGCGCAAAAAAATGCATTAAGCTCAAACCTGCAATAAAAAAAGGCAGTAAAGCAAGCGGAAATGCATCGAGTGCCATTTGCTTTTTAAATAATGCCAAAATCAATAACAAGGCCATTAAAATGATGGACACCATGCCTGCGCGAATTTGTGTAAATTCCTTTGCAAAAGCACCTGGATTAAACAGTGAGAATTGCCAAAAACGAGCAATAATCAGCTGCAATACCAATGTTCCTGCGATAAAAAAAAACACTATGCCCGTCGCTATCGGTGCCAAAAGAGCTGTAATTTGAGCAGTTGTTAGTTTGATATGCCAATGTGCTTCCAAAAATAAAGGCTTCATATAAGCCAATAATTCCGTTCTCCACCATGCTTGTAAATGAGGGAAAAAAAGATGGAGCAATACAATCAACATCACACCCAATAAAGCAATGGCCTCTAACAACAAGCTCCAAACACGATAACGACGCAGCGCAACTGCAAAAACCCACATTAAAACACATCGAAACAATAATACATCAAATAGGCCAACTCTACGCAATGCCAATAATGCAATCGAAGGCAACGCAATCCAAGCTAACAGCCATAGTCCGGATTTAGGTCCTTTTTGCAAAGTTACCAAACCGACAATAATGACCGCAATAATGCCTGTTGGAAAATTAAATACTGACAATAGAGCACATAAAAACGCAATAACAACTGCGTTAGCCTCTTTTGCCAGTAAAAATTTTCCAAAAGTATTCACGGGTGTCTGCTCTTTTAATGCGTATCGGAATAAGGCAATAACGCTAAATAACGTGCCAATTTAATTGCACGTGCCAACTGACGTTGATAGCGTGCTTTCGTTCCTGTAATACGGCTAGGCACAATACGTCCCGACTCCATTACATATTCTTTTAACATTTCAACATCTTTGTAATCAATTTCAGTGATTTCTTGCGCGGTGAAAGCGCAGAATTTTGTGCGTTTAAAATAAGTTGCCATGTGTTCCTCTCTTAATCAATAAATTCCACTCGCTAACGCTCGGGGCTCTGAGTTCGGGGCTCTGAGTTGATTTATTCCTCATCGCGATCGTCAGAATGACGTCTTGGACGGCTATTTTGTTCGCTTGCTTTTTTTACCATTGGAGACTGCCCTGTTACTGCATGATCCATACGCAAAATTAAGTTACGAATTACCATGTCATTAAAACGGAATGCGGTTTCAATTTCAGCAAGCACTTCTTCAGAACATTCTATGTTCATCAAGACGTAATGTGCTTTATGCACTTTATTAATTGGATAGGCTAACGGACGACGACCCCAATCTTCCAAGCGATGCATTTTACCAGCACCATTTTTGATGATTCCTTGGTAGCGTTGAATCATGGAAGGAACCTGACCGCTTTGATCAGGATGTACTAAAAAGACAATTTCGTAATGTCTCATGATATCCCCTTTTGGTTGTTGGTACTCCCCATGGTTACAAGGAGTACAAGCCCCCTACGCAATTGCAGTGGAGCAAGGTTTAAAGAACGCGTATTCTATCACGACGTATTCGAAGTGCAATGAAAAAGTATGAGCGAGAGTGTGAGTATGAGAAAAATAAGGGTAGAATAACCCTCAACGTACACTGAAGTTAAGGTTTCCCAATGGTATTATCTGAAGACCACAGCAATGCAACTTATCAAATTCAATCTGTGACATTTGATGGCATTAAAATTAATAATGTGATTTATTCAAATAGTTTAATTATTTCTCCCGACAAATTAATTCCAAATTGGAAACCGATCACAATTGATACGCTCACTGATGACGATTTATTGCTGTTTTTAGCGTTTAAACCCGAAATTATTTTGCTTGGGACCGGCGAACGCAGCATTATTCTCCCAGCTAAAAAATTAGCTTGCTTACTTGAAAAACAATTTCACATTGAATGCATGAATACAGCGGCGGCTTGTCGTACTTATACAATATTGGCTTCCGAAGGCCGAAAAGTAGTTGCAGGATTAATACTATGACACTCACCCTCGCGATCGCACAGCTTAATTTTCTCGTCGGTGATATTTATGGAAACGCCGAGCGAATTATTACGGAAACCAACAAAATCGCCAAACAACATCCCGTCGATTGTGTTGTTTTTCCTGAATTAGCATTAACCGGCTATCCCCCAGAAGATTTATTATTTCGCCCCGGGTTTGAAAAGCGCTGTCATCGTGCCTTATTACATATTGAAAAAAGTATCGGGAAAACGGGGATTATTATTGGTTATCCTGAACGCCACGGTAATTTACTTTATAATAAAGCTGCCTTTATTCAAAATGGAAAAATTATTGCCGATTATGCCAAACAAGAATTGCCTAATTTTACCGTATTTGATGAAAAACGATATTTTAACCAGGCGTATCAGTGAATCGATTATGATCGGAGACAATGTCAAAATTACCGTATTAGGCGTAAAAGGCAATCAAGTGCGTTTGGGCATTGACGCGCCTAAAGATGTGTCTGTGCATCGTGAAGAAATTTTCGATCGCATTCGCAATGAAGGTGATAAAGGCAATACGCACGAGGAGAAATAATCCCGATTGCATTTTTGCATAGATCGGCTATAGTGTCGGCATTATTGACACTAGGGATTATACCATGGCTGCTACAATCGATGAATTAACCGTTTCTTACACGGAAGAAGGTGTTGAAACAGTAAAAGAATTGGATAAAGTTGTTTTAACAAAAGGTGCATGGAGCACGATTATTTTTCGTCAACAAGATTGGGATCGTAAAAAAGAATGTTACGGCCCTGATAAATATTCCATTCGTCGTTATCAAAAACGCAATGGCGAATATAAAATGCGCTCTAAATTTGTTATTTCAAGCAAAGATCAAGCAAATAAATTAATTGAAGTTTTAAATAAATGGATGGCAGAGTAACTTTAACAATTTCTTCTATAATTACTCCAAATGGATTTTCTTACCATTCCATTTGGAGAAACCATGAGAATTACGCAATACATCTATAAACGATTGCAGGAAGACTATCCTGAATTGTTTATTCCATCAGAAAAATCAGAAAAAGTATCCGCTTTATTCGCCCCGTTTCTACCCATAACCGCGCTTACTGATTCATCACAAGATCCATGGTGCGAATTGGGTAGTCGTGATGTTCCTGTAAAAAGAAAAACAATATTACTTTCATTTAAAGATCTTGAAAATTTTCCTTTTAAAGAATTAATTGAAATTGATCGGCTTGCTTGCTTTTTAAAACGTGCGGGTTTCAAAGTATTATTGCCTGCTGACGATAAACTTGAAGAATATGATTTGCAATTGTTTGACAGGGAAAAAATAAAAAATGTTCTGGGTAAGTCAAGAGCCGAACTTTCAAAAATAGCAATGGATCAAGAAAGAATTATTGCGGATAACATTTTTTTTATGGATGAAATAAAAAAAGAAAGTTATTTAAGTAATGATTTTTTAGCAATAGAAGAAGAAGAAAAGTCTAACTTTTCTGGTTATGAAAAAAAAGAAAAAAATATTGATGGTGAGTTCAGTGTAACTTTGTTTGATAAAGGCCAAGCTGAAATTGAAGATGAACATGAAAATGAAAATGAAAAAATAAGTTTACGAGACTTCCTTTTAAAAAATAAAAACGTAGGGATTTTAAAAATAAATTTTGACGCACTAGAAGAGTGCCAAGATCAATTATTTCCGGTTTTTGAAAATTTATACGATTTGAGTATTTTTTCAAGCTTTGAATTTAAAGAAACTGCTATCGTACAGAAAAGTTTAATGTGCTTAGAAAAATTACATTGCGAGAATTATAAAACATTAAAAAATTTATGTGAAATAAATGCGTTTTCCGAGCTAAGGGAATTGTCAGTACATAAAAAAAGTTTATCAAGGATGCAATCAGCGCTTAAAATAAATGCACCGAAACTGACTTTTTTACATTTAGGCATTAAAGCGTTTGGCGAAACAATTGATCTTTGTTCTCTAAAATCACTTAATAGACTGGAAATTGAGTATCATGCTTTGTCAGTAAAAGAATCAGAAACACATCTTACCTTTATTACTGATGTTAATAATAATCTCATTGAGATAAGTGTGACGGGTAAAATTACAACATTAGACAAATTAATTCCCGTTATTGAAAACTCTCCTAATTTGCGTGTTCTTGAATTAGATGACATTTTTATTCCTGAGAAAAAAATCCAAGAACTCCAGGAAAAATTTCCTAATTTATTAATGACTATTAAATGGAGCAAAAAATTTCCAGGACCAAAAAAACAAATTGAAATTGAGAAAGCAAAATCAGTCGATCGTCAGCATAATTTACAGCAGAATAATCCATTGCAACTGAGGCAATCTGAAGTGTTTGAAAAAAGTAATTTACCAAAATCAAAAGAAATACCTGGGCCAGGAGGAGATGAGAATTTTGTTTATCAAACGACATGTGCTATAGAATTAGATTTTGATACACGACATGACCCTAATGTAACGTATACTATGCGCCCTGTTTGTAAACATTTATCACATAATTTTTCAAATCGTTTTCATTATACGCGTGATAGTGTTTATCGATTGACAGAAGATTTAGAAGTTGAAGAAATTAAACCCAGTGTTATGACAAGCTATGAATTACCATTGAATATTAAAAAAGAAAAACTGGATTTGTATGAGGTTAATGATGATATTAATATAAAGACGAATGGAAAAATAAAATTAAAATCACTTTCAACCTATGATAGGTTAATTGAATTACGCGTAAATGGAAAATTATTAAAATCAGATGAAATTAAAATAACACGCGATAATTTTGGTTTTTATGAAGTTACATTCTTGAGAGAGATGACAGGACAGTTGACGTATCAGCACGATGTCAGTCATGCCCCTCTGCCTAGATTGGCAAGACTGCCTGAAAAGTTACAGATTTATATTGATAACATTAAAAGCTTTCCTTCAAGTGGCGTTGAATCATTATCTGGATTTTTTTTGATTACACGAAAAAGAAAATTAATGGCGATGTATCATCAACGTAAGGCATCTTGTCGGCATCGCGTCCCCATATTGCTTTATTTTCTTGGAGAATTGAAAAAAGAATTTCCAAAAGAGTATGAAAAAATTCAAATGCGTGGCGCCATAAGAGGTGGTGTACATCAAAACGTTGAAATATCAACCGATGGCGGAATAATGTGGCATGAGGAAGATCTGGGTGGATTTGAAGCTAAAACAGAATGCACATCAACTATTTTACCTTCCATTTCATTTTCCGCTAAAACAGCTGTACCAATCTATACTTTTCCAGAAATGTTAAAACGAATTAACAATGAGCCCGGTAAGAATATATTATTTTGCCTAAAAGAAACGGGAGATATAGCACGTTGTTTATTACAAATTAAAAAATTTTGTTCTTCACGTCCTGTTTTTTATGTTGATTCACCTGGAGATCTTAAAACTTTTCAAGAAGGTCCTCGATTAAATGAGCAACGTTCGGAGTGTGACATAACGCTGACGGGTAATTTGATGGATTTTTTAATTGAGTATAAAAATCAAAATCCTATTATTGTTATTAACTGGGAAAATTTTACACCCTTAGAGATTGTGCGCGTCAATTCAATTATCACAGGCGAAAAAAGAAAAATAGGCATTCTTGATATCCCAACGAATGTCAGTATTGTTGGGTTGCACAGTAAAAACGAAAAATTATCTGATTTACTGTACGATACATCGTTTCTCTCTCGTCATGTCAGCGGGGGTGTCCATGACTTTACTGACAAAACAATTCCAGCAATCCTTGTCCCAGCAGCAGCACGCTCAGCTGAAAAAATACTGCGCATTAATTTACACTTTTCTCCACGTTGGCATGACATCCTCACTGGCAGTGCGATTGTGGATAAAGATAGACTGTGTTGGCAAGAAGGGGAATTGCTAGCGGCATTGAATGATCCTGAAATTAATATAATTGAATTGCTTAATCCACCAGCAAGTTGTGTTGAATTTGAAAATTTTGTGAGTGACTTACGCGCCGGTGAACCGCTTTATTTTTTGAATCAAAAAATAAAAATAAAACAAACTCTTGATGTGAAAATTTTCCATAATGAATTTAAAATTAAAAGAAACTATTTTAAAATTGCTAAAATAAAATTTCCACCTGAAAATACGCTAATCATTAATTCATCGACATTTGAGCAGTGTCTATATCTGAAAAAAATTGATGATAACGGTTTATTATCCTCTGAAGAAGGTTTGATTGCATCATCACTCACTGATTCGCTTTCGTTATGTATTAGCAGCACATTGAGCGTATCACAGTGGTCGTTGTTAATTGCATGTGCTGAAAAATATAAAATCAAGCTTGATGTTTTCATTTTACCCGACGTTAGCTTGCCTGATTTTCTAAAAAATTTTACTTTTAACGGACCTGTGCTTCCATCTTATGCTTGTGTAAATCGTTTTATTATTTCAAATAATTTAAGTTATTCACTTTCCGTGTTGTCGTTTGAATTATCCAATCCAAAAATAATTGATATTTCTGAAATTACAATTGATGATTTGTTTTGTAAAATATCCTTTAAAAGATCAGAAAAAACTTTCAGTTTTACTAAAAAATTCAGTAGTGTTTGGAACGCGTTAATAAACGGTGAAACGATTATTTTAAAAGGGCGCATTTCAAATGACATGTTAAATTACTTGGCAACCTTTTTTTCACCCACTCCCTATTTTATGTTGGAAGGCTTTAGATATGAATTTCCGGGGAGATTGATTGTTGTTTCCGACGACACTTTTTCTCCACCTTCTTGGTTGTCAGTAGAAAGAAAAAATGAGCCATTATCCGAAAAAAAAATTATTCCTCCTTTTGTGGCTTCTTTAATTGATCCTAATGATTTGTCGATTGAAGCTTGTGAATTGTTTGAAAAAAATCGTTTAAATTCAGTTCTCCATATCGCCCAATACTCCCCTTTTGTATTGCTTGAGGGGCCTCCTGCATCTGGAAAGAGTTATTTTTTTTATGACCTTGAAAAATTGAGGGGTATTAAAACTTACAATGAAAAAAATGTTAAAGGATTTTTGACTGATGATTTTGATGGTGATAAATTTTTATTACGTGATGAAATTAATTTACATCAAACAGATTGCACTTCGGATAGTGATTTATTAAATAAATCACCTTCTTTATTTGTGGATGGTGAATATATTAAAGTTGTGGGTAAATGCACGATTTTGTATACTCAAAATAGGCTTGAATCAAGTGGCGCTAGAACTGAACAAAGATTATTTAAAGAACATCCTGAGGCTAAAATCCTTTTTGAGAAAATGCATCCTGCTTTTATTTTACACCGAATTTTAAGGCCTATTTTTAAGACAACCTACTCCGAAGACGAATCTTTCTTGCTTGCAAAAAAAATTTTATATGATTCAGCTCGCAGTCTTCGTGACTTACAAACCCAAGCACTTTTTATTTGTGCATTGAAAAAATTCCCTTTGCCTGATAATCCATTAGAATGCACTTCTGAAGTATGCGTAGGTATAAATGGATTTACTTTAACAGCGTCCCGCTTCCCGCAATACAGACAGCTTTTAACCTTGCTCGCTGCTCGTCGTTTTAAACAGGCATTGTCTATTGACGCGCCTGATAGTGCTCGATTTGGTGGTGTTAATGGATTTATTTTTGTTGGACCGCCAGGGCTTGGCAAAAGCGAATTTATTACTAGAACGTTAGAAAGTGAAGGCTGTAAAGAGTATTACTGCTTCGCGACAGAGGTAGATGAAGATGAGATGCTTGTTATTTTGGACAGGGCATTTCATGAAGGTGCGATTTTAATTGTGGATGAAATTGATAGCTGCCCGCTTGAAAAATATTTTAATAGCTGCTTGGCAGGATTTGATCGTTTTGGAAATAAAGCAGAAAAAGCAGGTTTTACGATGTTGTGCTCAGCCAATGGTGCGCATAATAAAGGACGAGGATTATTGACTGAACCATTTTTATCTCGATTTTTAGTGATGCCATTTAATGAATATTCCCGCGACGAATTGATTCAAATTCTTCAAGCAAAATTTGTGATGCCAGGTTCAGGTGTAAAGTATTTGCAGGAGAGTGGCATAACGAAAAAATTAATTAACTATATTGTGGATGAATTTTTAGCACAACAAAATAAACAAAAATTTGAAACGCCGCCCACATTTAGAGATTTGGAAGAATTTTGTAAAAAATATTTTGAAAATATTTTTCCAAAATTGAAATCAAAATTATCATTTGAGCAGCATCAGGTTGTGTTAGCCTATCGGAATCATCCTGGAATGCAAATATTAATTAATCGTTTGCAATCGAGTGAAATTAATGCTGAAAAAACCAGTGTTGCTGAATTAGTCGGCATGCTTAAACAGAACGTGGTAGCGAGTTCATTATTCTCGCCGGATGATAACGTTAGTCAAGACGCTCCGCATTTCATTGGCCCAACTCATTCCGCTTGATCCAATAATTCTCGCATCTTTGCTTTAATCATGTCGATTGCAATGCGATTTTCGCCGCCTCGAGGCACAATTAGGTCGGCATAGCGTTTGCTAGGTTCAATAAACTGTAAATACATAGGTCGAACGGTATTTTGATATTGCTCTAATATGGATTCGAGTGTACGTCCACGTTCAAATAAATCGCGTTTTAATCGGCGAATTAAGCAAGTATCAAGGGGAGTATCCATAAAAATGCGAATATCCATTGCGTCACGTAATGCTTGATCAATAAATAATAAAATACCTTCTAAAACAATAATGCGGTGTTTTCCAATGGACCGTGTTTCGGTTTTACGTTGGTGTAAATTAAAATCGTAGCAGGGAATTTCAATACTTCTACCTTGGCGCAATTCTTTTAAGTGATGCAGTAATAATTCATGATCAAAGGCGTCTGGATGATCGAAATTCATTTTTGCGCGTTCTTCGAAGGAAATGTGCGGCAAATGTTTGTAATAGGAATCTTCGGATATCACGACGACACGCTCAGATCCAATTTCATTCACAATGGTATTGGCGAGTAAACTTTTTCCGGATGCCGAAGCGCCTGAGATGCCGATGATGATGGTGTGGTCTGTCATGATGATTGTCTTTAGTAATTTAAAAAATGATTATAGCCAGATATTAATAGTTTCGAAACACGGATATAAAATTATTTTCAGATCTGAAATAATCCCCTGTTTGCAAAAGCACAATTGTAACTACAAAAACGTAGTTGATATTTGTAGTGTGTTTTGTTATTGTAGGGGGAATTATGTTGTTTGAGTGGGATGAAAGTAAAAATATTGTTAATCAAAAAAGCATGGCGTGAGTTTTAAAACTGCATCACTAGTGTTTTATGATGAATTATTAATATCTGAAGCTGATACTCGATACATTTATTTTGAGGAACGTTGGGATAGCGTTGGATTAGCAGAGCATATTTTATTGAGTGTAATACATACTGTGGAGAATCATTATGACGAAGAAATCATCCGTATTATCTCAGCCAGAAAGGCTGGTTCGTATCAGGCAAGAAGATATTATTATAACCGATGAAATGCGAGCAGAATTAAGAGCATTGAAGAATCGCAAACCTGATTTGACTGATCCAGAACATTTAGAAATGACTGATTGGTCCAATGCCGTTCGTGGAAAATTCTACCGTCCTCGCAAACAACAAGTGACGCTACGGATTGACATGCCTGTATTGGAGTGGTTTAAAAAAAACTCAAAACGATATCAAACTTTGATTAATCAAGCTTGTATCGAATACATGGCTCGTCACCAAAAACCTCAAAAATTACAAAGCAAATCAAAAAGAGCCTAAAAAATGACAAAAAAAATTAATATCGCCATCGTAGGCGCAACAGGGTTGGTTGGTGAAACATTATTAACATTATTAGAAGAGCGTGATTTTCCGGTTGGAAAATTATTTGCTTTAGCCAGCGAAAAATCAGTTGGACAATCAGTTTTGTTTTGCGATAAAGAATGCATCGTTGAAGCACTCTCTGATTTCGATTTTTCAAATGCCGATATTGCT
>Ga0207099_1043_pt1 | contig 26124 bp, 25 predicted proteins | sample Alteio_BWMinHeat_85_FD_153521 | JGI IMG/M metagenome (GOLD analysis project Ga0207099, IMG submission 153521) | Enriched cells from forest soil in Barre Woods Harvard Forest LTER site, Petersham, Massachusetts, United States -... | ecosystem: Environmental > Terrestrial > Soil > Temperate forest >... | reverse complement strand
AATGAATATTACACATTAGGTGTTTTTTGCGCGGTAATTGCAGGCCTTTCTGCTGCATTAGAAAATTTCGTCTTTAGTTTCACTACTTCGTTGCAACAACAAGCAACCCATTTTGGTATTACTCAGATTATATCTGTCAATATAATGTGGCCTATTTTCTTAATCGCAGCCTTTATTCCATATGCATGCTACATGCTGTATTTACAGCATAAAAATAATGGCATTACAAAAAATGAAACACCAATTTCATATCGTTTAGCAACAATATACATGGGTGCATTTTGGTATGGTCCAATTATTTTATACAGTTTTGCGAGCTATAAAATTGGTGAGTTAGGACCTGTTATTGGATGGCCGCTTTTTATGATTTTAATCATTATAACGGCCAATATGTTAGGTTGGCGAGAAGGGGAATGGGTAAACGCCTCTGCTGATGCAAAACGATTGGAAAAAGTCAGCATGCTAACATTAGTTATTGCAGTTCTGATTTTAGGGGTTGCGACTGCTTTGTAAATAACCAATAATTTCATGTAATTGTTCATAAAAAGGAGGATTGATTGATGGATGCACATAAAACAATTGTTATTACAGGCGGAACAACGGGCATTGGCTTCGCTGCTGCTCAATTATTCGCTGAAAATAAAATTAAAGTTTACAACCTGGATATGAAAAAACCGGTTGATTCCCATCCCTTGATCGAAACCATTATTTGTAATACATCAAAATATGAAGCGGTAAAAGCAGCGTTTGACCAGGTAATGGCAAAAGAAAAAGAAATTAATTATTTGTTTGCAAATGCCGGCATATTTGTTTATGGCACATTAGAAGAGACATCAGTTGAAGATATTAATCGTGTCGTTGATGTCAATGTAAAAGGCTATTTATACACTTTAAAATGTGCACTGCCGTTTATGAAAAAAACAGGTGGCGTAATTGTATTAACGGGATCGGATACTTCATTTGTTGGAAAATCCGCAATGACTGCTTATGGCTGTACCAAAGCGGCCATTGCATCGATGACCAAATCAGTTTGTATTGATTATGCAAAACATAATATTCGCATTAATTGCGTTTGTCCGGGCCCAGTGCTGACACCGCTTGCAATACATGCCAATGAAGCTGTTGCAAAAAAATTAAATATTACCTTAGAAGAGGCAATTAAAGATGTTGAGATGGGTCAACCCATTCATAAAATGGGCACGCCAGAAGAAGTGGCGTCTATGGTTTATTTTTTGTGTACCGCGGAATTGCCATTTATGACAGGCGCATTGGTTTCTATGGATGGTGGTTATACTGCACAATAATTTCTTAAACAGGAGAAAGTTATGTATACATTAGTTGCTACTTTTAAACTTCACCCAGGCCATCGCGATGAATTTATAAAAGCATGTCGTGGTGATGCCACTGGCTCAATCCATCATGAACCAGGATGCGTGAGATTTGATTTATTAGAAAATCCTACTGATACCAATATGTTTTATCTTATTGAAGCATATGAAAATGAAGCGGCCTTTGATGCACATTTAAATACACCTCATTTTTTTCATTGGCGTGATACCGTAACACCCTGGTTTGTGGAAGCGCCGCAAGTGGTATTCATGAATTCATTATTTCCTGTGGATTCTGTTTGGCGACACGAAAAAGAAGCATTGGTAAAACATGTTCCTATGGGTAAAGAATAGCAGTTAAAACAGGTTTTATATGATGAACTCAATTCACTGTATTTGGGACAAACCCTGCATTTTAGGCGAAGGCCCTATTTGGCATCCGCTTGAAAAAGTGCTGTATTGGGTTGATATTGTAAAACCTGAATTGCATCGGCTTAATCCAAGAAATAATTTTCATCAATCATGGATAATGCCAACAGATATTTGTTGTGTAGCGCCCAATAAAAAAGGCGGATTAATTGCAGCACTTAAAAATGGTATCACTATCTTAAATCCAGTCTCAAATGATGTGCATTATATTGCAGAATTAAATAAAAATAATACCATGTGCAATGATGGCCATTGTGATCGACAAGGGCGTTTTTGGATTGGCACAAAAGATATTGCAGAATCAAATTCCAATGCCGGTATTTTTCGATTAGATAATAACAAATTAATTCAACAAGCAGATAATTTTATTGTTTCGAATGGATTAATTTCGAGTCTTGATTCGAAGTATTTTTATATCGCCGATTCACCTAACAGAATAATTTATCAATATGATTTTAATGCGGATACCGGTGAAATTGGCAAAAGAATTATTTTTGCAAAAATATCCGATGATGCTGGATATCCCGACGGTATGACAATTGATTCTGAAGGATATTTGTGGGGTTGCCACTTTAATGGGTGGCGTGTAACGCGTTACGATCCTGAAGGGGAAATTGATCGTGTTATTCCCATGCCTATTGCAGCGCCGACAAGTTGCTGTTTGGGCGGACCTGATTTAAAAATATTGTATATTACATCAGCAAGCAGAGATGTGAAAAAATCTGAATTAAAAAATCAACCGCAAGCCGGTTGTGTTTTTGCAATTGAAGTTGATGTTCCTGGTGTTAATGAACCTTGTTATAAAGAGGAATAATCATATGAAAGCCATTGCCGTTTTCCCAAAAGAAAAAAGAGTCGCGCTGATTGATCATCCTGAACCAAAGATTGAATCGCCAACACAAATAAAATTAAAAATACTCGATGTGGGCATTTGTGGAACTGATCGTGAAATTTGTGAATTTAAATATGGTGCACCACCGCCAGGTTGTGATTATTTAATTTTAGGCCATGAATCATTAGGGGAAATAATAGAACTGGGTTCTGCTGTTTCAGATTTTAAAATAGGCGATTTGGTTGTCACGATGGTGCGGCGCCCTTGCGGTCACAAAGATTGCATGGCCTGTCAAGCAGGTAGACAAGATTTTTGTTATACCGGAGATTTTAAAGAACGCGGCATTAATGGTTTGCATGGCTTTATGGCTGAATATGTCGTCGATGATCAAAAATACATGCTTCGAGTACCTGCTAATTTACGAGACATTGGCGTATTAACAGAGCCTTTAACAATCGCAGAAAAAGCAGTTCGTGAAATTTATTGTATCCAAAAAAGATTACCTTGGGGAAATGTTGATTCAAAATCAACACACCTTGCGGGTAAATATCGCGCTTTAATTATTGGCGCAGGCCCTGTTGGATTATTAGCAGCACTCGTCTGTTTTATCTGCGGATTTGATGTGACTGTTTATTCGTTAGAGTTAGAAACAACATCCCGCGCAAAAATTGCAACCGCTTTGGGCGCAAACTATGTATCCGCAAAATTAAACGACATCACAGAATTGGGAAAACATATTTCAGGAAATTTAGACGTTATTTTTGATGGTTCAGGCGCATCCAAGCTTTCATTTGAGATGTTCCCTTTGTTGGGATACAACGGTGTTTTTGTTTGGACAGGCATTCCTGGTCGAAAAGAATCTATCGATATTAATGCCGGCACCATTATGCGAGATATTGTGCTTAAAAACCAAAGCATCGTAGGATCAGTAAACGCAGGATATGAAGATTTTAAAGGTGCGATCAAAAATTTAAACGAATTATCCGATAAATTAAATTTAATGCCTGCAGCATTAATAAAACGTTATCCTGTGGAACAGTATTCTGAATTACTACTACAACCTCCTGCTCCAGATACTTTTAAAAGTGTTATTTGTTTTTCAGAGTCTAAATAATTGAAATAAATTTTTTTTAGAGGGATCTAATATGGAAAGTAAAAAAGTTAAAACTGAGACAGATGAATCTTTATTGCATTATCCCATTAATGGATTCGTCATTTTTGTTGCAGCGATTGCCGCAATCGGTGGAATTTTATTTGGGTTTGACACAGGCGTTATTTCCGGCGCGATTTTATTTATCAAACATCAATTTCATCTTACCGCATTGATGAATGGTGTTGTTGTTTCTGCATCATTAGTGGGTGCTATTTTTGGCGCTGCCGTCAGCGGGAAATTTTCCGATCTCATTGGTCGAAAAAGATTATTAATGATCGCCGCAATAATTTTTATTATTGGTACGCTTTCTTCTGCTTATTCAACCACTGTACCAACGCTTGTTATTAGTCGTATTGTCCTGGGTATTGCTATTGGTGTTTCATCATTTACAGCACCACTTTATATTTCTGAAATTTCACCTACCCGATTACGTGGTGCATTAGTCTCATTAAATCAATTGGCTGTTACAATCGGCATTTTTGTTTCTTATTTTGTGGATGAATATTTCTCAAAAACGGGTGATTGGAGCAGCATGTTTGTTGTTGGTGTTATTCCTGCAGCAGTGTTATTTTTAGGATTAATTTATTTACCTTATAGTCCACGTTGGTTATGTTTAAGAGGTAAATTTGATGAAGCATTAAAGGTATTAAAACGCATTCGTCATTCAACGCATGTTGAAGTTGAATTTAAAGAAATTAAAGACAGCGTTAATCAAGAAGGTGATTGGCACGGCTTATTGCAAAAATGGTTAAGGCCTGCAATTTGGATTGGTATTGGCTTGGGATTTTTCCAACAATTCACAGGCATCAATACCGTCATCTATTACGCACCAACAATATTTAAACTATCCGGATTTTCAAGTGATTCAATTGCCATTATGGCAACGATGGGTATTGGCGCGGTGAATGTGCTCGCTACTATCGTAGCAATTCCATTAATCGATAGAGTAGGTCGAAAACCGCTGCTTTATGTGGGTATGACACTCATGGCGCTTTGTTTATTTGGATTGAGCTTAAGTTATGCGCTTGATTCAAGCCAATTAAAGTGGATTGCTTTCGCAAGCCTTATTTTTTATGTCATTGGTTTTGCAATTAGCTTAGGACCAATTATGTGGCTAATGTTTGCTGAAATTTTCCCATTAAAAGTGCGTGGCGTTGCAATCAGTATCATGGCTTCCATGCAATGGTTATTTAATTTTATTGTGTCATTAACCTTCTTGTCACTGATTAAATATTTCCATGAAACAGGCACATTTGCATTATATGGTGTCATTTGCGTACTGGGGATTTTATTTGTGTATTTAAAAGTGCCCGAAACAAAAGACACTTCGCTTGAAAAAATTGAAGAAAATTTACGAAATCGTGTACCCAGTCGTGATTTAGGTAATTAATAACATGAAAAAATATACGATTGCATCAGAAGATGGAAAAACAAAAGCCACCATCGTCCCTGATCGTGGTGGCTTTGTATCAAGCCTTGTTTTACCATTTTCAGCCGGTCAGCGTGACGTTTTATTTTTACATGATTATGCGTGGGACAATGAGATTAATGATTTACCTGGCGGAATTCCCTTTCTTTTTCCCGTTTGCGGACGAATTTCTCGAAATAGTGAAGCTGGAATTTATTTATATGATGGAAAACAATACCCATTAAAAATTCATGGGTTTTCATGGTTTGAAAAATGGGCTGTTGAAAGCGTCACTGAAAATTCAATTGAAATTGTGCTAAGAGATAATTCAGATACATTAGCATGTTATCCCTTTCATTTTGAAATAAAATTACTGTTTCGAGTAACAAACGGAAGATTTGAATGCCATCAAACGTATAAAAATAATGAAAAAGAAAAACCAATGCCCTACTACGCGGGTTTTCATCCCTACTTTTTAACACCCGAAATGGGACACGGAAAAGAAAAAGTAATTTTGAATTTTCACGCCATTAAACGCTTAAAATACAATGAAAAATTAACCGATATTATTGGTGAGCAACCACTTTTTAAAACACCCATTAACATAACAAATCCTGAAATTAACGAGCAACTTTGTGTGCTTGGCACAGACAAACTAGCAACATTAACATTTCCAAACGGTGATGTATTAAAAACAAATGCGCATGGCATTCAAGACCCCGATATTTTTTCCTATTCACAATTATATAACATTCCTGAAAAACCATTTTTCTGTGTCGAACGCTGCATGAGTTTTCCAAATGCACTAAATACAGTGTCTGGCGTTCGTTGGCTTAATGCGGGTGAAAGTGAAGAAGCGGTTTTTGAGATTTCGATTTAACTCATGAGGGATACATGAATAATAAATCAATGCGCATAATAGAAAATATATTCTCAATTGCTGATATCAAAATCAATGGTTCGCGTCCTTGGGATATACAAGTTCACAACCCACTTTTATTTGACGCGCTTTTATCCAATGGCTCACTTGCCCTGGGCGAAAGTTATATGAAAAAGTGGTGGGATGCCAAATCACTCGATCAATTTTTTTACCACTTGTTATCTGCGAGATTAGATAAAAAAATAAAATATAATTTTAAATTATGGCTGCAAATTCTACATCAAAAGATTTTTAATTTACAATCCCAAAAACGCGCTTTTCAAGTTGCAGAACATCACTACAATCTTGGAAATAATTTGTATAAAGCAATGTTGGATAATCGCATGGTTTATACCTGTGCTTATTGGCGTGATGCAAATAATTTAAATGATGCTCAAGAAGCCAAATTAAAATTATCATGCGAAAAACTTCATCTTAAAGCAGGGATGCGTATTTTGGATATTGGTTGTGGTTGGGGATCTTTTGCAAAATATGCTGCAGAAAATTACGATGTTGAGGTTGTTGGTATTACTGTTTCAGATGAACAAGTATCACTCGGCAAAGATCTTTGTAAAGGCCTTAATGTTGAACTGCGGCTGCAAGATTACCGTGAAATTAATGAACCATTTGATCGGATTGCCTCTCTCGGAATGTTTGAACATGTGGGTAAAAAAAATTATAACACTTATATGAATGTTGTTAATCGTTGCTTAAAAGAGCAAGGTTTATTTTTATTGCATACAATTGGCGATTCAGAAACATGCGCTGGTACTGACCCTTGGATCAGTAAATATATTTTTCCAAATGGAAAAATACCCTCTATGCTCGAAGTAGCACAAGCCATTGATGGGAAATTTACAGTTGAAGACTGGCACAATTTTGGCGCTGATTACGATAAAACATTAATGTGTTGGTATGAAAATTTTATAGCAAGTTGGGATGGTTTAAAAACAGATTACAGCGAAACATTTAAACGTATGTGGGAATATTATTTATTATCTTGCGCAGGCGCGTTTCGGGCTCGAAACATTCAACTTTGGCAAACAATTATTTCAAAAGGAATAGTAACAGGTGGTGTTAAATCTTTTCGATAATTATACACCACAGAAAAAATAGGGAGAAAAACCAATATGTGGGAAACGAATCAACTTGCTGTGCATGTTATGAATCCAGAAAAACCCAGTATTGGTACCGTCATTTGGATGCATGGTTTAGGTTCAAATTATCGTGATTTTGACACAATGGTTGAAGATTTTTGGCGCGAAGAAGGAATACCACTCCGTTTTATTTTTCCTAATGCACCTATGCGTCTTGTGAAAATTAATCATCATCTGCCAACGCGTGCTTGGTATAATCTGTATAGTTGCACAGATGTGGATCGTGAAGATAAAGTGGGTATTGATAAATCAGAATCTGCCATCACACAAATTATTCACGATGAAATAAATCGCGGCGTTCCCGCTAAAAGTATTTTACTGGCAGGATTCTCGCAAGGGGGTGCAATCGCATTGTATACCGGCATGCGTCAAACACAGCCAATTGCTGGCATTTTAGCACTTTCGTGTTACTTACCACTACATCTTGAACATGCAGAAAAAGCGCATCCCTCTAACTTGCATACGCCCATTTTTATGGCACATGGCACGGAGGATACGACATTGCCTTACATTGCAGGGAAAAAATCTTATGAGATTATTTCTCAAACACATCCAAACACGCAATGGCGTGAGTATGCAATTGGTCATGAAATTACACCTATGGAAGTTGTCGATGCAAGACGATGGTTAAAGCAGATTTTTGTAAATTTTTAGGGAAATAAAACGTGCACTAAATGATGCGCTTAACACCAAAAAGATTTTTATTCTCTCGGCGCTTCGGACGTGTCTTCTCCTGCGGTAGGAAAGCGTTTTTCATAGTCTTTGACTTTTAAAAAACAAGTTTCTAAGCATTTTGTGTAATCACTTTTTGTGAAGGCTTTTTTAGGTTGCAATTCAATATTTTTTGCTACCCTTTTTTGTAGTTCTATTTTTAGACTTTCAATATCAGTACAATTAATAATTTTCTCAATCAACAATTTTGCATCTTCTATTTTATGATTAAGAATATTTTTGTCCTTTAAAGAAAATCTACTCAAAAACCCAGCAGGATTTTTACTGCCTTTTGGACTGATATTTTCTGAATCTAAATAAATAATTATTTTTAATATAAGATTAGTTTTTAATGTATTGAAGTTATTTATATAAGGAAACACAAGAAGTTCGTTTTCCTCTGACGTAAGCTCCCCGATAAATTTTTTTCTTAAATCAGCATCAAGCATTTCAAGAATATCGGGCAATTTATCGCTATTAACTACTTGAAGTATTTTTCCTAAAACTCTTGAAGAGAACCCAGGCCGTGATGAAACATATTCACCCGCATTAAAAGAAAGCTTTTGTATTACAATTTTAAACAATTTTAATATTGATGCATCATCACTTTTATCATCTATTGCCGCTATAACCGCCTCATCCATTTTCTCATTACCATACAATCCAAAACCACCTTGCGCACCATATATAGAACTGTCGCCAATGAATGAAATAAGATTTGAAAGTGAGTTCAAAATTTCAGATCTCATTTCCTCTTGTGATTTTAAGATAGCAGTAAGCGCCGTAATTATTTTTTCTTGTATATTGATATTTTTTTCTGGGTGAGAATTGTTTTTGTTATACTTTTCGAACAGTATTGAGGCAATACTTATGTGCCTTACAGGGTCCCTCGCAAAATTTAAATTATTTGGTAAATCTATTTCAACTTTCTTTTCCCTGAGTTTTATTAGCATGGCAGCTAATGTTTTTTGAACATTAATACATTCCTTTTCCTTCGATAATTCCAAGAATACATCAAAGTCATCGAATGATTTGCTTTCAAGTACGAAAAAGCTAATCCAATTTTGTTGAGGTATACTTTTTACCTTATCTAAAATGAATGAACGAAACGTAGGATCATTTATTTCTTTTGATATGTGAGCATAAAATAATAATAATTCTGGGTTATTTAATGCCTTTGGGTTAGTTTTTAGATTATGCATTATAACGCTTATAAAATCCTTAGCACAATCTACATTTAATTTCTTTAATAAGTTATAAGTAGATTTAATATCTGCATGACCATTTAAATTTATCCCTTTTCCTGTCGTAAAGCAAAGCGCATTTATATAATGAGAAAATTCTTTTTTTTGCTCAGCTTCCTGGATATCCCGCATCTGCATTTCATGCGTATACAGTTCAAAGTTAGGATAAATTGAAATCGGCACAATAATTGGAATTTTATCGGGATACTTTTTTTCAAGCCTATTTCTAAGATCAATAGATCGAAGTAATGCTAACAGTCGACTTTCTAAATTATCAGAAAAAATCGTAAGTTGTGATGAGCCATCCAAATTCCATTTTAATCCTGCTAGGATTTCGTTGTATTTATCTGGATTTCTTTTGCCTTCTGCTTCTAAACCATCGAGTGATGTTTGATAAATTCCTTTAGAAATCATTTTTTTTAAATACGTTTCAGCTTCTTCACGTGTAAAAAAATCGCTTGGTCTGTCAACTGTCCCACCATCGTAAACCATAATTTTCCATATCAAACAATCTGTTGGCTTGAATGAAACGCCTACTAAAAGTCCTTCCCGATTTGATCGATTCCAGCCAAAAAATGGTGGAGTATATCCTTCCTTTGTATTTGAAAATGAAACAGACTGATGCTTAGTTGTCGATAATTTCTGATCTTTTGCGTACAAAGAGGGTGTTCTACGGATTTTTTCGCCATGTTCATCATACTGATATGCTGTTTCAATAACTTCATATTGTGAAGTTGCAGGATTAAGTCGTACACTAAATGGTAGTCTCGGACCATAAGTGCGTTTTTCAGCACGGTTTTCAGGATTTTCAGGTTCAATCAATTCAGCAGCAAATCTATCCCAGAAATCATTTTCATCTGCGCGAATGGTTTTAAAAATGTGGCCAAGGTCTCTAGACATACAATTCTCATTTTATAACCAGCAAAATGTGAGATACATCTTTTCAAGAAAAAATTATTTTGTAATCCACCGATAAACGCCAGCCATAAAACACAGCGACAACAAAAAAATCACCGGCAAGATCCATGCAGAAGTAACATGTAATTCACCCATTAAAAATGTCATGATGACAGGCATTGAGCATGATGAGAAATTCATAACAGCAGACGCATTGGCTTTATCATTGCTTTGCTTCATCGACAAAGGTAAAACCGTGCCGCATAAAATGGGATGGCCAATGCAAAATATTCCCATTGGAATGAGTAATGTTAACAAAGAAATAAAATGGAAAATGAAAAGAACAAATAAAATAATTGAAGCGCTCAATTCAATTAAAAAAGCTATTTTAGTTACAACAAGCGGATTGATTCGTGATAAGCGAACAACAATTAAACTCCCGGCAAAGGTGCCAATAAATGGCATTAAACTCAATATTCCATAAAATGCGGGAGATGCATGTAGAATATGAATACCAATAAAGGGGCCTTCAGCACCAAACACATAAACACACGCACTTGAAAATCCAGCGATACAAGCAAATCCAATTAGTTTTTTATTGATAAATTTATCTGCATAATTCGAAAAAATATTTTTAAGACGAGTAGCGCCAAGATCTTTTTTTATCATGGTTTCGGGAAGATGGTATGTTGGGACTAATAATATTAGTCCGTACAACAATAAAAAATAAAAACACGAACGCCACCCGATATATTGTACTAAACATCCACCCACTGCTGTTGCAACGCCGGGCACAATGGCAAAGGCAAGCATCAACAACCCAGTGATTTTTCTTGCTTGATCTTCAAAATAAAAGTCATTAATGATTGCAAAGCTAATTGCTAAACCTGCACTTGAGCCAATGGCTTCTAGAAAACGCCCCGTGATCAATAATGTAAACGAATCTAATGGTGAGGATATAATGCTAAACAATGATCCAAGCGTTGCTATCGTAATACCAACATACAATGCAAATTTTCGGCCAAAACGATTGGCAAGCGGTCCATAAATTAATTGTCCGATTGCATATCCTAACAAAAAACTGGTTACAGCTAATTGTGTTGAACCTACGCTTTTTCCAAAAAAATCAGCGATTTCGGGTAATGCGGGTGTCATGATGATGGCACCCATCGAAGCAAACGCGCTGAGTAACATTAGCGAAATGATATGCGGTGCTTTACTAGCGAGACGATATGGTTGAGCGGGTTGCGTTTCCATAAAACCCCTATAGTCCTAGATTAGAATTTATAGTTTACAGGAAATAGATCTTAATATCACGCTTAAAAAAATAAAAAAAATCCTGCATTTTTATGCTGTAGAATAGATTTATACAAAAAATCACGCACTAGAATTTGAAAATAAAACCCCCAGGAGGAACGCTTAAAGCATACCGTTTTTTTTGAATAACGCATTCAATTGTCATTTTGACCTCATTTTTTTCTGCATAATTATTTTGAAATTATTCCAATCGATTTCAACCAAGTCTGAGCTAACTGAGGCCATCTTGTTATCGCAAAATGAGTTCTTCGTAATCCAAAGGCATGTCCACCTTGTGCATACAAATGCATTTCAACAGGTACGCTTGCATTTTTCAGTGCTATATAATAAAGCAGTGAATTATCGATATTATCTTCAGGATCATTTTCGGCCTGCACAATAAAAGTAGGTGGTGTGTCTTTGGTAAAATGGATATCAGGATTTTTTAAACGAGTTCCACAATCATTCATAATTTTCCCCCATCATTTTCTTTTCATGTTCAATTAACCATTGCTTTCGAGATATTCCACCACCATAACCTCCCAGTTCACCATTTGCATTAATGACACGATGACAAGGAATAATAATTGCAAGTTGATTCGCACCATTGGCATTTGCAACTGCTCGAAATGCAGTTGGCTTTTTAATGGCACTTGCAATATCTAAATAGGATCTCGTCTCACCGGGCGGAATTTTTTTTAATGCAGCCCATACACTTTTTTGAAAGGGTGAGCCAATTAATATAAGCGGCGTTTCAAACTGACATTGTTTCCCATCAAAATAATCCATTAATTCTTTTTCAATTTTTTTAATAATATGTGTTGTACCTGGAATAATTGCTGCTTTTAAGCGCTGTCTTAAGCGTTCAATTTCGCGCTCAAGGCCTCGACGATCTGCAAATTCTAGCAAATATAAAAAGTTTTCATCTGCAATTGCAAACATCGGTCCAAGCTTTGTATCTATCCATGCAGCTTTTAAAATAAGATGATTTGATTGTGTTGGGGCGCTTCCCATGATGCGTGAAAATGCATCACGAAATCCGCTGCTCGATTCGTATCCTGCTTCGATTTGCGCATTAATCACCGCTTTACCGCTTCTAATTTGTTTCATCGCTAACCCCATTCGTCTTGCGCGTGCATATTCGACAAATGTCATACCAAAACGTTTTTTAAATTGGCGTCTGGCAGTTGATTCGTCAATGGATAATTGTCTAAAGTCGGAGTCCTTCCAGCGTTTTTCTGGGTTTTTTTCGATAGCATCCACAAGCGTCTGTACAACTCCTGAAACTTGATTGGGGTGTGATAATGGACGACATCGTTGACAGGGTCGAAATGCAGCAGTTAATGCTTCTTTTGCCGTATTAAAAAATTCACAGTTTTCAAATTTTGGTTTTCTGGCTGGGCATGTAGGCCTACAAAAGACACCGGTGGTTTTTACGCCAACATAAAAAATCCCTTCGTATTCAGAATTTTTTTCTAATAACGCCTTATAAAATAGCTTTCTTTGATTAGGTGATATCATTTAGTGAACTTACCATTTGTTTTCAGAAAAAATAATTATACCACCTTGATTTGAGTGCATCGCCGAAAATCAGGCATTGATTTTTAAGTGAGCAAGACAACGACTCCAATTATTCCTAAAATACACCCTATAAAGCACATCGCTTCCCGGAATTAAATTTAATAATAGCGTTGCTGTTAAGCAAAAAAAACAAATGTGCATAATCAGGAAGCATAAAATTTATTGCCTGTATTTTTTTGAAAGCAGTTTTTGATTTAAAAACAACCTGTAACAAAACGGCCGTTTATATTGCATGAACTATAATTCAAACCAGTATTTTCGAATCGCACGCCAACTTTAAGATAAAAAATACCATAAAAATACAGGTTTGACCTCATGAGATCATTTTTTTAATAATCTGAGAAAACTGCATTAAATTAGGTGTTTTTCTATTAAAAAAATCCATATCAATTTTTTCAACAATAGGAACCGCTTTTAATGCAACCTTTTTCCCTTTGTCAGTAAGCGATAATGAAAAAGCACGCCCATCCATTTTGCTTTTTTCGCGTTTTATTAATTTTTTCCCCAACAGTAACACTACAAGATCTGACATTGACATTTTATCTATGTTTGTCAATTCAGAAATTATTTTTTGGCTAATTTCTTTTTTACCCGTAGTTGATAACCAAAGTATCGTCGCCAATACTACAAATTGTGCATGTGTAATACCTAGTTTTAAAAGAGCTTCTCTTTGTAGGCGTTGCCAATGGTTTGTTAATTGCCAGAGCAAAAATCCGGGACTCTCTTCCGGTGTTTTAAAGTGAAATGTCATTTTTGCTTCATCGCTAGTTTAATTAATTCCTGTGTTTGAGCTGGCACTTCAGCAGCAACTTTTTCACCGATAATTTTTCGCAGTAAAAATCCCAATAATCCGGTGATTTTAATTGAAACGGTGATTTGAAGCCCTTCTTCAGTTTGTTTCATGGAGTGTATGCCGTAGAGTTTCGCAAGTGGACACTTATAGCAATCTGTAAATGACACGTTTGGAGTAGCTTCGGTAATCGTCATGGATAATTTTGGCCCACCCTTTGGTTTAAAACGAAAGACCGCCCTTTTTTTAAATGGCCCTTTTAATTCAGCCCACTCTGTGTCCAAATCCCATGCGGGACGATTATTAATGTCAGCCCAAACAGCCCAGATTTGCTCTGGAGTAACATTTTTTGCAATTACCGAATGGGTTTTAATCCACATGTCGCCTATCCTCTTTAAAAAGAAGTATAGTAAGCGCGCTTACTATTAATGTCAAGCAACACTTGATATAATCTCCTTGACCCTCACGTTACGTTATCCCTTAGTGTGCATGGTGTGAGTTTGGAGAATTAAGATGGCTTATACGGTAAACAAATTAGCGAAGCTTTCGGGTGTCAGCGTTCGAACGCTTCATTTTTATGATGAAATTGGTTTATTGAAACCTGCTTATGTTAATGATTTTCATTTTAATTGACCAAGCTGCTGCATCATTCCAAGATCATCTGATTGCCGCCAATGTTCAATTATTTTTCCGTTTTTGATACGCTCAATCTGTATTTGGTTAACGGTGACTTTTTTCCCAGTAGGCGCCATACCAAACAAATCACCGGTATGAGTACCATGCATTACACAGTGAATAGCAACCTGATCATCACTTACCACCATATTTTTTATCTCAAAATGCAGATCAGGAAATCCTTTTCTGACAGCTAAAATAATTGGCTTCAATCCATTCGGACCAGGTTTAGGATCAGGTGAACCTGGACTATGATTAACATAATTTTCATCAATAATATCATCTAAAACATCCAATTTTCCTTGATTCCACGCCTCTTCAAAATAGCGCTGCATTAGAATTTTATTTTTTTCGATTGTCATTTTTACCTCATTTTTTCCGTATAATTATTTTGAAAGCATTCCAATTGAGTTCAACCAAGTTTGAGCTAACTGAGGCCATCTCGTTATCGCAAAATGTGTTCTTCGCAACCCAAAAGCATGGCCACCTTGCGCATATAAATGCATTTCAACAGGAACGCCTGCATTTTTCAGTGCAATATAATAAAGCAGTGAATTATCGATATTATCCTCAGGATCATTTTCGGCCTGCACAATAAAAGTTGGCGGCGTGTCTTTTGTAAAATGAATATCTGAATTTAATACAAACACACCTTTTTCGACTGATTTCGAACGCTTTTGCATATGTCCCGGATAAATTGCCATTGCAAAATCGGGGCGACAACTTTCATGATCAACAGCATCAAGGGATTTATAGGCGCGATTTTCAAAATCTGCAGTCACTTCTGCAACCATATAACCACCTGCAGAAAAGCCAATCACGCCAATTTTATTCGAATTAATATGCCATTTTTTCGCATTATATCGAACAAGGCTAATCGTTCTTTGCGCATCTTCCAATGCTGTAGGTGCTTTAGGGTGAATGTTGCAATGACAACTATAATGCCAAGCAGGACCTGAATCGGGTACGCGATATTTTAGCAGTACGCATGTCATACCTTCTGAAGTTATCCAATGACAAATTTCAGTGCCTTCTAAATCTATCGCCAATCCATTAAAACCACCACCAGGAAATACAATCACAGCAGCATGTGACCTATTTTTCTTTGGGTAATACAGTGTCATCGTAGGCTTTGAAACATTTAATATTTCAGTCCACGTTTTTCCGGCAACAAGATGATGAGTGCTTATGATAAAAGTTTCTGGTGGAGAACTTGAAAGTGCATCAGGCATTTTTTCCGCTGGCCATATTGGAATTTGTGTATGACCTGGTGATGTCAGCCATGTTTGTGCGTCAGCGATGTTGATATAAAAAAAGATCGTCAGAAAACAGAAAATAAATTGAAAAAGTTTTATCATGGTTGATATCTTATTTTGTTCAAATGACTACTGTTCATACGTATGCATTTTATTTTTTTCACAGCATAGCAAAATTTTTCTGCCGGCTTTAACAACACTATTTAAAGAAACATGCGTATTATTAACCAATATAACAATACCAGATTCCTGATTTGGAATAACTGCAATATATGATTCAAAACGATGCGTCATCCCTGTTTTATCAATCAAGGCATTAGAACTGTAGCGTTGTTTATCAAGAGGTAATTTCTTTATCGGAAAGCTTTTTAATAAATTCATATATTGATTTGAATCTAATAAATTTTTTCTATTATTAAGCGAAAAAATTTGCCATGCAAGTGCTTGCCCCATATTTCCAACTTGTATGTGTGGAGTTTGCGAAAAATGCATCGCCAGTAAAATATTTTTTTGTGTATTTTTCAATCCAATTGCTGCAGCCAAAAAATGGGACATGTCGATAATATTTGATTGTAACGCCCATGTTGATGGAAAAAATATTTCAGACCAAGGCTGCGTTTCAGGGCGCGCTTTTAGATTGCTAGAACGCATATTCAATGGCGAAAAAATATTATTTTCAAATAATTTATTGATATTCTGATGCTTCTCCTTTGATAGGATATCACCCAATATTCCTATACTGATATTCGAATATCGCCACTGATTTTCCGTTGTCGATTTTGGCTCCCAATATAATAAATATTGCTGCAGCTGAGACTTTGTAGCAATTTCATCAGGTTGGTTAAACGGCAGTCCTGAACTAAAAGTGGCTAGCTGTTCTAATGTGATTTTTTTAAGGAATGCATTTTTTGAAAATTGCGTTAAATAATTTGTCATAGGGTCTGTGATCTTAATCTGGCGAGTTAATATATCTTCTGAGAGTAATAACGTGGTCATTACTTTGGTTATTGATCCCAATTGAAATAATGTATTAACGGTGATTTCATCGCCTCGATTTGTTTTTCCAAAAACATAAATACTTTTTTTACTGTGATCAATCACCGCTACTGCAATTCCGTTAATATGGTATTTTTTCATTAGCGGTTTAATTGTATCGTTAACTTTATTGTCAGTGACTGATTGTCCATTGGATTGAGTGATCGGAATAAAAATACTGATGAATAAGATAAAAAATAGCTTTATTGATTTTTTCATGATCATCTTTCCATTATTGCCTGTTATGACGAAACAATTGAATCAATGTTTTCTTGAGTTTCGCAGTCGAGTGCAGCTGCGTTTCCATTGGCTTTGACTTTATTTCTTCTTAAAAATTGATTCATTGGCTCAGAAAAATAACTTGAAACAAGCTGCCCCGTAACACCAGATAAAATCACTGTAAGAGTATAGAGCAGCAACACATGCACATCAGATTCAGCTTTATTAAATAACGTCAGTGAAAATAAGATAATAAAAAACCCGTGTATTAAATAACACTCATAACTATTTCGACCAAACCAGCGTAACGGTACTGTCCAAAATGTTCCACCTGCATTTATCCGTTGCATGTAAATCAACATAAGACCAATACCGATTTCTAATATTGTTGTGTTGACACCTATTTTAGTAAGGCCAATTTCATACGAAAAATGTCTGAAAAATAAGATTAACGAAGAAAGAAGCATGCCGGAAAATAAAATGAGTCGTAATTTTTTACTGTCAAATTTAAAGCTATTTGAAATCAGCGCACATAGACAACCAATAGCAATACCATCAAAATTTGAAAAATAGTAATACTCAGACCATGCAGGATTACTAGTCCATACATTGGAAAATGGTGCTATCACAATAAAAATACACATTAACAAAACAAAATAAACACGGTTTCTAATGAATAAACAAATTAACGGAAAGAACACATAAAAAACTTCTTCGATAGATAATGTCCACAATATATCTAAATTGGGCGGCAAGAATCCTGTTTTTATGCGCAAATAATTAATATGAAAAGTGAGCGCTGAAAATATCACTTCTGATAATGACGTGGTATGAATAACAAATCCATTAACGTGCAATAAATCTAAAATACTTGATACGATTAACAATAGAATTAAACAAGGCATAATGCGCGCAAAACGCATTCTGTAAAATTGACCGATGTGAATATTTTCTAAATTCCGCCATCGTTTCAAGCAAATGCTTGTAATTAAAAATCCGGAAATAACAAAAAAGGTAATAACGCCATAATAACCACTGCGAAAAATAATGTTATTTAAGGCGGTTGGTAAAAATTGTGTTTTAAGCGGCATGTGAATTAGGCAATGCAACAAGATCACAGACAGAATAGAAAATCCGCGCAGTATGTCAATGCCAGCATTTCGGTTATTTTGTTGTGTATTTTTAAGCATAAAAGCACATGATTACATTCTAATTTTGTTGGTATTTTACAGAAAATCACAACGCATTGACAGTTGTAAAAATACGGTTTTTTAAGTCGAAGTACGTATCAATTCACGATTTTTAATTACTAAAAACAGGCCAATAACAGTAATAAGAATAAAAGTAATTATAATAATCCCTGTATTCTGAAACGATCCTTGATAGAAGAAACCGGCAATTTGGAGTGCTAATGCCGTAAAAATAAGACGACCACCCTGCATGATTGCAGACACCCTACCCTTCGCATGTGGCATAAAATTCAAACACAATGGATATAATATAGCGCCCGGAATAATCTGCCCTATCACGAAAACAAGAAGTCCTGCTGTAATAAATAATGGGCTGGTGCTGTTTGAAAAAGAAGCTAATGCAATCATGATCATGCTCGCAATAAAAATTCCCAGCGGAATAATCAGCATTTTCTTTTGATCGAAATTTTTATTCTTAATAATAAACCCAAATATAACGCTGCCAATCGCGAATACCAACGCCAATGATCCTTGGTAATAGCCAAAATGCGTAAGACTGACACCAAGTTCTTTAATGTATAATAAAGGCGACATCCCAACAAAAACCCAATAGGGTATGTAACTAAAAAGCAGTGTGCACATCAAAAGCATCAACGGTTTTGATTTAAATAGTGGAATATAACCTCCGGGTAACAACGCTTCTTTTTGCTGTGGTAATTTATAGGATGGAATAAAGAGTATGCTCATCGCTAATGTCATAAGACCTAAAATCAAAAGTACCGCAAAATTTCCCTGCCAGTGAAAATACAAGGCAATATAACTTCCTATTACAGGTGCGATAGCAACGGCTAGATTCATTGCCCCATTCAACATTGATATTAAAAATTGTTGCTGCTTAATTGGATAAATATCAGCAATAATTAAAAAACTTAAAATAGCGGGTGCTGCAATACCAATACCTTGCAAAAAACGCCCTATCAAGAGAAAATCAAATGATTGTTCGCACAAACAAAGAATACTACCAACAAAAAACGTAATTAAACCCCATAAAATAATAGGCTTTCGACCAAATCTATCAGACAACTGACCCACAAAAAATAAACTCACACAATAACCAATAAAATTCACTGATATTAATGCTTCGACCCAAAACGGTGTTAAATTAAAATAACTTTGCAATTGTGGAAAACTGGGAACGAATAAATCGAATTCCATCCCAGTTAATAAATCCATGAAAATAACAGTGGTTAAGATCATGGTCGTCGATAATTTTTTCATAATATACCTAAACTAGGTTAATGAGCGATGTAACAAAGCAATTTTTACACCAAAAGCAACCAACACAACACCCATTATTTTTACAATATAAAATTGAATTCGACTTAAATTAGATCTCACATTCCGATGTGTTAAAATGTAAGAAAGAAGAGAAAACCAAATTAAATGGATAATGGCGATTTCAAAACCATAACCCATTTCTAAAAATAGAGAACTATTTGGTTTTACAACCAACGTAAAAAAAGCCAATAAAAACATGATTGCTTTTGGATTAAGCAAGTTGCAAAAAAAACCTTGCCTAAATGCTTGAAAAGCAGTCATCAATCGGCGTGTGTGGTGTAAATTTAATGATACTTTTTCTTTTTTAGCGAATAGACTTTTAATGCCAATATAAATCATATAAGAAGCGCCTAAATATTTAATAACACTAAAGGCAAGCAGTGACTGTGAGATAACAATGGCCAAGCCAAATATACAATACGTCGCGTGTATTAAAAGGCTAATTGAAATACCTAAAGCACTTAATAATCCTTCCTTTCTTGAATACATCAACGAATTTTTAGTCACCATAGCAAAATCAGGGCCTGGAGAAATAGAAGCCAAAAGAATTAAAAATGTAATAGCAAAAAATTCAGACATGATCAAAACTCCTATTATTTATTTACCGCCAACGAAAATGGATTATAATTTGTTTTTGTATCGTAAAAATCAATTTGATCTTTTTTCTTAAGATATCCAACAAGCCAATAAGTAAATGGCAATGCGACTATTTCATATGCTATTTTAAAAGCAAACTGAAATATTATCATATTCAAAATAACTGCATTTGGAATTTTTCCAAAAAAGGCAATGACACAAAATAATGTGCTATCGATTAAAACACCAATACCAGTGGATGAAACGACTCGAAGCCATAACCATTTACCTTTTGTCATAATCTTAATTTTAGAAATCACCATGGAGTTTAAAAATTCACCACAGAAATAACCAATTAATGAAGCTATAAAAATACGCGGTGCTGCATCAAGCACTAAGGCAAACTGTGATTGATCATGCCAAAAAGGTGACGGATGTAAATGCACTGTCATCAATGCACCAAGTGTAAAAACGCTATTGCAAAGTAGTCCAGACCAAATAATCAATCGACTCACTGCAAACCCGTAGACTTCTGTTAATGCATCATCAAAAAAATAAGTCAACGGAAAAAATATCAGCGCTGCTGGAAAATTGATATCCACATTTCCAAACCAACGATCAATAAACGCAAAATGACTCAAATGAAATTCTGCGATTTTAAATGCGGTCAAATTCGACAGGATTAAAAATGTGACGAAAATCATGCCAAGGAAAACAACGCGCGGCGTAATTCTGTTATTTTGATTTATACTATTATTTTGCACTTGCTTCGCCCGCTAATTTTTTGATTTGTTTGCACACAACTGTTGGTCTTTGATTTTGAATAAAATGGTCAGATTTTACTTGAAATATTCCGCTATCCATATTTTTATTTAACCATTGCTTTTGTTGATTAAACCAGTCACCAATAATGGGCTTTACTTTATACTCCATCCCTGTCGATGAAATAATAACGACTGGAATATTATTATTAATAACGCCTAATTTTCTGAGCTCATCTTTTGATTTTAAAAAACCTAAACGCTGATAAATCGATTCGGTTTCCCCTTCACTTTGATATTTCTTATAAACTGTTGCTTCATCATGATGTATCGCATATTGCATAGCGATCTTAATATTTCCCATCATTGAATTTGAATATTCAAAATCTCGCGGCACAGGATCCACCATCAAAATGGATTGAACAAGTGTTGGATGTGTTAAAACATAATAACCTGCATACATACTGCTGTAAGAGTGCGCAACTATGATATACGGCGGTTTAATTTTTTGTTTTTGTAATAACATAGCCAGTTGATCACTGTTTAATTTCGCTGTTATCGGATTCTTTGCAGATAGGTTCGTATCTTGCGGGCTACCACCTAAACTGCTACGGTCATAAAAGAATAATGAGCCTGCTTTTTTTGCACATTCAAAGAATTTTGTATTTTGTTTCCATTCGCTCATACTGTTTCCACTGGCGTTGATAAAAACAATGGTGCCTTTGAATTTTGAAGCTGGATTCGGGTAATATTCTGAATAAAGCTTAACGCCATTTTGAACGGTAGTAAGCTGTCCAACTGCAAAAGCACTGAAGGAAATAAAATATAGTAAAAAAATTAATTTTTTCATATAGGGATCTCTTTATGATCTTAGTAATTTGAAATTTGACACTGATTACTCCAAAACTTCATCACTCTTTTTCGAGCTATAAAATCCATAAAAAATTATCAACTGAAGAATTAAAACGGCAGAATAAATTAAAGATAATCGCATCAAGTCGTTTATTTCGATAAAACTAATTAAAAACATTCCAATTGATGCAATTGCAAGTCCAAAGGCAATTAAAATAGAAGTTGCTACACCTGCATATTGCGGAAAAAGTTTCAAACATCGAATGGATAATGTTGGAAAAATAAAGCCTATGCTATAACAAATCATCATCACTGGTAGAACTAAATTAAATAAATCAAATTTTCCAAATTCGGCTAATACCATTTGTACAATTAAACTTATTGCCAATAATATTAAACCGATTTGAGATAAATGAACAATGTGAAACCTTTTAATTAGAAAGCGATTGGTTAATGTGCCTGTGAAATAACAAAATCCAATCAACAGTGCCGTATTACCATAAACAATCGCAGTGTAATGCAACATGTCTTGAACGATAAACGCACCAACGGTTGAATACAACATCAATTGAATTTGACAACAGCCAGTCATACAAATGGCAGCAACAAAAACTCTATGTGTTAACAAATTTTTATAGCTATTTAATAAACGCTTTAAGGAAAATGAATTTCGTGTTGGAAGACTTTCATTAACAAAGAGTGCATACGATATTAAAAACAGTAATCCAATAACCCCATAAGCAATAAAATTAGCCTTCCATCCTAAATGGTGCTGCAAAATACCACCAAAAAATGGGCCGATGATCGGACCCATGCCGTATGCTAATGAGGTATACAACATGGCAACATTAAATTGATGTCCTTTAAAATTATCAATAACGATTGCACGGCACCCAATGGTACACCCAGCGGCCAAGAATCCCTGTATGAATCGCACTATCAGTAATTGCTCAATCGTATGACAAAATATCGCTGTCACGCTTATAATAACGTATAAAAGCAATTCAAATAAAATAATGCACCGCCTACCAAAAACATCAAGCAAAATACCATTAATAAATCCACCGATTGCAAATCCAATCAATGTTGCAGTCACGGTATTTTTTATTAAAGCGACCGACGTATCAAAGTAATGTGCTAATGCTGGCATTGAGGGTGTATATAAATCAAATGTAAAACCGGGTAAAAAATTTAATAGTGGGACGAGAAAAATAAGCAAACTCAAATATTTTTCTGGTTTTATCGTGATAAGGCTTTTATTGATAAAATTTTTCATTGTATTTTACTGCCATAATAAATTTAATTTAGTTTTTTTGTAATTATTTTTTTATTGAATCGCGTTTTAATAAGCCAACGCTTCTGATCGCAATTTCATTCAAATTTACCTTGTATGAACCCAGTTACATCCCATGTAAATTTAGTCTAAACCAGAACGCTTTCTCACAACTTCACTAACCGCACTCCAATCCTTTTTCTCCATACCAGTAGCCAAGGCTTGTGTAAATTTTCCACGCAATATGTTGGCAATATCCGGTGTGACACCCGCATCAATAAACGCTTCTTGAAATAGATTGACATCCTTATTTCCACCCTTCATATCAAAGTTTATTTGATCAAAATCGCGCGCATGAATTTTATCGATGTAATTTTTCACTGCTGGATGAGCATAGATGTGATGCAATGATTCTTGAACAATCGCTGTATCAAGACCACTTTTTTCTGCAAAAGCATATAGTTCAGAAATTAATTCAATGGCAGTTATTAACGTATAATTCAAACAGATTTTTAGTACGTTGGCATGTGCTACATGCTCGCCCACATTAATCACTTTCGCGGAAAAACTTTCCAATAAAGGTTGTATTGTTTCAATTGCATTTTGATTACCCGAACAAATTGATGTTGCCGATTTTGATAATACTGCTTTAGGAATACCTAATACACACGATGCGACATAAATAGAGCTATTTTCTTGATGTGATTTCTCAAGGATTATAGCGGTTTTTGGCAAAATCGTTGAAGTGCTAACATGAGTCGCGCCTTTTTTAAGATGGGGCAAAATAGCTTCGGTGACTGACATTACTGCTTTATCATCAATTAGACTTGTAAAAATTATATCTGCATTCAATGCAGCACTTTCCAATGAATCCGCAATTTTTGCACCTAATTTTTCAAAAGCTACTGTTTTTTCTTTTGTGCGGTTATAAACTGTCAATGGAAAACCCGACTGCAGAAGTTGCGTTGCCATTGCAGTGCCTAATTTTCCAAGACCAATAAATGTAATATTTTTCATATAAATCCTTACTTATAATTTGATTTTATATATTCAATAATCTTATCTGACACCATCTCTGGCGATAGATTTGTGTTATCAATTGTAATTTCATTTTCATGATGCGAATAAAAAACTTTTTCATCATGTGATCGTTTTCTCGATAATTCAGTATCACGTGTTTTGTAATTTGAAAATTGTTTTCGATCATCTGATACAACGCGCTTTGCCAGTTCATCTTCATCACAAATCAATCGTACTGGAAAAAAATGCGCATTGCGTTTTTTCACAACATCTAATACCTTGTTGTAGAAAATTTGATGGTATTGGTCTTTATCAAACATCATTTCGCTGAAAATAAAACTGTCGTCTTGAGCGCATACATTAGCAATCGTCGATAAATACAGATCTTGTACTGCATTCAATTTTTCCCACATTGCTGGCGTTAAGTTCCACATCGCCTGATAATCATCGCCAAACAATTTCAAAAATGGGTCATACAAATCATGATTGCCTGTAAATCGCGCATTTGTTTTTCTTGCAAGCGCTTCGCCTATTGTTCGTTTACCCGCACCTGGAAAACCCATTAGGAGTATAAGACAATTTTGAAGTTGTGTTTTTTGGTTACTCATAAATTCACCTTTGATGCTTTTGCCAAAATATTTTTAACAAATTCTGCCTTTTCATCAGTATATTTTTCACGATCAAATTTATACTCTGCTGCTAATTTATTTTTTAATGCTTCATATTCTTTCGCAGCTTCAGGGTGTTTGATTAAATAATCTCGAAAGGCGATTTTATCAAGCCAATGATGTGAGCTTGGTTCTACAATATGAACATGATGCGTTCGTTTCTCACCATAGGGCGGCATACCTTTTGCAAAGAACATTCGCGTTTGATCTGGATTTTCCGCCCAATATTCGTAACCTAATTTTTGAAGTAGTGGCACGGCAACTATTTTCATAACATCTAATGAATTCACTGCTATTTGAATATCAATAATTGGCTTTGCAGATATATTTGGAATCGCAGTACTTCCTACATGCTGAGTATCCAAAATTAATCCGTTTGGAAAGAGAGATTTGATGTGTTCTATTTCAGTTTTCGCAAGTGCCATCCACTCTGGGTTATTTGGCACAATATTGATATGGTCTTTTTGTGTTATTTCAGGTGAATCTTGAATATATTCTTCATAAGTTATCGCCCAATGCTCATGGCCACACCATTGATCATTAATCTTCAAATACCTCGGTGAAAATCCTTCATAGCGAAATTTATTTTTCTTCACTAAATAAATTGACTGACTGTTTTCAGGCTGAATATTCGCTTCTATACGATGTAATTTTAATTCCTCAAAAAAATATTTCAAAACCAATTTTAATCCAGCGCTCATTACCCCTTTATTTTCAAAACCAGAAACAACATAGAATCCTAAAAAAGCATTTTGAAAACAGCCACGCACAATTTCGCTGATATTAAAAACACCTGCGATCTCATTATCTTTTAAAACTAAAAATGATTTTTGATTTTCTTGTTCTGTGCATTTGACGTATGCTTGAAATTCATCTGGTGTTAATGGCGCTTTAATCCATGGATAATGTAATGTCGTGCTACATTGCATCGCAGATAAAAAATGCGCTTCATCTTGTAATGTAGGTTCGCGAATGCTGATCATTATATTCTCGCTATGCAGTACAGTGATATTTTAATTCTTATCATATGGCACCATTTTTCAGATTACCAATTTCACTTATAATTGGAATTAAACTCTTGGCCACCTCGACAAGATTCTTGTTTTTGACCAATACTGTTTTATCAACCCATGCAAAGCCATCGTTTTTATAGCGGGGAAATACATGCATGTGGTAATGATTGACATCATTAAAGTGACCTCCATTTTGCATAATAGTAATACCATCTGGTTGATAACATTTTTTGATTGCTTTTGATAATAAGGTAACTGCATTCATCACATCTAGGCGAGTTTCATGATCTAGATCTTCTGTATCGATCACATGTTTTTTCGGGACAATTAATGTATGACCATCATTAATAGGATCAATATCTAAGAAACAAGCAATATGTTTTGTTTGATAAATAATATTGGTAATTTCATGCTTGTTTGCTAAATTGCAGAATTGACACTTCATGCTCAATAACCCCTCAGAATTATGATGGAATAAATCCACTTGCCTGCATTTCCCACAG
>Ga0207099_1042_pt1 | contig 26334 bp, 20 predicted proteins | sample Alteio_BWMinHeat_85_FD_153521 | JGI IMG/M metagenome (GOLD analysis project Ga0207099, IMG submission 153521) | Enriched cells from forest soil in Barre Woods Harvard Forest LTER site, Petersham, Massachusetts, United States -... | ecosystem: Environmental > Terrestrial > Soil > Temperate forest >... | reverse complement strand
ATTTCGGCCGCACCCACCACGACCAGCGCGGCCAGCGCATGAGGGCCATCGAAAAGCCGGCGCAGGCACAATACTTTCGCGACGTAGCGGATTACCGCAGGCGTTTTCTCAAAGGGCTCGCCGTGCATCGCTTCCGCAATGGCCGCTCGGAAGTCATGCAGGAAATCGGGTCATCGGAACTCGGCGCCTGGCGTAAGAAAATATGGCGGCACCGGATACTGCGGTCGAGGGTACTCCGGCTAGACCCTTATTCCCTGGTCCGGATGATCACAAAAAAAATGGTCGGGCGCCGGAGCGCCGCATGATCCGGGATGTAGTCGTGCTCGGCGCCGGCCGGGCGCTGCAGGCACTGGCGGGATTGGTCACCATACGCGTGGCAACGGGATTGTTGCCGCCCGAGACCATGGGCTACGTGGCACAGACCACCAGTCTGGTATGGCTGATTTGCTGGATCGTCGTGGCCCCGGTCGGCGTATACGTCGCACGCGCTTTCCTCGGCTGGCGAAACCAGGGCGTCGCCGGGCAGCAGTTGATGCGCTATCTCGTGTTCGTCATGGTCGCCGCGGCGGCGTCCGCAATCCTGGTGCTGGCCCTGCGCTCATCGGCCTCCATCATCCCGGGGATCTCGGCCGTCACCCTCGCCGTACTCACGCTGCTTTACCTGTTCGGCTACCCGCTGCAGACGGCGGGAACCGGTTGCCTGATCCTGCTCGGGCGCCGGATCAGTTACGTGGCGTTCGGAAATCTGGCGGTATGGGGCGGGCTGCTGCTGGCGGTCGTATTGTTTCGTTTTTTCTCGAGTGCGGAGTCATGGCTGGCCGGCGTGTTTCTGGGAAATGTCGTGGCAGCTTCCGCGTTCTTCCTGGTCATGCGGATCGCGGAAAAGCCCGCGGAGAACGCGCCCGGATCGCTGCCATTCACTTGGCGTGCGGTATTCATGTTCGCCTGGCCCCAGTTGCTGACCTCTGCGCTGTGGTGGTCGCAGTCTCAAAGCTACCGCTTCGTGCTCGGCGAACTCGGTGGCCCGGCACTCGTGGGATTGTTTGCGGCGGGCTACACAGTGTGTGCGGGGACCATGCAGACGATGGAAACGCTATTCAACGAGATCTACAACCCCAAGCTGTACCGCACGCTCGCGGATCACGGGCAGGCCGGGCAGGTGCAGGCGTGGAACGACTACGCGAGCGCCTATCTCCCGGCCATCGTGCTGTTCGGCGCATTTCTGGTGGGGATGATTCCGTTTCTCGCCAATGTGCTGTTAGCCGAGCAATATCGCGTGATCGTGCCCATCCTCTTCATACCCGCGTTGACTGAAACGCTGCGCGCCATGTACACGGTGCTCAACACGATGGGGGTCGTAAAGCTGGACATGCGGATAACGGTGCCGCCCGTCATCGCCGGCGCCATCCTTTCGCCGCTGCTCGTCTACGTGCTCGGCTCAAGCAACCCGCTGCTCGGAACGGCGGCGGGCCTTTTGCTCGCCTACCTCGCGGTCTTTCTGATCGTGATACCCATTACCCGAAGCGCATTGCCCATACGCTGGCCGATCGGCCGTATTCTGGTGGCGGCCCTGACCGGCCTGCCTATGATAATCTTGGGTCAGCTACTGCCGAGGATGCTCAACACAACGCTGGCAATCTCCGTGGTCGTCCTTGCCATCGGCGCGCTGTACATGGCGGGCGCACAGTACGTGCTGGCGCGCCCGTGGCTGGGGCGGGTATTCCGCCTGGATAAGGGGATCAGATGAACCCCGGCTGCCGCACGGGGCCGACGGATTGCTCGCGTGAACCGTGCGGCAGGCATTATCACCATCCATAACTGAAAAAAACGAAATGCTCCGACGGCTTTACTGGCTGCTCAGCGCTCAACTGGGAATCGATCCGCGCATGCTGGTGCGCTCGTTGCTGGGCCTGCCCCGCTACCTGCGCGATTACCTGCGCTTCCGCGCCCGCTACGCCGGACGCATCGAGCTGCTGCCCTGTTTGCATGACTGGCACGAAGATGCCGGCGCCACCAAGCTCGAATATTTCTGGCAGGATCTGCTGGTAGCCCGCCGGATCTTCGAGGCCAGGCCCGAGAAACACGTAGACGTCGGATCGCTGGTGGGCGGATTCGTCGCCCACGTGGCGAGCTTTCGCGAGATCGAGGTGTTCGACGTCAGGCCGATCAGCGCGAAAATCCCCGGTGTCACGTTCCGGCAGGCCGATCTCATGCAGCCGGTGCCCGGGATGTCGGAGTATTGCGACTCGCTGTCCTGCCTGCATGCGCTGGAGCATTTCGGTCTGGGACGTTACGGAGACCCGATCGATCCTCAGGGATTCGAGCGCGGGCTGGCCAATCTCGCGGCATTGCTCAGGAAGAACGGGGTCTTCTACCTGTCGGTTCCGGTCGGAGCCGAACGCGTCGAGTTCAACGGCCAGCGTATCATAGACCCCCGCGCGTTGATTGCGCTCGCCCGGACGCACGCGCTCGAACTCACCGACCTCCAAGTCGTGCGGGACGGCGGCAGGGTCGAGACGCTGGCGGCGAACGAGCAACAGCTTTGGGATCTGGCGAGTCAACGCTATGCACTTGGAATATTCACCTTTAAGAAGCACGGCTGAGGCGGGCGCGAGCCGCCGCCTGCGCGAGCAAAATCTGGAGTCCGGTTGGAGCGATTAAAAAAACTGGTGCGGGCGCTGCGGGACCCTGAATTTGGCTGGCGCCGGATCGCCGCTCAACTGCGGCTTTCGATGGGCATTTACCACCGCAAATCGTGGTCGCAGTGCGGCGAAGATCTGATCCTGCGTTTCCTGTTCGACCTGTTGCACATCGCACGCCCCAGCTACATCGACATCGGCGCGCACCATCCCTGGTACTACAACAACACTTATCTCTTCTATCGCCAGGGAGCCCGCGGCATCAACATCGAACCAGACCCCGGACTGCACGCGCGATTGCGCCGGTGGCGCGGCCGCGACGCCAATCTCAACATAGGCATTGGCGCCCGCGAAGCAGAACTGGATTTCCACGTCATGTCCAATCGCACGCTCAATACGTTTTCCGCCGTTGAGGCGCGCAAATACGTTGAACAGCACGGCCTGAGCATCGTCCAAACGCGGCGCATCCGGGTGGAGACTTTCGCGCAGGTGGTGGATGCCCACCTGGGGCGCACGCCGGACCTGGTTTCACTCGACGTCGAAGGCCTCGAGCTCGAAATCCTGCGCTCCATCGATTTCTCTAGGCATCGCCCACACGTGTTTTGCATCGAGACCCTCAGCTACGCGTCCTACGATGGCAGCGGGGTCAAGAATGCGGAGATTCATGCATTGATGCTGGAGAACGATTACCGGCTGTACGCCGACACTTACATCAACTCCATCTACGTCGCGCAGCACAGCTGGCGCACCCTGATGTCGGGGAAAGCCCCGTGAGTTGGAGATCCCGGCTCAAGGCCTGCCCGCTCTTCGCCTTCAACCTGATCAACCGCGACCGCTGGATCGCGCAGCAGGCGGCGAGCCTCCCGGCCGGCGCCTCGGTGCTCGACGTGGGCGCGGGTTCGTGCCCCTACCGCGGTTATTTCGCGCACTGCCACTACCAGACCCAGGACTTTGCAGCGCTCGCGCCCGATCAATTGCGCGACGGCGGCTATGGCCGGATCGACTACGTCTGCGACGCCGCCAGCATACCAGTCGATGCGGGCTCGTTCGACGCGATCCTCTGCGCCGAAGTCCTGGAGCATGTTCCGGAGCCGATCAAAGTGGTGCGCGAATTCGCGCGCATCCTCAAACCCGGCGGCAAACTGATGCTGACCGCGCCGCTGGGCTCGGGGATCCACCAGGAGCCGCATCATTATTACGGCGGCTACACCGAGTACTGGTACCGCAAGTTCCTGTCCGAAGCCGGCTTCGAACATATCGCCGTGCAGGCCAATGCCGGATCGTTCATGTACTACGCGCAGGAGTCGATCCGCTTCCTGCGCACCACCAATCCCGCGCTAATCGAAATGCCGCTGCCCGCCCGGTTACTGTGGGCTCCGTTCTGGCTGCTGCTCCTGCCGGTGCTCGGGCTGCTCGTTCCAGTCAGCGCGATGCTGCTCGATCGCTACGACCGCGAGCGGCGTTTCACCGTCGGCTATCACGTCACGGCGATCCGCGCGCAGAGCGCCGCATGAAAGCCCTCTGTGTATTCGGCGAGCACGGCTACGGCAATCCCGGACGGGGCGAAGGCTACGAGCACGCGAATTTCCTGCCCGCGCTGCGCACATTGGGCTACGAGCCGACACTGTTCGAATCCTTTGACCGCCGGCCGTATCGTGACTACCGCGACATGAACCGCGCTTTTCTGGGGACGGTGGAACGCGTGCAGCCCGACGTCATCCTGTGCGTGCTGATGGGCTACGAGCTGTGGACCGAGACGCTCGATAGCGTGCGCAAGCGCATCGCGGCGCCCATCGTCAACTGGGGGACGGACGATTCCTGGAAGTACTCACAGTTCACGCGCTTCATCGCGCCTCACGTCGATTGCTATGCGACCACCTACGCCGACGTCGTTGCGAAGGCACCCCGGGCCGGGCTCGGAAACGTGGTACTCACGCAGTGGGCTGCGAACGATGCAGCGCTGGTACCGCCAGCACCTGCCTCAGAATGCCGCTATCCGGTGAGCTTCGTTGGAACCGCGTACGGCAATCGCCGCCGCTGGGTCCATCAACTCAAGCGCAAAGGGATTGCGGTCGAGTGCTTCGGCCACGGCTGGCCGCGCGGCCCGGTGGCCGCCGGCGATATCCCCAGGATCATCCGGGAGTCCGTGATCAGCCTTAACTTCGGAGATTCCGGCATCCAGTTCTCCGGACTGAGGCCGTATCGCAGCCGGCAAATCAAGGCGCGCGTGTTCGAGGTTCCCGGCGCCGGAGGATTTCTGCTCACCGAAAACTCACCGGAACTCGCCCGTTATTATCGTCCGGGTGCAGAAGTCGTCGCGTTTGATTCGGTGGACGATCTCGCCGCGAAGATCAGGTATTTTCTTGTACACGGCGAGGAACGCGACCGGATTGCCCGCGCCGGACACCAGCGCACCCGCATAGAACACACCTATGTCCAGCGGTTCGCCCGGCTGTTCGACGAAGCCCGCCGGATGAAAGCCGGCGCGCGGGCAGAGAACGAGCATTTCGTGTTCAGTGAGGCGGAATTTTCCGGCATCGCCGCGCGGCACACCCGGGGCGCAGGACTGCGGGCGCTCGCCGCGCTGTTGGCGTGGCCCGCGATTTTGATCTGGGGCCGCGAACGCGGCCTGCGGGCGGCCCGGCGTATGCTTTTCGAATTGTGCTGGCGGTTTGCCGGCGAGACGACCTACAGCGCGGCGGGCCTGCCTGGCCGGGCGTTCTACCTATAAGCATGGGCGAACTACCCGCCATCAGCATCGCTCTCTCCATGCATAATGCGGCGGCGACCATCGCGCGCGCCGTGCGCTCGCTGCTCACGCAGACCTTCAGTGACTGGGAGCTGCTGCTGTTCGACGACGGATCGACCGACGACAGCATCGATCGCGTGCGCGCCCTCGCCGACGCACGCATACGCATCGCGTCCGACGGACGGAGGCTGGGGCTCGCGGCGCGCCTGAACCAGGCGATCGACCTCGCGCGAGGGCCATACATCGCGCGCATGGATGCGGACGACATCGCGTACCCCGAACGCCTGGAGCGGCAGTATGCGTTCCTCAAGGCGAACCCGGATATCGACTTGCTGGGCAGCGGGATGATGGTGTTCGGCGATGACGGCCGCCCGATCGGCCTCTACCCGATTCGACAGACGCACGCAGAGATCTGCGCCCGGCCGTACTCAGGCTTCTACCTCGCGCACCCGACCTGGATAGGAAAGACGCAATGGTTCCGCCGCTGGCGCTACGATCCCGGCTGCCGCCGCGCGCAGGACCAGGACCTGCTGCTGCGGTCCTACGCGCACAGCCGGTTTGCAGTCCTGCCCGAACCGTTAGCGGGCTATCGCCAGGACGCGCTGTCGGTCAGGAAATCGCTGGCCGGCCGTTACTCGTTTGCGCGTGCCATCGTCCGCGTGGCGTGGCGCGATCACGACTACGCGGCGGGTGCGGTCGCGGTTGCACTGCAGGCTGCCAAATTCGCGGCTGATGCGGTGGCCATCCCGAGCGGGCTGTCGCGCCGGGTGCTGTCCCATCAGGCCATTCCATTTACCGCATCAGATGCGGCCCGCTGGCGCGACGTCTGGCGCGGCACGGATCCGGATTCCAAATCATGTGCGGCATAGCGGGCCTCTGGCAAAGCGGGGGCGCGACCGGCGAAGAACTCGCCGCGATCGCCCGCCACATGGGGGATGCACTCGCGCATCGCGGCCCGGACGATTCAGGCGTGTGGGTCGATCGCGACTGCGGCATCGCGCTCGCCCACCGCCGGCTGTCGATTGTCGATTTAACACCCGAAGGCCATCAGCCGATGCTGTCGGCTTCGGGGCGCTATGTCATTTCTTTCAATGGCGAGATCTATAACTACCGCGATGTGCGCAGCGAGCTGACGACGGCGAATGCGGCGCCGCCCTGGCGCGGCCATTCCGACACCGAAGTGCTGCTCGCCGCGATCGATCATTGGGGGCTCGACAGTACGCTGGTGCGTCTGGTCGGCATGTTCGCGTTCGCCCTGTGGGACCGGCAGGAACGCGAACTCCATCTCGTGCGCGACCGCATCGGCGAAAAGCCGCTGTATTACGGCTGGGCGAATCGGATGTTCGCATTCGGCTCGGAGCTCAAGGCGCTGCGCGCCTTGCCGCACTGGCGTCCCGAGATCGACCGCGCGGCGCTCGCGCGCTACACGCAGCTGGGCTGTGTGCCTGCGCCGCATTCGATATATCAGGGGATCCGCAAGCTGCCGCCGGCGTCGCTGGTGACGATCACGATGCAGGACCTGAACGCTCGCGCCTGTCCTAACCCTCGTGCCTACTGGTCGCTCAAGCGCGTTGCGGAACTCGGCGCACGCGAGCCCTTTACCGGAGACGACCGCGAGGCGGCCGCGCAGCTCGATGCGGTACTCAGGCAGGCGGTCGGCCGGCAGATGGTCGCCGATGTTCCGCTCGGCGCGTTTCTGTCGGGCGGCGTCGACTCGTCGACCGTGGTCGCGCTGATGCAGGCGCAAAGCGCGCGTCCGGTCAAAACGTTTTCGATCGGCTTCCCTGAGGCGGCCTACGACGAGGCGCCCTACGCCGCGGCGGTGGCCCATCACCTCGGCACCGATCACACCGAACTCTACGTGAGCCCCGAGCAGGCGATGGGGGTGATCCCCAGGCTGCCGGAGATCTACGACGAGCCCTTCGGCGACTCGTCGCAGATACCGACGTTCCTGGTGTCGCAGCTCGCGCGCCGCCACGTCACGGTCAGCCTGTCGGGTGACGGCGGCGACGAGTTGTTCGGCGGCTACAACCGCTACTTCTGGGGCCGCGACATCTGGCGCAGCACGGGCTGGATGCCGAAGGCGCTGCGCCGGGCGCTCGCACGCGGCTTGACCTGCATAGCGCCGCAATCATGGGACATGCTCTTTGCGCGCTGCGCGCCGCTCCTGCCGCGCGCCTTTCGCGTGCCCTCACCGGGCGACAAACTGCAGAAGCTCGCCCGGGTCCTCGCGGTGGCGGATCCGTATGCGCTGTACGCGGCGCTGGTATCGCACTGGCAAGACAACGGATTGGTGCGCGGTGCGGACGCGATGCCCGTCGCGCATGCCACGCCTTCCTTCAGCGACGTGCGCGCGCGCATGATGTACCGCGATGCCATGGAGTATTTGCCGGACGACATCCTCGCCAAGGTCGACCGCGCCAGCATGGCGGTGAGCCTGGAATCGCGGGTGCCCTTTCTCGATCACTCGGTGGCGGAGTTCGCCTGGCGCCTGCCGCTTGCCATGAAGATGCGGAATAACCAGGGGAAATGGCTGCTGCGCCAGGTGCTGTACCGCTACGTGCCGCGAGCGCTCATCGAACGCAGCAAGATGGGTTTCAGCATTCCGCTCGATACCTGGCTGCGCGGCCCGCTCAGGGACTGGGCCGAAGCGCTGCTCGACGAGGCCGCGCTCGAACAGCAGGGCTACTTCGATCCGCAGCCGATCCGCACCAAGTGGCGCGAGCACCTGTCGGGTACGCGCAACTGGCAGCACCCGCTGTGGGTCATCCTGATGTTCCAGGCCTGGCTCGAAAAGCACAGTGCGCCGGCTGCAGCCGCGAGGACCGTCGCGTGATGCGGCAGCCTCGGCTCGTGTTCTTCGTCACCGAGGACTGGTACTTCTGTTCGCACCGCCTGGCGCTCGCGCGCGCAGCACGCGCCGCGGGCTTCGATGTCGCGGTGATCACCCGCGTGCAGCGCCACGCAGAGCACATACGCAGCGCGGGGATCGAACTGATACCGCTCGAGCTCGCGCGCGCCGGCAAGAATCCCATGAACGAATTTCGCACGCTCTGGCGACTCGTGCGCATCTACCGGGATCTCAAACCGGACATCGTGCACCAGGTCGCGCTGAAACCGGTGCTGTACGGGACGATCGCTGCGCGCCTCGCGAAGGTGCCCAAGGTGATCAACGCACTGGCCGGGCTGGGATACCTGTTCAGTTCCAGCGATCGCGCCGCTCGTGCAATGAGGCCGCTGCTGGAATTCGGTTTGCGCTTGCTGCTCGGATCCAGCTGGGTGATCCTGCAAAATCCGGATGACCGCAACTTGCTGATGGAACGCGGTCTGATCAACACCGAGCACACCCGGCTGATCCGGGGCTCCGGCGTCGATCTCGACGCTTTCGCGCCGGCGCCCGCCGCAGAAGGCACGCCGCTCATCGTACTGCCGTCGCGGCTGCTGTGGGACAAGGGCGTCGGTGAGTTCGTCGCGGCCGCGCGCCTGCTTCGGCGACAACAGATTGCGGCGCGCTTCGCACTGGTCGGCGCGCCCGATCCCGCCAATCCCGCTTCGGTGCCGCAGGCGACGCTGGACGCATGGCGCGCGGAAGGCGCGGTCGAATTATGGGGCTGGCGCGACGACATGGCGCAGGTATTTCGCGAGGCCCACGTAGCCTGCCTGCCCTCCTATCGCGAGGGACTGCCCAAGGCGCTGATCGAAGCCGCCGCCTGCGGCCTGCCGATCGTCACCTGCGATGTCCCGGGATGCCGCGAGGTGGTGCGCCATGGCATAAACGGGCTGCTCGTTCCGGCGCGCGACCCGATCGCGCTCGCCGCGGCACTCAGGCAGCTGCTCGAAAATCCCGCCCAGCGCGCAAGCTTCGGCGCCCGGGGACGCGACATCGCTGCCGCGGAGTTCTCGCTTGCTGCCGTCGTCGGCCAAACGCTTGATCTGTATCGCGAGGTGGCAGCGCAATGAAGTAACGGGTTACGTGGCACAAGCACAATGACGCGAATGTATGAGTCGATACGCTATTCACGTAGCATAGTGTGGATTAATCTCCGACTCATCCGGTGGTGCGCAATCCGGCTGAATGATCACTTCTTTCAAAAAACGTAATTAATGCACACCGCTGATCAAAATCACCAAAGCCTGAAGCCCATATCGATTGCCGTTCTATGATCAACCCGCGATTTTATGACAATCAAGCAACCTCCCCACGTGAGTTTGGCAGCCAGCACCGTGCGCGAACGACAACAAGCTCCTTGTGAACCACAGACTCAAATTCATAACTTGTAATATTCCCGGTACCACCCCACGAATCGTTCCACGCCCACCTCGATTGAGGTGGAGGGCGCAAATCCAACTGCCGTCGCAAGCGCAGATACATCGGCTGCAGTCGCAATCACATCGCCCGGCTGCATGGGCAGCAGCTCGAGTAATGCCTTTTTCCCCACGCATCGCTCGATCACTTCGATGTAGCGCATGAGCTTTACCGGGGTGTTGTTGCCGATATTGTAGATGCGGTAAGGCGCATCGCTGGTCGCAGGCTTAGGGGCCTTGGATTTCCAGGTAGCATCCGCGCTCGCCGGCCGGTCGATAACCCGTATCACGCCCTCCACGATATCGTCCACGTAAGTGAAGTCCCGCGTCATTTCGCCCCGATTGAAAACCGGAATCGATTCGCCGGAAATTATGCCCCGCGTGAACGTGAAAAGCGCCATATCGGGCCGGCCCCATGGTCCGTACACAGTGAAGAACCTCAAGCCCGTACATGGCAGACGGTACAGGTGCGCATAGCTATGCGCCATCAGCTCATTGGCCTTCTTGGTCGCCGCATAGAGCGAAACGGGATGATCGACGCTGTCGTTCTCGGAAAAGGGCAGCTTCGCGTTCGAACCGTAAACCGAGCTCGACGACGCATACACGAAATGGCCCACGTTGCTGCGCCGGCAGCCTTCAAGCACGTGCGAAAATCCGACGAGATTGGCGTCCACGTAGGCGAACGGATTCTCGATCGAGTAGCGCACCCCGGCCTGCGCCGCGAGGTGCATGACCGCGTCGAACCGCTTCGCTGAAAAGATTTCCTGAATTGCTTTGCGGTCGATGATATCGGTTCGGGCAAACTCAAATCCCGGATGTGCCTTGAGCCGGGCTAGCCGCGCGTGCTTCAGCGCCACATCGTAATATGCATTCAGGTTGTCGATGCCGAACACGGTGTCTCCGCGGGATAGCAACCGAGCCGCCAGTGTCGAGCCGATGAAGCCGGCTACGCCGGTAACGAGAATTCGCATAGATTAATTAAACCAAAAGAACCGAAAATACATTGGGATCGGAGTCCGGTAGCCGACCTGGGGTGCCAGTAAGCCTGTGGCGGGGTTGATTGCGGAGGACGTCGGTACAGGCAACAAGACCCGGAACTGCAAGGTTCGTTTTGGCAATGTGCTTGCGCTCAGATTCGTTCGTGCCAAACTTTCTTGATTTCCGCCAATTTATAGCAGTAGGAGGCCAAGCTTCATTATAAATTGCGCGCCGAGTCCCAATCAAGCGCTACGCGTCGTTCATATGCAAGAACCCGCGTGCGTTGAGACAATTGTTGAATGAGTGTCTGCCATATAATTCGGCTTTCGCGTTATCGAATGACGCGCCGAGCGATAAAAAGTCGAATTCCACACCGCTTTCATATTTCAATTCCGCAATTGCCCCTCCCGGCATCGGGTTTATAGTACACTGGTGGCCGGAATGAGCGCTTTATAAACTTTTTGCGCCGTAATTACGCGCCAAGTCGGTTATAAACGTGTCATCACGGATAGCACTGCAAATCACAAATGGGCCTTTGATCGTGGTGCCCCGCCTCGATTGCGCCGGCATTGCCGCCAATGTTACGCATAGCGAGCACAGTAAAAATGGCAGGCAATGCAGCGGTTGTATTGGGGCGAGATCCAAGGAGGCATTGCATGTACATTCAACGGCGAAACGGCTTGCGTTGAGGTCGCTTTGAGCAAGGTTTCATCATGTGGGTAGGACGCCTCAAGCGCATCCTGCCGCTGATATTGATCAGCATTACGGTCACGACATTTTGGGGTGCCGTAGAAATTTTCAGGAATGTAGTTTACTACCCCTCGGTTGCAATCAGTGCACCGGGAGGCGTCAATGTCAATTTTCTGTTTAATGGCCGGGAGGATCAGTCTTACTGCCAGCAACTGTTGACCAATGTCGCGAACAGCATGCTTAGCGTTTGCCCCACGTGTCAGATCAAGCAAAAGGTATGTGCTGAAACGCTCGGGGCCGAGCAGCAGAAACTGCTGTCGGCAGAGCCGCTTGACGTCGCATCCGTCCGGATGCCCGATGGTGGCGTAATTACCTATAATTCGGGCGATCCTGCAATTGCACTGGCCGCTTGCCAGACGACCGCTCAACAAACGGCGTCTACCCTGAAGACTGGCCGCGCCGATTGCTATGCGCCCAATACTGCACGCCCACTGTCCCTCCTCCAGCAAAAATCGCTTGGTAGTCTCGATTCCCTGCTCGGGATGCTATTCGTTTGCCTGGGTGCACTCGCATTCGTCTGTGCCCTGTACCTCATAAACCGCCACGAGGACTTCCACACCTACCTGAGATCGCTTCCCCGCAGAATCAAGCGCCTGATCATGGTTGGTCTCGACATCGTGCTGCTTCCCGCCGCATTGCTCAGTGCGCTGTCAATACGATATGGCATTCACTGGTCGCAGATCGAAAATCTTGAACGCATGCTTGTGGTCGCCCTGGTGGTCGCCATTCCAGTATTCATCAAGCTGGGCCTGTACCGATCAATCATCCGATACCTGGACATTCGGATGGTGCTCACTGTCGTAGTTAGCGTCACCATAGCGGTCCTGCTGCTAGTAGGCGTACTCAATCTCATGGGATCCAGCAGCCTGACCATGGGGGATGCGGTCATTTATTGGTTGCTCGCACTGCTTTATGTTGGAGGCAGCCGGGCACTCGCCCACGCCTACCTGCGACAATCCGCCCATCTTGTAGAAAATCGAGAGCGGGTCATAATCTACGGCGCCGGGGATGCCGGCGCTCAATTAGCAGCGTCCCTCAAGGGCAACTCCGGGCTGCTACCAGTTGCGTTCGTCGACGACAATCCGGATCTCGCGGGCAGCGTCCTCTATGGCAGCCGGGTTTATTCCGCCCAGAGGTTATCGGAACTCGTTCAGGAACTGGACATCCGCCAGATTCTGCTAGCGATGCCTTCTGCTTCAAAAATGCACAAAAAGTCAATCTTCGACCGCATGGAGCCTCTGGGCGTCAGGATGCGCACTATTCCGAGCCTCGCAGCGCTGATTGCCGGGCGTGCGAAGATCAGCGACATCGAAGACATCGGTATCGAGGATCTCGTGGGGCGCGATCCTGTCCCGCCGATCCCGGGTTTGCTGCCGATGACGATAGAAGGCAAGGTCGTGCTCGTTACCGGGGCAGGCGGGTCCATTGGATCGGAGCTGTGCCGGCAAATTCTGGCTCTAACTCCGAAAAAACTGATCCTATTCGAATTGTCTGAATATGCACTATACGAAATATCCGAAGAACTCATCGGGCTCAGGGAAAAATCCGCCTGCGATTCTGAAATTATCCCGGTTTTGGGGTCAGTCCTGCAAGTCGGCCTGCTACGACGCAATCTGGCCGAGCATCGCGTCAATACCATATACCATGCCGCAGCGTACAAGCATGTCCCGCTGGTCGAGGGCAATCCTGTCGCCGGCATCCGCAATAATGTCATCGGCACCCTGCGCGCTGCAGAGGCGGCCATTGCAGAGAATGTCGAGACGTTCGTGTTGATTTCGACCGATAAGGCCGTGCGGCCAGCCAACATCATGGGCGCCAGCAAGCGCATGGCCGAGCTCGTCGCGCAGGGCATCGACGGCGGCCAAACACGATTCTGCATGGTCCGTTTTGGTAATGTGCTCGACTCTTCTGGTTCCGTGGTGCCGCTCTTCCGTAAGCAGATACAAGCCGGAGGACCGGTCACCGTGACAGACCCGGAAGTCACCCGATTTTTCATGACCATACCGGAAGCGGCACAACTCGTGCTGCAGGCAGGGGCGATGGCGCACGGCGGTGACGTGTTTGTCCTCAATATGGGAAGCCCGGTCAAGATACTAGATCTCGCGCGCCGCATGATCCTGCTAAGCGGACGCAGGATACGCGACAAAGAACACCCCGAGGGCGACATCGAGATCAGGTTTACCGGGCTGCGCCCGGGAGAGAAGCTCTATGAAGAACTACTACTTGGAAACAACGTAAGCGGCACCGAACATCCGCTGATTATGAGAGCGATGGAAGAATCCATGCCATGGTCCAAACTCAAGCCTTTGCTCAGCGCAATCGACGGCGCCTGCCGTGAACTCGATGAAGAAAAGGCTATATTAAGCTTAACTTCCATAGTACCGCTTTTTTCTCAGAACAAATCGGCCGAAGTGAAGGGATTTGAAATGGATCATTACCAATTGCCGTCGCTGAGGATAGTGCATTAAACATAATTTCTAGAATACTGTCCGGCAGACAATATAAATTGCTTTATCAGATTGGGCGGCGTTCGTCGGGGTAACATCGGATTGGGCGAATGAAGACGAAATTGCCTCGTTAATCACACTTCGTAACTGTAAGGGCCTTGACCTGCGTACGTAATTTGTAGCCATTCAGGCTGTGAGTTGCGCTGCAATTTTACGACTTTGTTCCGAGAACTTCGACGGGGGTAGATAGCCCAGCGAACTATGCGGTCGACGATGGTTATAGAACTGGCCCAAGACTCGACCAGGGTTCGAGCTTCACGCAAATCTCGAAACCATCCCGGTTCAAGCACTCATCGCGCGATTTGCCGTTGAAGCTCTCCACAAACCCGTTGTGCCGGGCTTACCCGGCGGATTGAACGTCGAGCCTACATTGCAATCCCGCCGCCACTTCATCAACCGTGCGGCCGTAAATTCAGCACCTGATCGGATTGGATGTGCTCAGGCTTTCCATAAAGCCGCATCAACCGTGTGAGCGTAAGTATCACGCACTAAACATCATCGAGGTGGCAACCTCAATCGCCAAACATTCGCGCGTGTGCTCATCAAGCACGCACAGCAACCAGATCATGCGCTTGTTCGCAAGCCGATCATGCACGAAGTCGTAAGTCCAGACGTGATTGGGCTGCACCGCTCCCAGCAACCGCATGTCAGAGCCGCATCGACGTCGGCGCGGCCGTCGTCTAGGCAAGTTAAGACCAAACCGTTTCCACAGGCGCTTCACTCGGCGTTCGCTATGCCTGATCCAAAAGGCGCTGCGACGATTTCAAAACCGAGGAAACTCCTGCGATGTCGCGATCAACTTTGCGCCCAGTTCGCGATCCTTCGCTGGTTGCTTGAGCTCGTAGCTCGCCACGCGTCGACTCCACCCCCAATACCGGCATGCTGCGCTCTTGGACACCCCCTACTCGTCACACACCGCAGCGCCTCACGCCAACCAGTCGGGGCCGTCATTATTTTCCGGAGAATTCCTTTAATTCTTCGATCACCAGAAGCTACTCGGCTACAAAACGCTTGAGCTTGGCGTTCTCACTCTCCAACATCGTTAATTTCCGGGCGTCGGAAACGTCCATGCCGCCGTATATGGTCCTCCACCGGAAGAACGTCTGCTCAGTTACGCTGTGCCTTCGACAGACTTCCCGTATGTGCGCCCCTGGTGATTCAGCCTCCCGCAGAATGCGGATGACCTGTTCTTCGGTAAATCGCTTCTTCATCTGTAAGTCCCCCATAACAAGTTATCATAGGACTCACAGTCTGTTCGACTACATGAAACGCACCCAGGTCAGCCCGTTTCTACCTCACGGCCTTCCGCATGATTTCGCCCAATACTTTGCAAGTCTTGTCGACATGCTGAAATTCAAGGTTAGGCGATACGAGAAACATCAAACTGGTTTCACCCAGTTTGCGCGCAACTGGCAGCCGCTCGGCAGGACGCCAGGTTGTACCTTCAAAGGCTTTTTCCTGATATATCTCAGAGCATGACCCCGAATAACAGGGAACACCACGCATCATGATCTCGGACATAATTCGGTCGCGGTCCCAGCTATTCTTCAGCCGCTCAGGCTCGACAAACACATAGGCCTTGTAGGCCGCATGCTCAGCCCATTTGGGCACTGCCGGCGCCCGCAAGCCGGGCAGGTTCCGCGCGACATTCCAAATGCGATCTGCATTGGCGCGCCGCGCTGCGGTCCATTCCGATATGCGCCCAAGCTGGATCCGTCCGATGGCTGCCTGCATCTCTAACATACGCCCGTTGGTGCCAAAGGACTCGTGCAACCAGCAAAACCCCGGCCTGTGCTCCTGCTCATTGACGGCTTGCCAGCTTTTACCGTGATCCTTTAAGGACCACATTCTCGACCAAACGGCAGGGTCATTGGTAGTGACCATGCCTCCCTCCCCGCCCGTGGTCATGATTTTGTCCTGACAAAAACTCCAGGCGCCAACATTGCCAATAGCTCCTACACTGCGCCCCCTGTAACGAGCGCCATGGGCCTGGGCACAGTCCTCGATCACGAACAATCCCTTTTCTTCCGCGAGCGCCATAATGGAGTCCATCTCACAGGGCCATCCCGCCAGGTGAACGGGAATCACCGCCCGCGTACGTGACGTCAGCACGCGGTCAATAGTCTCGGCAGTAATGTTCTGGCTGTCGCGGTCTACATCCGCAAACACCGGAACAGCTCCCATCGAAACCACACAGGACACTGAGGCAATAAACGACCTCGGGGTGACGACTACCTCATCGCCGGGTCTGATCCCCAACGCCTTGAGAGCGACCTCCAGCGCTACCGTGCCATTACTGATTGTGATAGCGTGCCGCACCTGTATCCAGCTAGCAAACTCGACCTCAAATTCGCTGCATTCTTTCCCGGTCCAATAATTGACCTTGTTCGAAAGCAATACTCGCGAAACTGCATCTGCTTCCTCTTGAGAATACGATGGCCAAGGGGGAAAGGGAGTATCAAGCATATGACCTATGGAAAACTTAAGCAGGTTAATTTAGGACGTTGCGTATTATGTATTTGGCTTTAGGGGTCCATAGGGCGCGCTGGAACCCCAACTACCATCTGCCCCGAGACAATATCATTGACCACCGCTGCGCCCGAACCAACTACAACACCATCACCAATAGACACACTATGCCTCACCGAGGCTCCAATGCCTATCCATGTCCCGTCCCCAACCACGACTTGGCCTCCGAGATTTGCGCCAGGGCTCACGTGCACGCCATCGCCGAGGACGCAATCATGCTCGATCGTAGCGTTTGTATTAACGATGCAGCCCGCACCCAGCTTAGCAAAGGCATTAATTACTGCACCCGCAAAGACAACTGACCCCAAGCCGATTGCCGCATATTGGCTAATTACGGCCGCGGGATGCACTATCGATACCAGGGGTGCGCCGAGCGCACTTATCTGTCGCAGTTTGGCCATTCGGATTTCATTATCTCCGATTGCCACTATAACGCCGTCCGAATCACGGGCGTGTTCCAACAATTCATTAGTAGCGCCCGCCACTGTCCACGGTCCAACGCGCTTAAGCGTTGGCCAAGCGTCGTCAAAAAACTTGATCTCACTCCAACCGCCTGCAGTCGCCGCATCGGCGACTACCTTTCCATGCCCGCTGGCGCCCAGAATCGCCAGCCGCTTCATTGCTGCTGCCCAGTAAACCGCGGCATGGTCGCTTCCCCTTGCGCAGAAATTCCGTGTCGGCCAATTATTTTCTTGATCGTAATGAATAGAATCTTAATATCAAGCCATAACGATTGATGGTCCACGTACCACACATCAAGCTTGAACTTATCCTCCCAGGATAGGGCGTTTCTGCCATTCACCTGCGCCCAACCAGTGATACCTGGTCGAACCTCATGGCGTCTTGCCTGTTCCGCTGAGTATAGCGGCAAGTACTCCATTAGCAAAGGACGCGGGCCTACCAAACTCATCTCTCCTTTGATCACGTTCCAAAGCTCGGGAAGCTCGTCCAGGCTAGTACTACGAATAAATTTTCCAAACGCTGGCAAGCGCTCTGCATCCGGAAGTAGTTCGCCATCGGCATTCAGACCGTTGTTCATACTTCTGAACTTGTAAATGATAAATGGTTTACCGTGCAGACCCGGGCGAGTTTGTGAAAACAAAAGGGGGGCGCCAAGCTTGTATCGCACCAGTAAAGCAAGGGTTACCAGCATGGGAGAAAGCAGAATCATGGCGATGACCGTCGCGCAGATGTCAAACAATCGTTTTATCGACATAAATCTGCAACGCGGTTCTCAACGTCAGACGCCTCGGGGACGCAGCCTGTAATACAGCAATCCATAAAGTTCGCGTATGGCGGTATCCGTCTCACCAGTGCTCCCAGGCAACATATCAAGTAGCGTAAATTTCCTCCCGACCGGTACCTTGAAGTCCACCGGAAAGGGCACTGTCTCTATTCCGGCCCGCGCGAAAAGCATCTGAGCCCGCTGCATGTGATAGGCCGAGGTGACAAGAAGAACTCTCGGCGCAGCATTGGTGCCCGGGTGGGCGGCTAACAGGTCTGCCACGGCATGTGCTTCTTCATCGGTAGTTACAACCTTGGCCGTGGTCAGCATGTGATCACGGGGAATACCCAAATCCATCGCATAGCCGATGAGCACCTCACCCTCGGGTTTGGCCTCTGGCTGCCACGGAGACCAGCCCCCGGTGAAGACCAACAGCGGCGCTTTCTTTGCCTTGTACAATTCAATCCCACCGTAAAAGCGATCCGCATCCGCCCATTCGCTTACGGGGGGATCGCCGGGCGCCTGAATGCGGCCTCCGCTCAATACCACAATCGCCTGACACGCAGGCACTGCTGATATCGGTTTGCGAATCTGCCAACCCTCTGCCGCCCGCATTGCGGCGTCGCCGACGAAAGGTGTGCTAGCCAGCCAGAGGACTGCAATACCGATCCAGCAGAGTGCCGTACGGCGCAGCAGCAGTCCCGCCACAAGCAGCAGCAGCGCAATGCCTGTGGGAAGCAGGAAAATCGGGAGAATATTGCGGAGGTAGATCATGCTAGGACTACTGCCTCAAGTACGTCCACAAAACGATCGGAAAGCAACTGGCGGTCAAATTCTCGGCTTGCCAGCATCCGCCCCTGGGCCCCCATTTTCGGCAACGCAGAGCGATCGTCCGCCATCTTCTCGAGGGCGTCGGCGAAGGCGCCCGCATTGCCGGGCGGCACAGTAATGCCGCAGTGATGCTCCTCAATTAAGACGGCCAACCAACCCGGGTAGTTGTTAAGCACGGGAACACCGGCGGCGATGTAATCGAAAAATTTGTTGGGCGAAGTCCCAAAATAAAATGCAGGAACATTGGCCAGTATCATCAGCCCCACATCAGCAGAACGCATCAATCCCGAAAGTTTCACTTTTGGCACCGGCGTATGAAAAACGCAATTATCAAGGCCCTCGCGCTGAGCCCGCTGCATCAATGTGGCCTTTAGCTTGCCATCTCCGATCATCACTAACTTGATGTCGTTGCGATTGCGCCTTTTGAGTTCCGCAGCCGCATCCAGCACAGCGTCAAGTCCATTGGCGATGCCGTGTGCTCCAGTAAACACAGCCATGAGATCCGTTGTCAAGACACTTTTCGGACGCCACGGCACTGCCGCACCTTCACCAAACAGTTCCAGATCGCAACCGTTCGGAACTAGGTGCAACCGGTTGGGCGCGATACCCCTGCGTTCGATGCCCTGGACAATGCCGGGTGCCAACCCTATGCAGGCCCGAGCGGCGTGATACGACGCCCACTCAAGAGCCGCCATTGCCCAAAGTACAAATGGGTTGGTAATCACCCCCATTTCCCGCGGCAACTCCGGCCAAAGATCCCGCACTTCAAATACAAAGGGTTTGCGGCGCAATAGCGAAGCCGCGATGCCTGGAATCCCGGCAGTCAGCGGCGTCGAGGTGGCAAATACAAGGTCGCAGTCGTGTCGCAATGCCACAATGACGCTACGCCAAGCATACCTGAGAAATGTAATTGTTCGCCGAATAAAACCGTCCCGATTTAGATAGGGCAACTCAAATTCGATAATATCGATACCATCGACAGATCCGCGACGCGCGCCGTCGATAAAGGGCTGAATTAATCCCGTTCGGCCTGCGCCGTATGAACCACAAACCAGGGTAACCTGATGCCCTCTTTCCAGCAAACGGCGTGCCATTTCATAGGACCGAGTCCCGGATGCCCCTTGTGGGGTAGAAAAGTGTTGATGAAAATATAGAACTCTCATGGGGTCCAGCTCAATTCTGTCCTGAATATCCCCGGGGTGAGTATCTCGACTTCAAGGACCGGCAAGCATTCTCGATTGAGATAGTAGCGGGACTCCCAGCCTTCCACCAACTCAATGCGATTCCTGAGAACGTTCGTTGTCACTGTTAAGCGGGTCCGGTCGTTGAAAACGGTGTCGCCATTGAGATGCCAGGTACCGGGCTCGAGCCGCCAACGCAATATCGCTTTCTCGCGAAAGCCTGCCACACTGTCCTCGACCACCATACGGCATGGACCAAGGATAATCTGTCGGCGATGTGTTGCGCCCTGTCCGTCCTGGTAGCGAACGGAAAAGCGGGTCTCTTCACCTTCCACCTCGATTTCAGACCGCTCACTAGTTCGCAGCCAGGCTCCGAACAGGAATCGACCAAGCCGCGGCATCTGGTCGCGTCCATCAAACTCGACCGTGTTATGAGCCGCAGTGCCGGGAAAATACGATGTCCACCTGGGCTCTGTGTTATAACTGTAGGTGCCCGCATCGCGCAGGATATTTCGACCGTGCACCCACAGATCGAGATGCAGGGCATCGGCATGGCTAGGACGAAAGCGAAATCGCGGATAACGGAGATAAGCGCTTGCGACCGCCCCCCGAAGAATGGCATAGCCTCCTTGATCACAAATTCGGTTGGATTCTTCTGGAAGTGCGCTTTCAGGCAAATTTATCCCGAGCCACTGTAGCGGAACATCCCAAGGCCCCGGGGCTGAAATGGCCCTGGCATCCGTAAAAAGAACACACGCCAATTGTACAGAGGGACGAAAGTCCCGGAAATCGGTATCGCTGAGAGGCAAGAGACGGGCGCCGTCATTGGCGCCGATATTTGGAGCATCCCCATCGGACATTTGGGTAAAAGCCTTGAGCCACAAAGCGGCTGACCGGGCGAGTTTGGAGAAGCGGGCGGAGAACGGCTGCAATTCCAGAGCGCGGCGCCAAACTTCAGCCATGCTCAAGGTATCGAGCAAGACCCGGTGATAGACCATCGAATGCTGACTGAAGCTGCCGTCTTCGGCGACCAGCCGATGCACCCTCTCTTCGATCCAATTGCAGCCGCTCCGAGCCCAGTGCTCTCCTTCGGTCCGCCTGTCATCGGTTGCATTCGCCGCTAGCCAGCTGCCCCCGATAAATAACGCTGCCGCTTCGGAGGTACCATGGTTGTTGTCCTGGGCACGGGCGTATCGGAGGGTCGGTGCAATTCGGGCGAGGTGTGCATGCACCAACGTTATTAGAGCCGCTTCTGTATTGCGAATCTGGCCAAGCAGCAGGGTAGCCATCGCAAGGTGCATCACGCGAATCGACGCTTCCTGACCGCACTTCCAATTCGGCCCTAAGTAAGCGGGATTGACTTGACACCAATCATTGATCCAGGCATTCAGCTGATCGAGTTCGCCAGCCTGCCCGGCACACACACGCTCCGCCATTGCCAGCACCCAGTCAAAGCGTGATGCCTCCCAGACTGTTTTGATATCACCTACCGCCGGATCGAAATCTTGAAGTCGCCACCAAGGGCAATTGATATCCGAAAACCGGCCACCGCTCAGCGGATTGATTTGCCAGTCAGGATAACCGTCTTTCAGCGCAACGGAAAACCAGCCGAAATAGCGGGCTTCATACTGCCATGCAGAAGATGGCGCTGGCGCAGCGCCGGATCGCCGCGACACACCGAAAAACGGCCCCTGCGGCAGAACGGCCTTGAGGCGCCGCACCCGACTCAGCCGAAGGCGTATCCCCAGGCGATAAGCCGCCACCCGCCACAGGTTAAGTACGCCCAGAGAAATTAATGTGCGGACGGTGACGAACAACTGGCCGATTGGTGCCGCAGTAATTCCGCAACCTCGATGGTGACCCGTGCCACCTCGAAAATCTCATTTCCAGGGATAGGAGCTGTCTTCCCGCTCGAAATGGCATCCACATACGCTTGGGCACAGGCCACCTGCCCTTTGTCCTGCCGCCGCAGATTCATCTTGCTGAATCCTGGCCATCCAAAACCAGTGAGCTTCCTGAAGTTGTCCAGTTGCAGTATCCGGCCTGCCGCGAAGACTTCCACCCGCTCTTTTGGAAAACTTGCCGCACCGTTAGCCAGGTAATGAATCGCGCCGAAAGAACCGTCGGCGAAACCAAGCACGATAACCGCCTTGTCATCGGTCACTGATACTCCTGCGCTATCACCCATGCGTCGGGCCTGGACGGATGTGATGGAACTGCCTGCCAGAAATCGCATCAGGTCGATATAGTGGCACGCCTCGCCGACGATCCGCCCCCCACCGATCTCAGCGACCTGAGTCCAATGTTCTGGCGGCATCGCGCCGGCGTTCATAGTCATGATGAACGACTTGGGTTCTTTGACCGACGCCAATAAAGATTTCATCCGTACAATCTGCGGCGCGAAACGCCGGTTATAGCCCACCATCATCTGCGGCCCAGGCCCATGCTGATGGACTGCCCTATAGGCTTCCTGCACGGTTGCCAATTCATCGGCGTTGATGGCCAGCGGCTTTTCCACAAACACATGTTTGCCAGCGCGCAGGGCCGCAACTACGAATCTGGCATGGCTGTCATGCCGAGTCACGATCGCAACTGCGGTCACCTCCGGATTGGCCAGCAGCGCTTCGACATCGGTGGACGCCGCGGCGAAGCCCGCTTTCTTTCCGTGTATCACGCCATTAAGTCCACCTGCAGTCACGATCGTGTGCAATTGCGCATTCGTATTCTTGAACGCCGGAATCAGCACGCGCGAAGCGTAATTGCCCGCGCCGATAAAGCCGAGTACGGGACGCGTCGGTTCAAAACTCTTCGCAACGTCGAGCACAACTTCGCGCATCGCCCAGTCTTTGCCAGTGTCCGGATAATTAAGCAAAATCCCGAGAGCGCTCTTGTCTTCGGTAAGCACCGTATAAGCCTGCGGCGCATCATCGAGGGCAAAGCGATGGCTGATGAGGGCCTGCACATTTAATTGGCGTGTGGCCATCAAATCCAGCACCGCCTCAAAATTGCGCTGCTCAGTCCAACGGACGAAACCGTAAGGGTAATCCTGTCCCTTTTCTTCATAGTTCGGATCGTATCGACCGGGTCCATAGGAACACGACACTTGGAACGTTAATTCCTTTTCATAGAAATCCGCGCGGTTCAATTCCAGGCCCGTCACCCCGACAAGAATGATGCGCCCACGTTTGCGGCACATTCGAGCAGCCTGAGTAACCGGCTCATTCGATTTGGTGGACGCGCAGATGATAACGCCATCTATCCCCTTGCCCCGGCTGAATGCCATGCCTGCCGCAACGGGATCTTCACCTTTGCCAGGATTACAGACCTCCGCACCAAATGATTTCGCCAGCTCAAGCTTGTGTTCGTCAAGATCGATCGCCAGCACCCGACAGCCATGGGCATGCAAAAGTTGAACCGCCAGTAACCCGATCAGGCCCACACCTGTCACGACAAAGACTTCGCCCAAAGACGGTTGAGCAAGCCGGATGCCCTGCAAACCGATCGCTGCGACGATCGTGAAAGCGGCCGATTCATCGCCAACCCTATCGGGAATCTTGGCGCACAGATTCTTCGGCACCTTGACTACGTCCGCATGCGGCCCATTGGAAATTACGCGATCACCCGGTTTAAAAATAGAAACACTGCTGCCGACCTCCGCTACCACCCCCACATTGCAATAGCCCAGTGGCAAAGGTTGGGCCAGCTTGGAGCGAACCGCATCAATCGTCGTCATTAAACCGTCGGTACGAACTTTGTCCAAAACCATCTTTACTTTGTCAGGCTGCTGTCGGGCTTTTTCGATCAGAGAAGCCTTCCCGAAATCCACTACCATGCGCTCGGTGCCCGCGGAAATCAGGGAATGCGAAGTGCGGATCAACACCTCACCGCCTGAAGCATAGGGACAGGGAACCTCCGCCAATTCTGTTTCACCCGTTGCCAAGTTTTGCAGCACCTGCTTCATTAAACTATCCTCGAATCAACCTTCATGTCGATAGCAACCGTTCCAACTCGGCAACGATCCGTAGCGCCGCCTTGCCATCCCACTTTTCAGGAATGGCGCCTTTTTTCCAGTGGCCGTCCAGCAGGCGTTCCAGAGCGGGGCCGAGTGCGGCCGGGTTTGTGCCGATCAGCTCGTTGCTCCCGACAGTTACCGTTTCGGGACGCTCGGTGTTGTCCCTTAGAGTCAGACACGGCACACCGAGCACCGTTGTCTCCTCGGTAATCCCGCCGGAATCGGTAATCACCCCCCGCGCATTTTTTACCAGGTAGTTGAATTCCAGATATCCCTGCGGATCCACGCAGTGCAGTGCTTTGGACTTAACCTTGAGGTGTCGAAGAATCTTAGCAGTACGCGGATGTACCGGAAAGACTACCGGCAAACCGCGCGTCCCTTCAGTGATGGCCTGCAACACATGCAATAGTCGCTGCTGTCCATCGACGTTCGCTGGCCGGTGCAAGGTAACCACGAAGTAGTTGCCGGGCTCAAGCCCGAGCACTTCCCAAAACATAGGTCGGCGCAAGCGCGGCAGCTGTTTGAGCAGGGTGTCGATCATGGTGTTGCCGACGAAGAAGATGCGATCGTCCGTGACGCCCGCACAACGCAGATTCTCATTCGCAGTCTCGCTGGTAGTAAAGAACCAATGCGTGATGGAATCAGTCACCACCCGATTAATCTCCTCCGGCATGCTCCAGTCCCAGGAACGGATGCCGCCTTCAACATGTGCAACTGGCACTCCAAACTTTCGGGCGACAATCGCGCAGGCCATTGTGGATGTCACGTCCCCCACCACAAGGCACAGGTCGCTTTTGCTTTCCGCTAATACCTTTTCGTATCGCACCATGATATTGGCGGTTTGCTCGGCCTGTGTGCCGGAACCCACTTCGAGATTAATGTCGGGCGCGGGGATGCCTAGTTGCGCAAAGAAATCGCCTGACATCTCCCGATCATAATGCTGGCCCGTATGAATAAGGCGATAGCTCAGTAGGCCGCCGCTCTTTGGGGACGTCTTAAGAGCGTCGATGATAGGCGCGATCTTCATGAAATTGGGGCGCGCTCCGGCGATAAGATCGATCAGCTTCAAAATGCTGGCTTCGTCGACTTAATGATGATAGAACGGTAATAATACTGCTGGTATGTTGTAAAGGACCCGTTGAGCCGGTCCCTCCGGACGACCGCCAGCAAGTCCTCCATGCTACGAATACCCGCCGATAACGTCGGCAGGGATCATGGCCCAACCGATATCCGCTTGTCTAGTTTTTTTATTTGTAAATTTTAGTGCGCTCATCGTAGACCAGTAACCGTAACAGTACGATTGCCACCGCGCTTATTTTCGAGCCGGTAAGCCTTAGTCCTCGCATCCCAATAGATATTCAGGGACGATGCCGTTGCCTGAGTCGTGCTGAATATCGAGTAAGAATCTGATATCTCCGTCGTAGTGCCTGCGCTGCCATTTAGCATGTAGAGTGCTCCGCCCGCTTCCTCAGTCACCCAGATGGATATAAGTCCCGCGCCGTCGTTAGATGACCCAGGCCGCGAAATAGCGATGCTGCTGTTATTCCCAACAATAACTCCTGAGGTGTTCGTACCACCGGTATTATTCCCGTCTATGAAATACCGCGTTGGCTCCAGTCCGGTCCACGGTGTTGACAGCCTGTTAAGATCGTTACCGGTGATCGTGACAGCGTCGGCACGCCCCAGATTAAAACCTACGGCCATCACAACCGCGCAGCCCTGAACTGATAGCCCGGACGTCGCGCCCGCCAGTATGCTGGCCATCAAGAATGTTCCATTATTCGCCGCGCCGACGACGCCGTTCAGCGAAATTCCGGATGATGTAGAATCGCGCAAATCGATGAATGTTCCACCGGCGTTGCCGCCATCGACAAATAGTCCGCCATTGAACGAAATACCCGAAACATTGCCGGCGAGCTTTAAGAACGTCGTTACCAGAACGCCATTTGTTGGATCAGATTCGGCGACGAAATTGCCAAATCGCCAATTGGCACCCCAGGCACGAATGACCGCGTCGGTGAAATGTTTATCAAACCACATCCCGTCACCGATGCTAATGACGTTATTTGATCCGCCCGTTGCACCGATGCCAACCACAGCATAATCCAGCACCGTATTGTCGATCGTGAAGTTGAGCGTTGTGTTGACCTCTATCAGGCGAGCAGCCCCGGCTGCGCCCGCCTGCCCCGCGATCCTCGCATGATGGATGTGTGCATTCGCGGTATTGTTCGCGCCGCCCGTAGAACTCAAGCTTAGCAGACTGCCGTTATAACCCGCATTGTTATACGTTAAATTGAGGTGATCGAATTCAAACGCCCGCGAGCCCGGCGCCTTAAGGGCGCCTCCCGACCCCGCGCCACCCGTCCACATAAGCACCGGTCCGACATTGCCATTGACATTTAAGTTTCCGCTGTCGCTAGTTAGGCGGATGCCCGTTGAATCCGTAAGATTGATCGTCGTTATAAACCTATAGCTCCCTGCACCGACCTTGACCACCGCTGGCCCGCGCTCAACCGCCGCGACGGCTGCATTGATTTGCGCGCCGATATCGGCACCCGCGAACCAAAGCGCCCGTACGGTCGGGTTTGCAGTTCTTGATATTAGGACATTTCCGCCACCGCTGAAAAT
>Ga0207099_1041_pt1 | contig 26533 bp, 24 predicted proteins | sample Alteio_BWMinHeat_85_FD_153521 | JGI IMG/M metagenome (GOLD analysis project Ga0207099, IMG submission 153521) | Enriched cells from forest soil in Barre Woods Harvard Forest LTER site, Petersham, Massachusetts, United States -... | ecosystem: Environmental > Terrestrial > Soil > Temperate forest >... | reverse complement strand
TTATTTCTCTGAGATTATTGATTTTGGTGATACATTGAAATGAAAGTTCTGTGGGTTTGCCTCCCCATTAATTTTAGAAAAATAATGCCACGTAACGTGCAAAATCTTGATTCTGATGCTAAAGTTTGTCATCACATCAGGAGGGTTATTTATGACATTAAGTATCGTCATTCTCGCAGCAGGGAAGGGTAAACGCATGGTTTCGCCTATTCCCAAAGTCATGCACTTATTGGGCGGCGTAACACTTTTAGAGCGTGTTGTGCGAACGGCGCAATCATTACATCCTAAAAATATTCATGTTGTTTATGGTAATGGCGGCTCAAATCTTCCTGAATTATTACCGCATTTACCGGTTAATTGGGTTTTTCAAAAAGAACAATTGGGAACAGGACATGCAGTGATGCAAGCATTGCCCGCCTGTGCTGATGATGAGCGCATATTGGTTTTATACGGCGATGTCCCTGTTATTTCAACGCATACTTTAATGCAACTGTTAGCAGAAACGCCAAAAGAGGGTGTTGGAATACTGGTAACCGAATTTGAAGATCCAACTGGTTTCGGTCGCATTGTCCGAGATCATGAAGACAATATTGTTGCGATTATCGAAGAAAAAGATGCTTCGCGTACGCAGCGCGCCATCCGTGAAATTAATACCGGTATCGTGACTGCACCGGCAAAATTTTTAAAAGAGTGTTTGCCGCGTTTATCAAATAAAAATGCGCAAAATGAATATTATTTAACAGACATGATTGCGGTGGCTGTTGAAGAAGGAATGCCGTTGCGTGGCGTGGCAGCCCTTAATTCAAATGAAGTGCGCGGTGTCAATGATCCGTGGCAATTATCAACGCTTGAACGGTATTATCAATCTGAACGTGCGCGTGCATTGGCCTGTACGGGCGTTACCATCATGGATCCTCAGCGTTTAGATATTCGCGGCGATGTTTCTGTTTCCCCTTCTACAAAATTAGATATTAACGTTATTCTTGAAGGGTGCGTAGTCATTGGAACGGGATGTGATATTGGCCCCAATGTTATTATTAAAAATTCAACACTGGGCGCGCGTGTAAAAATATTAGCAAACAGTGTGATTGAAGGCGCAGTAATTGAGGATGAATGTGAAGTCGGTCCTTTTGCACGCATACGCTCAGAAACAGTTTTAAAATCAAAATCAAAAGTCGGTAATTTTGTCGAAATTAAAAAAACAACTTTAGGTGAGAAGAGCAAAGCATCGCATTTAAGTTATTTAGGCGATGCGGTGATTGGAAAAAATGTTAATATTGGCGCAGGCACCATCACCTGTAATTATGATGGTGTGAATAAATCCAAAACAGAAATTGGTGATGGCGCTTTTATTGGTTCGAATACATCATTAATTGCCCCTATTAAAATTGGCGAAAATGCTACTATTGCAGCAGGTTCAGCCATTTCAAAAAATGCACCCGCTGAAAAATTAACGATTACCCGTGCAAAACAAATGGTGATAGAAAATTGGAAAAGACCCACTGAAGAAATGAATGATAATACCGACAAACCCAAAAAACGTTTCTGGAAACGCGTACGCAGTAAACCACTTTTAAAAGAATAAGTAAAATGCGACGAATCAGAATTTATCATCAAAACAATTTGAGTTCAGGTCTCACAGTGATGTTAGACATGAACGCAAGCCATCATTTATTACAAGTATTGCGTAAAAAAACAGGCGAGCGTTTTATTATTTTTAATGGTAAAGGCGGCGAGTTTGATGCGGTTTTAGTTTCTTCCAATAAAAAAACGGCGTGTGTTGAAATTGGCGCTTTTCATGAAAGAAAAACAGAATCCGAACTGAAAATTCACTTAGGGCAAGCACTTTCACGCACTGAACGCATGGATTATGCAATACAAAAATCCGTTGAGTTGGGTGTATTTGAAATCACACCGCTCATTACTGAATATTGTCAGGTGCAATTATCAAAAGAGCGTTTTGAAAAACGCGTTGCGCATTGGCGCGGAATTGCGATTTCAGCGGCAGAACAATCAGGACGATGCGTTGTGCCTACAGTGAATCAACCCATTTCGTTTGAACAATGGGTTAAAATAAATAACGACATGAAAATTATTTGTTGTCCCCGACATAAAACAGAACAGAAATGTGCCTCGGAGGGTGCGAATAATTTACAAAATAGTTTATTAACGATTGGTGCTGAAGGCGGTTTTAGTGATCGAGAAATTAATTTAGCGCTTCAAGAAAATTTTATATTGATGCCACTCGGCCCGCGCATTTTACGCACGGAAACGGCAACCGTTGTTGCATTAACTATTTTGCAAGAGCGGTATGGGGATTTTAAGTCCAGTTCTCACAGCGTAGATGTTTAATGCGCGAAAATTCTTTCATGTTGTTTGTCACTAATGTTGCGTTGATGCTGAGGGCGTGGGCGGCGATTTGTAAGTCATAAGCACCGATAATTGTCCCTTTTTTTTCAAGTGTTGTACGAATTTCTCCAAACACCCGTCCGGCGTGTGTGTCATAGGGTACGACTCGTACGGGGATAATAAATTCATCCAATGCCAACAAATTTTTTTCTATATGATGACTTTTATATGCACCATAAGCTAATTCTGACAATACGATGGATGAAATAACAACATCTTCGGTGTTTAGCGTTTTGTATTTTTCTATCACGTGCTTTGGGCGTTCGTTTATTATATAAATACAAATATTTGTATCAAGCATGTATTTCATTTAAAGGAACTCCAGTCTCTTTCTTGTGGTAGAGGTTGATTTCTTCCCTCTTTCATAAAATCATCAGAAAATTTACCAACGGCATTGAGCAAAGACTGCCATGGATCTTCTATCGGAATTAACATAATGCAATTACCGCTCCTTTTAATGTAAACTTTTTTCCCATTCATGCGAAATTCTTTCGGTATTCTAACCGCTTGACTTTGACCGTTCATAAATAGTGTTGTAATGTGCGTATCATTCGAAGTCATTTTTTGTTTTTTCGCTTTTGTCGTTTTGCTTGGCTTAATTACTTTTTTCGTTTTTGTTTTTTTCTTTGCTTTCATGGCAGCAACCCTCGTATTAAAGTATATATTTTTAAATATATATTATTTTGATGTCACGCTCAATATCTTTTTCATGCGTGGTGGCTGCCGGTTCCATGAACTTCTTTCAGAGTGGCGGCCCTCGCGTGATTCAGGCGACGCAATCAAAAATACCGCCAACAGATATAAATTTGTGAGATATAGCTTACATATCTGTCAGTTTCTTTCGTTTTGATTAAAAAATGCGAAGTGAAAAAATAACGTAACCCACTTGATTTTTAAATGTTTTTTCAATTCCACTTAAAAAATAAACGCTTTTAACAGAAAAACAATTCCTTAAGGGCTTGTTAAAAGTATTTAAACTGGTAAATTGACTACTGTTTAGGGAATTGTAGGTTAAACCTTAAATGGACTCGAAGAATGGATAGGATGTCTAAACTTCGTGAAGGATACGAACAACTTGGAAGGTTTTCTTTAGGGAAAAAAGGTTCTAGGGACAGAACGCGTTGGTAGGGATTGCCAAAAAAAGGGGAGCTTCGGCTCCCTTTTCTTAATAAGCATTCTGATTAATAAATCCCTTGAACACTGTTAAAAAAATAATTTTTAAATCCAACCACAACGACCAATGTTGAATGTAGTAAAGATCCAATTCAACCCGTTTTTTTATTTTATCCATGCTCGCTGTTTCGCCACGATACCCCTGTATTTGCGCTAAACCGGTTATGCCGGATTTGACCATATGTCGTAACATATAACCACTCACATGATCCTGAAAATACGCATTGTGTTGCACAGCATGCGGCCTTGGACCCACGATAGACATATTTCCAAAAAGCACGTTAAAAAATTGTGGTAACTCATCCAAACTATGTTTTCTTAAAAAATTTCCAACGCGGGTAATTCGAGCATCATTTTTTGTTGCTTGCACAACCACATTGTTATCTATTGTATGTACATGCATGGTCCTAAATTTATAAATATCAAATACAGTACCATTGATACTGTGCCGACGTTGTTTAAAAAAAATAGGGCCACGTGAATCCATTTTAATAAGAAATGCAATAATCAACATAATGGGAGCGACTAATAATAAAATGAGAAATGCCAACATACGATCTTCAATCGCTTTCACTAATCTGGATGATGATTCTGTCATGGGCGTTGAACGTATATTAATAATCGGCAACAATCCAATTTGAGAAACGGTTTGATTAATAAAACCAAGGTCCGAAATATCCGTAATTAAACGTATTTCTTTCGGTGAATGTTGAAACAAGGAAAGCATTTTTTTTACTTTTACAAATTGCTCCAGCGGGTAAGCAATCCACACTTGATCAAATGACAATGGTGAAATCATTTCAGGAATGTCGTTAGCATATTCCTCAATTATTTTAACGACATTGTAACCCAGCTTGACGTGTTGATGCAGTTCGTTTTGCACTTTAAGTATTAATTTTGCATCACCTAATAGTAAAACACGTTTGCTGTTGTAACCTTTTGAGCGAAACCAACGTGCCAATAACATCAACATCATTTGTTTTACCACGAAATAGCATCCCACTGAAATTATCCAACAGTGGACCACTTGATTGCTCAATGATGCTTGTGCAAGCCAAAAAAAAGTTTCTAGGCAAAACATCCAAATTGCCACACATAAAAAAATTTTAATTAAAACGGATTGCAATTTTTTTTCACGAAAAGAATCGTAGAGATGAAGCGATTTGCAAATAAAAACTAAAATAAGGCTGCCAGGGATGAGGTATGCAAAAAGAATGGAATGAATTATAAATGGTGGTGCAAAAAAATAAAACAGGACAGCGCCCGTTAAAACAACCGCGAAAAAATCAAAAAATTGATGCGTCACATTTAAAAAATGATCGTATTTTTTTAGCATGTTGAAATGGGGAGGGTCATCAATAAAAGCCTAAATCCGCGTGTTTAGAGTTGCATTGGCGCCAGCAGTTACGCCTAAAAGTTGCGAGCCGCCTAGAGTTGTAGAGAGATCTGTAGAAGTGGTGCTGCCAGTGGTTGTCGTAGTGGATGTTGTGCTCCCGGAGAGCATTGAATTTACTTTAGCAGATGTTATTGGTCCAAAATATCCTGCGGCAGGGGTAATACCATTATCCGCTTGAAATTTTGCAACGGCAGCTTGAGTTAAATTACCAAAGTATCCAGTAGAAACACCTTCTGGCCAAACGAGATCACCTTGCGCAATCAGAAAATCTTGTAATTCAGTAACGTCTGGGCCTGTGCTACCTGTAGTTAAACTTCGAGTAAAAGGGGGTGTAGAGTTGTTAGTACCATTATTCTGAGTGTTAGCAGTCTGAGTAACGATCTGAGTAATAACAGCAGCAGCACCAAGTCCTTCCAGCAAGGTGCCGCCTCCTATATTGATTCCTTGTGCTGTTACAGCCGAGATAGGCAAAATCACCAATAATCCCGCCACACACATTGAAACAAACGATGTTTTTTTCATAAAAAATCCTGTCATTTTAATATTTTTTTATAATGGCACAGCAAAACCCAGTATTGCCTGTAGATTGGTGTGTAATCCATCAAGGTTGTTTACATTAGTCGCTGCCAAACTGAAAAACATCGGCAATTTTTTTAAGAAAATAAAATTGTAGTTTCCGCCAACGTTATATTCTCTTGATGCATAATCGGCAATGAGCGATAGATTTTTATAAACGCTAATACCAATGCCGCCAAATGGGCCAATTTGATTATCGCGATCAGTAGTTGAATCTCCAAAGGAATAAAAGGCGCCGGTACCAAAACCCGCATTAACAGTAATCGGTAAGCCTAGCATAAAGCCTTGTGTGGCAGAAAAATAATAGTTTTTTGACGCATTGCTAAACACACCCCATCCGCCTACATTACCTGCACCCGCGGCAACGGCTGTTTCTTTTGCGAAATAATGGTTGACGCGAACGGAAAATCCGCCGTTGGACGCAAAGGGTTGAGCACGCCATCCGATATTATCGTTATCAATACCCAGAGTGACGTCAACATATTTTTTTGCGTTACCAAATGAGCCGCCGACTCCCATAAAACCATCACTCGAATTCGGAGCATTGGTAAAGTGATTTACATAGCCAATGGATCCAAACACGGCATTGCCATCACCAAAAGCATTAGGAGACAAAATCGACACGCTAGGGCTACCAAATCCACGCGCACCAATAGATTTCACGGGGCCAGATGTATTTTGATTCGGCTGATTTTGTCGCGCTAGATCAATTTTATTTTGCATATCCGCTTCCATGCGGTAAACCTGTGCGCGTTGTTGCGGCGTTAGTTTTGCCATCTCTCTTCTATATTGCGCGCGCAGCTTTCTCAATTTTTTGGCTTGTGCACGCGTCAGATTTTTTGGCATCGGACCATTGAGCATTTGGTTTAGGGTAGTGGGCGCCACTGAATTTGCAGCGGGCGCATTCGCAGCATAAGTGCCAACGTTAATCATCAGGGATGCAGCGGCAACGGCTGAAATTAATCCTGTTTTGCATCGTTTCATTATTTCATCCTTGTTATTTTTTACATATTAAACTGATAATGCAATCCAATGAGCGCTAGATTAGTTGCCGGCAAAGCAGGTGATGAACCGGTTGAAAAGGTCGTTAACCACTGCAATGTGCCCGTTAAGTTTTGGGTGATCTTGTAACCGCCGCCAAGACCAAATTCAGGCGTGGCATGATTAGGAGCTTGAATATTAGCACTCACACCAGCGTTACTGGTGGTTTGTGCATACACTTCCATAAAACCGAATTTTGCAAACACAGAATATTTATGGCGAAATGGATAAGTTAATTTTGCCAATAAACTATCGCCATGCACGTCGGCTTTGGTTGAAACATTGTTGGCTCCTACTTTTAGGCCATTCAATTGCATGTATCCGCCTTCCAATGCAATGTAAGGATTAAATTGAAAACCGATATTGATATACCAGGCAAACGCATTGAGATCAGACAAATTGTTTGATGGCGCACTGTAGTGACCGTATCCGATATCACCACCGACAAAAATACCGCGACCGGGATGTTCCGGATTAACAGGATTATTAAATGCAAATGCGCTTGTTGTGAATGTTAGTGCGAGTGTTGAGAAAACAATTATTTTTTTCATCAATCCAACTTCCTTGTTCTATTTCACTTGAGAGTGTGACAATCTATCAAGCATTAAAACGATTGGCAAGAGCAAAGGCAAGAAATATCTGATGATTGATTCAATAAAAAAATTATATCGCTTGTTATGTTTTTGTGGTGCACAAAATTCATTATGCATCCTCTTTTTTTTAACGATATTCGCTTCTCTGTTTGAAGTGGTGAGCATTGCCTTTATTTTTCCGTTTATCGCTTTATTAACGACGCCCAGCATCATTCAAAAATACCCGATACTGTCACGTCTATATGATTATTTTCACTTTCACAACGCCAATCATTTTACCTTAGCAGTCGGGATTGTGTTATTGGCTTTGATTAGCATTGGCAATTTGGTTTCTGCGTATGCGTTGTGGTACTTATACCGTTTTTCATTTCAAGCTGAACATCGTTTATCAAGTGCGTTATTGAAAAAATATTTAGCCAAACCCTATCTTTTTTTTCTATCCACTAATAGCGCTATATTGTCAAAAACAATTCTCAATGAAGTGAGAATTGTTATAAAAGACGGCATTATTTTAATGCTGCGAATAACCGGAAAATTAACAACCATTGCCGTTATCATATTATTTTTATTTTTTTATAATCCTTTGCTAACAGTAATGATGACGCTCACCGTATTATCCCTTTATTGTTTTTTTATTTTTGGCTTTCGTCGTTATACAGCAAGAAAATCTCAAGAAAATAGCAATGCCAATGCATTAAAATATAAACACGTTTCGGAAGCATTGGGGGCCATACAAGATATTATTTTAATGAATTTATCTATTTTTATTTTAAAAAAATATGATAAGTCTTCTATCACATTTTCTGCAACGAATGCGTCGGCTAATATTTTGGCCGAGACACCGCGTTACCTGCTGGATATCGTGCTTTTTGGTGGCGTTTTATTTTATATCATTATTATGTTGTTTAGAAATGATTCGACACTGTTTCATATCGTTCCGACATTAGCGATGTTCGTGTATGCAGCAGTACGCATTATGCCATCGATTAGTTTTAGCTATCGTTCTTTGGTTGACGTGAAATTTGCCATACCGTCTGTTGATATTTTGTATCGCGATTTATTTGCTGATACAAATGACATAACAATAGAAGCTGTAAAAAAGAGTGATGCAAATCCGCTTACATTTAAGGATCAATTAAAATTTGAATCAGTTTCGTATGCATATCCCAATTCAAAACAAGCTGTTATTAAAAATATTAGTTTTACGATACCTGCGTTTGCTAAAGTGGGTTTTATTGGAAAAACAGGTGTCGGAAAAACAACGTTGATTCATTTAATGTTAGGCTTACTTTCGCCCACAACAGGCAGCATTAAAGTGGATAATGTAGTATTAAGTTGGGATAACATCCAGGTGTGGTATGACAAAATAGGCTATGTTTCGCAATCCATTTATTTAATCGATGATACGATTGCAAGCAATATTGCTTTTGGATTGGAAAAAATTAACATTGATTACGAATGGTTAAAAACCGTTGCAAAAATGGCTGAATTGGATGATTTTATCATGCACGAATTACCGAATCAGTATGAGACACACATTGGTGAACGTGGCGTAAGATTAAGTGGTGGTCAACGCCAACGGATTGGCATCGCGCGTGCGTTATATCGATGTCCTGAATTATTGGTGTTAGATGAAGCAACGAGTGCATTGGATAACATCACTGAGAAAAAAGTATTGAATAACATTAATCAAATTGCGTCAAGCATGACTATGGTGATGATTGCGCATCGGTTATCGACATTAAGTGATTGTGATATTGTTTTTGAGTTGTCTGCATCAGGCATTGTTGAACAGTTCACTTCCTCAACACGTGCCAACTCCTACTGCCATTGATTTAAGCGATAATTTTGATGCTTGCGATTACCCCCTTTGAAAAAGGGGGTCGATTTGTGGACTCAGTATGTAATAAAATGTGCGATACATTATCTCGTCCACAAATCGGGGGGATTTACTTTCTAGAAATGCGTAATTCAATCTGTCGATGAATTTCATTTAACACATCCCCGACAGATTTTAAAATTTGCCAATTATCAAACCGCAACACTTTTAAATTCAGTGAAGATAAAATTGCTTTGAAAAAGAACCTCGTGTTTTCGAGTAAATCCCCCCGGTTTATGGACGAGATAATATATCGCACACACGGTATTCATTGCGTCCAAAAACCGACCCCCTTTTTCAAAGGGGGTGATTGCGAGCGTCAAAATTATCGTTGGCCTGTTCTACAGCCTCTAATACAAACCGAACAAGCATTTCACGAAATCTCTCTTGAGAAAATTTTTCCGCCTGCATACGACAAAATTCTGCTGAGATTAAATGTTTATTTATCTCAAAACACGCAACTGCATTTTTCAAACTTTCTTTGCTTTGTTCATAATAAAAAACACCTGTTGGCTCGTTTTGCGAAAGATCTCTCACAGAATCTAAAATACCGCCTTTCCCAAAAGCAATCACCGGTGTTCCACAAGCCATCGCTTCAACGGGCGCAATGCCAAAATCTTCAATGGCAGCAAATATAAATGCCTTTGCTCGTTGCAAATAATCTTTCACAACTGCCTTTGGTTGATAACCCAGCAAAGTAATATTTGAACCCGCTTTTTGCTGCACTTTTTTAAAATCAGGGCCATCACCGATCACAACCAAATGCTTATCTGGCATTTCACTAAACGCTTCTACGATCAAATCAATACGTTTGTATGGCACCATACGCGAACAAACAAAATAAAAATTTTCTTTTTCTGCCTTCATGACAAAATAATTCGTATCGACTGGTTCATGAATCACAACAGCATCACGACGGTAGTATTTCTGAATGCGTTTTGCTACGTAATGTGAATTAGCAATAAAATAATCAACACGATTGGCAGACGTAACATCCCACTTGCGAAGACGAGATAGCAAATAGCGTGCTATGCCGCCTTTTAATCCCTTGTCTAAACCCGACTCTTTTAAATATTGATGCTGTAAATCCCAAGCATATCGCATGGGAGAATGCACATAACTAATATGAATTTGATCCGGACCTGTTATGACCCCTTTTGCAACGGCATGTGAGCTTGAAATAATTAAATCATATTGTGATAAATCCAATTGCTCTATCGCGAATGGCATCAGCGGTAAATAAGCACGGTATTTCTTTCGTGCAAAAGGCAATTTTTGAATAAAAGTTGTTTTCACTTTTTTATTTAATAGCCAATCACGATTATTCTCGGGGATAAAATCGATCACAGAAAAAATATCCGCTTGCGGATAACAAATTAATAGCTGCTCGAGCATCTGTTCAGCGCCCGCATAGACAACTAACCAATCATGTATAATAGCGATTTTCATAAATACTATAGCGTTAAATTGATAATTTCATATAATCTAAAATTTGCTTTTCTGTGACAATTTTCATATCTTCATTATTCAAGCATGCATTATACCAATCTGCTGTTATTTGAATGCTTTTATCAATAGTATATTTTGGAGACCAGTTTAATTTACTGAGCGCCTTATCGATATTTAATCTCAATAGTCGAGATTCAGGCAATGATTCATTTTCGGTGATTTCGCATTGAAATGGCTTATTTATTTTTTCTTGAAATTTTTCGATAATTTGTTTTACAGAATAATTTTTCGAATCGTGTGGTCCAAAATTCCACGCTTCAGAATATTTTTGCGAATCTAAAAAACATTTTTCAATTAAATTCAAATAGCCACTTAATGATTCAAGCACATGTTGCCAGGGTCTGATTGATGAAGGATACCGTAACAGCAGTTTTTCTTGATGTGCAATGGCCCTAACGATATCAGGAATTAATCGATGTTTCGACCAATCACCTCCACCAATCACATTGCCTGCGCGCGCCGTTGCCAGTGCAATATTTTTTTTAGCGTAAAAAGAATCTCTAAAAGACTGCGTAATGAGTTCTGCACAGGCTTTGCTATTACTATAGGGATCATGTCCACCTAAACGATCATTTTCACGATATGACCAAACCCATTCTTTATTTTCGTAACATTTATCCGTTGTGACAACTAAAATCACTTTGACTGATTTAGCGTATCTCGCCGCTTCTAGCAAATTCGCTGTACCCAATGCATTGACTCCATAGGTTTCTATTGGTGATTCATATGAATTAATGACCAATGGCTGCGCTGCCATATGAATAATAATTTCTGGATCAAAATGAATTATTTCTTTTTTTAATAAAACTTCATCTCGAATATCGCCGACAAAATGATTAATGTATTTGTTAAGTTGCGTTAATTCAAAAAGATTGGGGGTAGTTGAAGGCGCTAATGCATAACCATATACTTTTGCGCCTAATAGATTTAACCAGAGAGACAACCATCCCCCTTTAAATCCCGTGTGGCCCGTTAAAAATACACGTTTCCCATTCCAAAAATTCAATTCCATATTTTCCACTTCGCTTGTTGCGTGTTCCATAAGTTTTCAAGTAGATGTTTATCACGCAATGTATCCATTGGATGCCAAAATCCTTCATGTAAATAAACAGACATTAAATTATTGGCAGCAATTTTTTGCATAGGTTCTGTTTCCCATACGGTTTCATCATTATCCAAATAATCAAAAACCGACGAAGATAAGACAAAATATCCTCCATTTATCCATCCGCCAGCGCCTTCTGGTTTTTCCTGAAAATGGCTCACTTTATTCCCGGCAAGATTAAAAACACCAAAACGACTAGGCTGTCGAACACCGGTAACGGTTGCAATAGCATCATCATCAGCAGCATGTTGTTTAATTAATTGGGTGATATCAACGTCACCAATACCATCGCCATAAGTAAAACAAAAATCTTCATCGCCTACATATTTTTGAACGCGCTTCAATCTGCCGCCCGTCATTGTATTTTCACCCGTATCAACTAACGTAACCGTCCACGGCTCAGCATGAGATGTATGTGTTTTCATGACATTCATTTTCATATCAAAAGTGACATCCGATGTGTGTAAAAAATAATTCGCAAAATATTCTTTGATAATATAACCTTTATAACCGAGACAAATAATGAAATCATTAATGCCATGCGCAGAATAAATTTTCATGATATGCCACAGAATAGGATTACCGCCAATTTCCACCATGGGTTTGGGTGTGGTCGTGGTTTCTTCGCTTAATCGTGTTCCGTATCCGCCGGCTAAAATAACTGCTTTCATCAAGTTTAACTTCCTTTTTAGTTTTCAGGCACGTTCCGGTTTTGAAAAGGCAACTTGTATTTGTAAATTTGTAAAATGGGCTGTTTGCATCATTATTGCAACAGTAAACCAATCATAAACAATAACGATTTTTATAAATATCCCATCAACTTTTCTGATGTAAAAGCTTAACAAAAGCCATATTAATTTTATTAACTGTTTTATCCCAAGTAAAATGCTGAGACTGCAGAATTGCCTTTTTTGAAACTCTCTGATGTAAATCATTATTCTGTGCTAGATTTTGCATCTGATAAACCAAATCATCTATTTCATAGGGGTCGAAGAACAGCCCACCATCCTGCACAACCTCGGGAAGTGAAGCAATTCGAGATACAATAACGGGTGTTCCACAAGCCATCGATTCCAATGCAGGTAATCCAAATCCCTCATAAAATGACGGCATAATAGTCGCAATGGCACCTCTATACAACGTTGCTATACAATGATCATCTAAATTTGCCCCTAAAAAAATAACGTTATCGATAATCTTTAATTTTTTAAGAATATGCATAATACTTGCGTCCATTTCTCCCGAAAGGAGCAAATTAAAATGCGCCCGATCAGGCAATCTTGAAAATGCGCGCAAGAGTGAATTGACATTTTTGTGCGGTCTACGATTTCCAATATACAAAAAATAAGGTTTAGAAAAAATAGCCTTCATCCCAGTGGGTGTAAACGCAGCTGAAACGCCATATCCAATAACCATAATTTTATTAGCATCAATTTTTGCCCATTCGATGATGTCATTTTTAGTATGCACAGAGGGAACAAAAAGCGTTTCGGTTTTTTTAACTGCAGGTTTAATAAATCTCTCAAAATACATTTTTTTCAAGAAATAATAATCAGACTTTATTTTTAAATGTGTTAAATCATGGATAGTAAAAAAATAAGGAATTTTGGTTGTAAGATAAAATGGTGGATTATATCCAGGAGAAAAATACAAAGTGGGATTATTTTTGTAAATTAACCATGAGGTATAAAAAGGATCTAACGGGTGAGAGGGTTTTATAACAGGATGTGAAATTGTTGTTGTATTTTTTAAACGCGAAAACACTTCTTTTGCAAAGCGACCGATGCCATGCATTCCGATCCAGCGATCATCAAACATTATTTTATAAGTCATACAACCTCTTTATAGATTAAAAACATACCTAAGAAAATGCAAAAATTATAATCATTTTTATCAGTCACTAAAGAATACAAAACAAAAATAAGAAAAATTTTTCTGCATCCGATTAAACAAATTATTCTTTAATAGGTATTGAGAAAGCTGTTTGTATTTGTAAATTTGTAAAACAGGCTGTTTGCATCATCAATGCGACAACAAACCAGAAGATAAAACCAACTGGAATCAGATAATAGACGCCATCTGAACACATCATGACTAAATAAGTAAAAATACCAATTTTACACACTTTTGAAAAATCATTATCACATCGAATACACAAGGGATAAAAATATAAACAAACAAATGCTATAAGACCAAAAATACCAAATGATTGAAGAACATCCAAGTAAGTAATTTCATAAAAAACAGAATATGACTGCGGAAACAAAGAAAGATGTAAATCATAAAATTGGTGAATTCTTCCTCCCAGCGTAGGATCAATCAAAAAACCTCTATGAATACCGTTAATAACCCAAAAAATAAGCAATATGAGCCCCATTAAAATACCCATTTTAAAATATTTTTTACTGATTAAACGTAATCGTGCCATGATAATAAAAAAAAGCCCAACCCAAACTGTTCTTGAGAACGTAATAATCATATTGATATAAAATAGCGTTTTATTTTTAATGCTATCACGCAAATAATAGACAACAAGTGGCCCCCATAACGCAATACAAACACCATAAAGATTTCCATTTCCATAAGTCGAAAATCCTTTAATTATAAAGCCTCTATTATTGTCTTTTCCGTAAAGCAAACGACTAAAATTTTCACCTGTCATGGTGAGATAGGGTATTCCAATAGGATGTCTCATATTCGCAAAAATAAATTGGATAACTCCAAAGATCATTACAAAATAAAATGCGATAATTAATACTTTTCTAAACTGGGCAAGACAATTATTTTTTATAATATAGGATGCTAATGAAAATGCTGCAACGGGAACAATAGAATAATTTAGTGCCACAAAATAAAAATTGGGGTTTATTGTTGCGTTAGAGGTTGAAGTATGAATATAACACCACAATAAAATGACGATATTTAGAAAAAATAATAAAAGTAAAATAAGATTTTTTGGGAAAAAGTTGAACCGATTGATATTAATCAGTATCACAAAAAATGCGATAACAAACATAAAAATATATGAAAAGGAAATGGGCATCAAACCATGATAAAAGCCTGCCTTTGGAAATACAAAAATAAAAAACAAAGAAAGCAAAACCATCTTTGAACGAAATGAAGTTTTTATTATAGTATCACGCAACAACAACTCCTTACTTACCACAAAAAATATAAAAAAATTTTAAGCCTGTATTTTCAAATTTTCTTGCATCACCTTATAAACATGTTCAGGTGTTATTTTGCCATGCAGTTACATTTTTTTCCTTGATCGAATAATTCACAGGCTGGTGATTCAATCTTAATCCTTTTAAAAATCGCAGACAAATTTGTGACCGATGAAGCATTAATGTGCGTCGCGGCTTTATTCTAAATTTAAAAACCTTGAGCATTAATATGGATAAAATTATCTTTAATCGTATGTATTACTTTCTGCACCGTAACTGCTCTTATGTTTAACTGAGAATGATATGGATATTTATTGGAGTCCTGTTCATATTTTTTTAAATCTGCTGAAATATACGGGTGGTAAATCGGATAATATTCAGTGGCTAAATGCTTAGGATAAGGAATAAATTCGCCAAACGAATTACCGTTGTAAATTGTAAAAACGGGTATACCCATTGCGACACACATATGGGGCACTGACGTCTCATTTGAAACAACAAATTTTGCTCCCTCTAATATATCTAACAATTCTTTTAAATTGGTTTTACCTACTAAATTAACAGATAATGGAATGCTTTGAATTTGGTTAGTACAAAAATCATTCTGATTGGTTCCGCAAAATAGACTTTTGAAACCATAAATTTTGTAAATCCATTTTGCTAGTTCGCAGAAATTTTCTATCGGCCATTCTCGCCAAGCAGTACTTGCATTAATAAAAAGTACTACATAATTTTTATATAAATCCTGGAACTCAGTATTAATTTTTGGAGTAATGCGTAATTTTGTATAAAGCTTTTTATTTAACAACCATTCAAAAAATTGTCTATTTCTTTCAAATTCAAATAAAACACCGTGTTGTGTGGGCGAGAGTAAATCATAATATGCATCCGTAATTGGCTTAAGGTAAGGCGTTGTAAATCCATTTTGCGCTATCTTTATCCTTGCATTGATATGTGCTGCAAGGGAATCTACAGATGAAATACGTGTGTAAGTTGGACAAATTAAGATATCTACTTGATAGCGAGATAGATTTTTTATCGTCTTGAGACGCGACCTTATTCTAAATTCCTGTAACCTGAATTCTGCACGTGACAACCATATTGTTTTATTAATGAGATGATTATCAAACGATTCAGCAATCTCACGCCATGCAGAATTACCCACAAATAATATCGATTTTTTTTTAAAATGTTCTGATGAGGTTAATTCTGTTAAAAAATTTCTAAATAAAATATAATCTCCCAATCCATCGAGTTTTAAAATCATCACATCATAGTGATCTGGATGTTTTGAAAAAAAAAGTTTTATGAAAAAAACAAAAATACGTTCACAGTAAAAATACAATAAATAACATGCTAATTTCATAATGCACTTTTCCATAATCTAATTTGCATCATTTAGTATGATGAACGTTGAAAGCGGGTTAAAATCTAGGCTTTTTTCGCATCCTTAAATAACATCTGATATACTTCACCTGATTTAAAATAAATTTCATCACCAACTGCATACCGGGAACATGATAGCTAATAAATAAAATGTTTAATACTGCATATTGCTGTTTTAAAACATCGCGCATTTTGAACACATTGATCACTTCTTTTATTGTTGCTAAACGACTATTTGTCGCATCGTATATCAGAAAAGGATAATAAAGAGTATGGTGCAATTGACGATACAATACGGCTATAACCGCAGTACGTCGTTTTTCATCAGGAAATAGCTGCGAAACCAATGTATAACCATCTATATCTAACAAAATACGCTTTAGCCTATCCGACTGAGCTAAAAAAGAATCATTATTTGTGCGACTAAGCACCATAGCTTGGTTAACATACATCAAAAAACAAGGCGTCAACTGTATAATCATTTGCATTAACAGATAGAGATGCACATATCCTGTTCCAATGAAATGTTCATAACCCTGTAATTGTGTAACCCATTTTTTTCTGTTAAATATCGTTGTGCTTAGATAACCCAATAAACCCGATATGCGCGTCATGTTTTGACAATAGGCTACCCATTGGTCAGAGTCATTTGCATCAAAGATCATTGATGGGACTTCTTTCTTAAAATAGGATGGAGCAGGTTCAATAACCGTACCGTAATACCATGTTTTTTCGCGAAACAAAAGAATATCAGCTGCTGGAGTTGCTTGAGATAATAGTATAAAAATTTCTCGCAATGCACCCTCACATAATTTATCGTCACTCCCAATAATCCAGGCATACTCTCCGCTTGCTATTCGCACACATTGCAAAAAATTTTCATCCGGCCCAAAATTTTGAATATTTTTATGATAAATCAAGTTTGAACATCGAGCAGAAAATTGCTGTATAATCTCATCGGTATTATCCGTAGAAGCATTATCACTCACACAAATTTCAACGCGATCTTCAAAACCTCCAAGCTGCGTAACAATACTTTCTAATAGTTCCGCCAAGTAACCAGCACGGTTATAGGTTGGAATGCAAATTGACAACGTTGGGTAATCTATCATTTTATTCTCAAACATCATGATTACCTCTTTCTATTTCAATCATTTTTTGTAAACCCAAATGAAGTGAATATTGCGGAAACCAGCCCAACGCAGTTAATTCTGTAATATCTGCTACGGAACTATCTGGTTCATGTTCTCGTTTTTTAATCGCACCAAATAATAATTCACTATGACTGTTTGTCATCATATGAATTTTTTTGACAATATCTTTAATCAGAACAGATTCAGCACTACCTACAGCAAAAACAGTTAAACCTGCTTCGAATGTGAAAACTGTTTTGAGTATCACAATAAAGGCAGACACCACATCATCAATGTAAATAAAATCTCGAGATTGCTCACCATCTGTCAATTTAATTGTCTGATTGCGTAAACAAGCGGATACAACATAGGGAATAAATTTTTTTCCAGAATCACCAGGCCCATACATATGCTCTATTTTAAGATTAATAAGCCGAACTGGATTAATTCGATTGGTATCTGCTAATATTTTTAACCACGCTAAAAATTGTGCTTTTGACGCCGAATAATCCGATAGCGCTTCTGGCCAGAAGGTATCTGCGTTAATGAAATTATCTACCTGATACCTAATCCCCAGTTCTAACAGACGCATGGGAAACAAAAAATTGGTTTCAATAATATGCGATATTGTTTCTTCATTGCGTCCATAGCAAGTTGCTAAATGAAGAATGTGGTGAATTTTAGCATGTTCGCGAAAGGGTTGCTCAAGATTCTGGCTATCATACCATGTTATTTTGTCGCTAAATGCTGCACATTTTTCAAGAGATGACGATGGACGTTTATATGCCAGTATTGAATAATTGTATTCTAATAATTTAGGTATAAGATGCGACCCTAAAAATCCTGTCGCGCCCGTTAATAATATTTTTTCCATTTATAGCACGCCATTAAAAAAATCTTCACAAGACTCATGCACGTGATTTATCATTTCTTGTGTCAATCCATGATGGCATGCTAACAATATTCCCCCTTGCATCACACGATCCGCATTCGGATAACAAGCTACTTTTTTACAAGCAATATTTTTAAAACCCGGTTGTCGTAAAATATTTCCTGTAAAAATAGTGCGTGTTTGAATATTACGTTTTTCTAGAAAAAGTTGTAATTGCATGCGTGTAAAAGGTGCCGTTTCTTTTACTATTAACGGAAAAGCCAGCCAAGGTGTACGCGAATTTTCTAATTGCTTCGGCAAAATAAACCACTCTTCGTATTGCCGAAAGAAATTCAATTGTACTTGGAACCACCGGATGCGTGCCATAATATTTTCTTTTAATTTATCTAATTGTGCGAGACCAAACGCAGCACCCATTTCATTTGGTTCTAGGTTATAACCAATCGCTTCAAAAATAAATTTTGCATCATATTTAATGCCATCGACATCGACATTAAATCGATTGTTAATATTTTCAGAATCTACAAACAATGAGGAACTACGACCCCAACTTCTCAGCAATTTTGCGCTTTGACACAATTCTTCATTATTCACACACAACATACCGCCATTTCCAGCACAACTAATAATATGCGATCCATAAAAACTGGTGGTTGATATATCTGAAAAAACCCCTGAACTGTTATCATTAATTGTCGCGCCCAGTGTATCGGCAGAATCTTCAATCACTAATAAATGATAGTGATTTGCCAACGCGCGAATCGTTTGCCAATGCGGTAAATTACCCAATAAATTTGGGATAAATAATGCTTTTGTGTTTGGCGTAATCATCGATTCAATTTGATTTACATCGATATTAAAAGTATTAGGTGCTACATCAACAAACGCGGGAATTAAATGATGGCGTACAAGGGGTGCCACGGTTGTAGAAAATGTTAAAATGGGGGTAATCACCTCTGAACCTTTAGGTAATTGCATAATTTCAGTTGCAAGATAATTCGCAGACGATCCAGAATTCACCATGATACCAAAACGTTTTGCAAATAATGCGGCAATTCTTTTTTCCATTTGATCAACATGGTAGCCCATTTGTGTTGAGGTTTCTAACACATGCATCACAGCACGTTTTTCAGCATCACCCCACACCGTTTTACAATAAGGGACATGAATGTATTGATTGGTTTCTATTGATTTTTCAGATAATGCAGACATCACTCACTCCGTTTGACCATAAGCATAACCATACCCATACCCCAACTTCGGCACCGGCATAAAATTCATCACAAACCCATGCAACGCAATACCCGATTTTTCAAAACGCGTGACAGTCATGTCAATTTCCCGTTCATTGTGTTTTCCATAACCCAGCGTTAATAAATTAACTGCAGCATGGCGACAAATAGATAAAGCATCATTTACTAATAAAATGGGTGCTGTGTCAATCACGACAAAATCATATTGCGAAGACAGCTCGTTTAATATCTGTTGGATATTTGTTTTGAATAATAATTCCGCATTACGACTTTGCAATTCCCCACTTAAAATAACATCTAATTGTGCGAAACGGGTTTTCAAAATACAGGTTTCAATAGAGGATGATTCTTTTATTAAATCAAGCAATCCTTTTTTATCAGACGCATGTTCAAAATAATCGCCAATGGATCCTTTGCGCAAGTCAGCATCAATTAACAATGTCCGCTTTCCCGCTTCTGCTAATTGTTGTGCAAAATTAACGGCAACAAATGATTTCCCAATATTCGGTGTTGGACCACCAATGGTGATAATATTATTTTTCGTTGCTTGTGTGCCGTCCGGCATAAAATAATTAACGAGTAGCGCTGTGCGCAAGCTGCGAAATCCTTCCAATGCAATATCGCTATTCGGTAATTCAGATAATAATTTGAGATACGGTATTCTTTCTTTTTTGAAAAGTACCACTTGTTGTGTTTGCGCTTTAATTTTTTGTAATCCCGTTAACAAACTCAATCCGGTTGTTTGTTCAATTTGCTCTGCATCAAACACGACGCCCATTAAGTAATGACGTGCAAAAATAAAAGTAATGCCCAGTAGTAATCCACAAACCGTAATTAATATCGCCAGCAACCAATTTGGGAGTAATTGCGCTGAAAAAATAGGCGTTGGTGGTATCAATACACTCACATTTCCGAGTGAAGAAGCCTGCGTTAATTCATACCGCTGTGCATCTAACAACAAATTATTGTAAATCAGGTTTTGGAGATTTTTCTCTTGCATCAAATTGGCATAGGCAGCACCCATGGGTAACATGGTGCTTAATTTTGCATTAATTTGATTAAGACGTTGGCGAACTAGCGGCAGCTGATCGTTAATAAAGGATAATACTTTTTGTGCGCGCATCATGCGCGTTTGAATGTTCAATGATATCGCATTATCAATGACACTATTTAAAATAAAAGGTAAGTTTTCGTTAACGAGCCCCGTTATTTTTAAACGTAATAAATTGGTTTGCACGCCAGCTGGAATAACGGTCATTTTTTTTTCCAATCGTTTTATCGCCTGAAACATGGACAATTTTTTGATAGAAAAATGGGTATTCGGATAAGCTGATATTTTGGTAATCAATAATGAAAATGCGGAATTCGTTGCAGTTGCAAGTTGCCCTACAGTGCCTGTTAATATTATTTTATGATCAGATAACAGTTGATACTGATTGTTGCCCACATAAATTAAAGTAAAATTTTTTCCTTTAGACAATTCGGGTGCAGTGAATTGATTAACGATAATTTGATCGCCACCCCAGCTATAACGCGATATGCCCATCGGCGGTTTTACAGGGCCTGCGTTCACATATTGTTGCTTTTGATCATGATAGTTGGCAAATGCTGTGCCAATGATTGGAAAATGCCATGGTGTCACCACAATATTTAAATGATATTTTAAAACAGCTGTTTGCAATACACTTCTGGAACCAAAAATATATTGCTGCGACGCAACGGCTTGATTAACGTTATTTGAACCCAAAATGCTACCGGCAGAACCCAGTTGCGATAACAGTGAAGCGCCACCTGAAGCTGATTTAGAAACTTGCAACAACGCACGTGATTGAAAAACAGGTGTTTTGAAGTAGGCGTATAACACACCCAATACAAAAAACAGCGAAACAAAAATACACAGCATGCGCAAATTGAGTAAAACTGTTTCCAGTAAATCTCGTAATGAAATCACTTGAGGTTCTTGCGCAATTTTTTTGGTCGGCCGCGTCATGATGCGCGCACTCCTAATTCGTAAATGATTTAATGGCTGCAGCACTTAATAACATCGGCGTCACTTCATTAATAATTTCATTGAAGTTGCTCAATGCCGATAAAGACACATACACCACATCACCGGGTTTCAAACTAAATTCTCCCGCTAAATTAAGCGCATCAGGAGAAGATAAATCTAAAACAAAAACGGCGGGGTTATGACCATAATCTCGAATAACATAAGTGTATTTTGGATTGGAAGTGATAGTCATTCCTTTTGCATTACCCAACGCTTCGCGCAACGTCATTCTACCATCGATCATATTGTAAGGATTGGGTGAATTGACAGCACCTAAAACAAAAATGCGTGATGCATTATTGTTTGGCACGTAAACCACGTCTCCATTTTTCAAAACCCAATTATTGGAAGATCCATCAATTGCTGTCAGTCGATTTAAATTTACCTTAACAACCTGATTATTTCTCTTGATCTCCACTTCATGCAAATCAGCACAAAATGTTTCTATGTTAGATAATGATGTTACCGCGCCGCAACGTATCGGACCGCCGGCATCGGTTACAGCGGTTAATATTGTTAGCGGCACGTTGGTGATGGGAATGGTTGTGGGTTTTAACACAGCGCCTGTCACAGCAATTTGCTGACTATTGAAAGACAATATCGATACGGTGACTTGTGGATTAGCAAAATGATGGCTCATTTTCCGCGTGATTATTTTGCGAATTTCAGAAGCCGTTTTTCCCAGAACATGAATGCTGCCCAAATAGGGATAATAAATATTACCGCGACTATTAACGAAAAATGGACTGTTGGGCCCGGAACGATTTTCGGCTGAAGGAATTTCGCTTGTTTTTCTGCCTTCGGAAGGATCATCTTCTGTTGTCGCGTCGGAAAATAAAACCGTATCAGTGTCCGATTGATTCCAAACTTTAATTTGTAACACATCTTGCGGTTGTACTTGATAAGCGTAATAACGCGTGGACGTTGTGAAACCTGCTGGCGGATGATAATGCGTTTTCGCAAATTCAGCTTTTTGCATAGCCAGTGTATTTTGATACAAAATTAATGATGCAGTGATGCGCACAATGTTAGATTTTACAATTTGATTGTCGGCATTCACCGCGGGCGTTAATCGATGCGTGTCCATATGCATGCCTGGTGATAAAGAACTACATCCAGACAAGAGAACACTTGAGATAATGAATAAAATAAACGATGAATGAAATCCTTTCACGTCATTCCTGGCTTTATTGAAAAATTAAGCGTGAGTATAATACAGAATTGAAAAAAATGTAACTTGCAGTAGGCCTATAATGCATATATTGTCTATCTCATCAAACATCTTCCCACGGCGGATCTTTGAAAAATTCAATTGGATTGGTAACGCGAATTCCATTTTGTTCAAATGATCGCGCTAATTTTCCAACAATCTGCACAGTTTGTTTTGGTTTCAATAATTGTTGATAATATTTTAATGCAGAAGATATTTCGCTGTCTTTCAATTTTACTTCAATTAAATCTATTACTTTTCCATCAATCACCGTGACAAAATCAACTTCCCTGTCATCACGATCGCGAATGTAGTGCAAACTACAACGTTCACCAAAATAATCTTCTCTGAATTGTAATCGTTTCAATAAATGCGTTGCAACCAAATTTTCTAACCGTACTGCAGGATCGTTTTCACAATCCGCATTATCATAAAAATATACTTTGACAGGTTTTTGAATACCACGGGGAACATTTTTAGTAAGCGGATAAATTGGAAATAATAAATATAAGCGCTCTAATAAACTCAACCATGATTTCGCTGTTTTCGGTGCAATTTCTAAATCACGCGCTAAATTTGCAAATGAAATCATACCGCTTACACGCTCACGCACAGCATCAACAAATAACGGCAGCAGCTGAATCTCTCGAATATTCGCCAGATCTCGCACATCTTCACGAATTACTTTTAAAAAACGCTCAACGCGCCAGCGATTTGCTTCACGTTTATCCGCATTAATAAATGGCTCTGGAAAACCACCCACGGTCATAAGACGTTCATATGCTTCTGTTTGAGAAATTTTTGCAGGATGTTCGTCCAACGTAAAGGGATGTAGACGCCAATAATGATATCGTCCCATTAATGAGTCCCCACCACGACGATACACATCCAATCGTGCAGAACCTGTCACTAAATATTGTTGATGTTCAGGTTTAGTATCATAAACACCTTTAATCCATCGCTTCCATCGAGGATATTTATGCAATTCGTCGAACACAATCAATTGATCGTCTTGCGGCCACTGATGTTTTAAAATAATTTTGCGGTCACTGTCTAAATCTAAATTTAAATACCGACTTTCTTTATAATCACGACATATACTTTTACTTAATATGGTTTTTCCCACTTGACGTGGCCCACCAATAAAAACCATTTTCTTTTTTAGGTCTTGGAGAATAAAAGGTTCAATATAACGTTTCATGATCAATCAACCCGTTAAGATTTTTACGGCAGAAATGACCTATAGTTACAATCTGCCTCGTCAAATTGGTAGTATAGGTCATTTCTGCCGTTCAAGCAATGCACCGTGTTATTCGTCGGGAAGCTGTCGATGACAAAATAATATTATTGACACCAAGTTCCCACAAACCCCAATACCAATTCCTTCATTTTGTCAGCGCAGGTTACCGCGCCAGATAAAGTCAACTCATGACTTAATTTTGTGTCGCCCATTCCTGCTGCCATATTGGTAACAGCAGAAACCATCGCGACTTTCATGCCACAATGATGCGCTGTGACAACTTCATTAATGGCTGACATCGCAACGACATCGCCACCCATATTTTTAAAACAACGAATTTCTGCGGGTGTTTCAAACTGAGGTCCCAGTACCGCAAAATAAACGCCTTGTTTTAAAGGGATATTGAATTCTTTTGCTGTTTTCAATAATTGCGAACGTAAATTTAAATCATAAACATCTTCCATGCCGAGAAAACGAGGACCAAAATCATCTTCATTGGGACCCGCCAAAATATTTTGAAATTGAAAATTAATATAATCTGTGATTAAAACTAAATTTCCTGGGACAACATCCTCACGCAGTGAACCCGCGGCATTGGTAATAAAAAAGAATTCAGCCCCCATTAATTTCATCGTACGCACATAAGTTTTTGCAACACAATGTGAAACGCCTTCATAAAAATGGGCGCGTCCTTGTAAAAAGGCAACCGGCACACCCTTTAATTTTCCTAAATATAAATTGCCCGCGTGTCCTGCAACGGTGCATGGCGGAAAATCGGGTAAATCGGTATAAGGAATCTTGACCACATCTTCTAGGAGATCAACCAGGTCACCCAGGCCGGACCCCAGTGTCATGGCAAATTTGGGTTTAAATCCAGGCGCTTTATGCATGATTACTTGGGTAGCTTTGACGGCAGATTGTGTCATGGTGTTGTCCTCGTTTTGTGTGGTGTTATAATCAACTCAGGGATTATAAATGGATTCCGAACTCGGGACGAGCAAATATGTTTGATACGATAACTGTGATCGCTTATCTTTTAGGGGATGATTCAGGAATATCGAATCGTTTGCGCTTAAAAGCCTTATTTGCGGAGAAACAAAGCGCTGTGGCGCAGATGCAACATATTCCTTCTCCGCATATAAAATGGCGTGGCGTTCCGCCCGAAGCCAGTTCATTGGCATTAATTATTAAAGATGCAAAAATTTCATCCGCAAGTTCAAAAAAAAATTACTACTGGATTGTTTATAACTTACCAACAGGCGCAAAAGAATTGCCTTACGACAGCGCGAGTCAAATTAATAAACACGACGAAGGCGTGAATAGTTGGGGACAAAAAAATTATCATTCAATGCGTTATGGTACTACAACACATCCGGTTGTCGTGGAATTATATGCACTTGATAAACGTTTTTCTGCATGCAAAGAAATGACAGGCGATGTGTTAGAGCAAAAAATTAAGCACCACGTGTTGGCAAAAACAGTGGTGCAGAGTTAAGGAACAGGTACAAAATAACTCCTAACTGACATCTCCATCTTGGTGTCATCTTGAAGCGTTCTTCGATAAAAAATGCTCACAATATGAATAACTATTGCTTTACATTTTTGATCTCAGAACGCTTCAATCTAACACCAATATGGAGCGCCACTTGTAGGAGTTAATTCGACCTGCTCCTAATCAATTGCTTTAACACGGTGCGCTTGCGGGCCATCATGTCCTGCTTCCTGAACAAAATGCACATGCGTGCCGACCTTTAATTTATCAAAAGAAGGATGTGTGACGTGATTGGCATTAAAATAAAATTCAGTGCCATCTGGACTTTCAATAAATCCAAATCCATCGCCATGAAATAATCGCACAATTTTGCCGGACAAGATCGTTTGTTGGCCTGTTCCTTGTTTCAGGTGTTCAACGTAATTTTCAATTTGACGCGTCATATCTTCAAATGCATCACGAATCGAAACATACATATCTTCCGCTTCGTTGCGTGTTGTTACCAATTCCTTTCCAGGGACATTGATAGTGATGTGTGTGTTATGTAAATTACCGCGATGTTGATTTTTATTTTCGAATTCAACAACAACGTGACAGGCAATCATGTTGTCACAAAATTGCTGTAACTTTGCGACTTTTTCTTCAATATGTGTTTTTACGGCTTCGGAATGTGGTAAACCGCGCATTGTTATTTGAGTAGGAACTTGCATATGGATCTCCTTGTTGGTTATTACGTACTTCAGGTTGTTATTGTAAGTATAGTTCGGATTTTTGGAAGTGTTTTTTATATATGCATAGAAATGCGCCAGGTGGGGCGTGTGAACCTTGCGATAAGTTGCTTTTTGCAAAAAATTAACTGTAGAAATACACATCTCAATATGGTACTTTTTAAGAGCAATTAGCACGGAAGCGCGCAATACCCTCTTTTACTGTATCCAACGAATGGGGTGTGAATAATGTCGCGAAAATCGCCGCCAAAATCGCCGGAACAATCGGCAACGCCAAATCAAGGCGTTCTGGTTCCGTATG
>Ga0207099_1040_pt1 | contig 26672 bp, 24 predicted proteins | sample Alteio_BWMinHeat_85_FD_153521 | JGI IMG/M metagenome (GOLD analysis project Ga0207099, IMG submission 153521) | Enriched cells from forest soil in Barre Woods Harvard Forest LTER site, Petersham, Massachusetts, United States -... | ecosystem: Environmental > Terrestrial > Soil > Temperate forest >... | reverse complement strand
AAGAGCGGCCGAACGAATTCATCTTGAAGAAGGGCTCGCGCCAGGTTCAAGTCGTGCTGATGCGTTTCGTCGATCAACTGGCGGTTCGAAAACAACTTCTTCGCTCTCCTGCGTTTTGCGCGATCCTGGCGGTGCACATCGATCCCGCACTAAAGATTCCTTCTGCCTCCGTCGCGGTCATCGACCTGATGCACTCCCGGCTTTTCGGCGGCGACTTCCCCGACTCCACTTACAGGGACCTGTTCAAGAACTTTTACAGCCTGTCACAAGCCGCCAGGAGTGGGCAGTGATGCCCGAAACCACATCCACGGCCGCCTGAACCACTATTGCCACCTAGGCTTGCCCAACAGAAGAGGGAAGGATCACAAAAACACAAAGCGGAACACAAAAGGCACAAAAAATCGATTCATGAACCCATTTTTTGTGCCTTTTGTGTTCTGCTTTGTGTTTTTTGTGATCCGTTCCCGTCCCGTTCCGATCAGAAGTTGAATCGCGTGGAGAGTTGGAGCCGCCGCGGCGGCAACGCTGTGACGGCGTGGCCGAAAAACGGTGAGCTTTGATTGCCGACGTAGCCGGCGTAGTTGACGTGATTGAAAACGTTGAATGCGTCGATCGAAACGGTCACGGTCGGCGCGACTTCGTGCTTTGGTGGCGACAATTGGAAATCGTGCGACCAGCGAAGGTCGAATTCCGCATAGCCCGGCCCCTGCAGCGTGTTCCGCGCCACCCCGGGCGGGCGGGCGTTCGCGAAGCCCGTGTGATAGTCGTCGCGGCCGGTGGTGAGGCTGTAGGGACGGCCCGTATTCAAAGACACGCCGGCGCCGAAATTAAACAGCTTGCCCGGCTTGAGAGTTCCCAGAAGATTGAACTTGTGACGTTGATCGAAATCCGCTCTCGCCCACTCGCCGGACAAATCGTAGTTATTCGCGGGATACGCATTGATGCCGGAAGTGTCGTTATATGCGCGCGCCAGCGTGTATTGCATCAGGCCGTTAAAGAATCGCGTGATGTTGCCGCGTAGCGACACATCCAGGGAGTGACTTTCAAGCCGGCCTGAGGATTCGATCTGCCGGATCACCGAGTAATTTGGATTCGGACGGGCGCCGTAAAGCGGAGGCAGCGGCGCATTCACGTCCCGGGAGCGAAACATGCCGACGGCGTCGCTGCCCGTATAGTTGATAGCCAGCGTCGTCGATTTCTTCAACTGCCTCTCGACGCCGATGCCGAATTGCAGCAGATACGGAATCCGGACGTTTGGCGCGAGCCTGACGATACTGGCTTCTGCCGTCTGCGCCTGGTTCGTGACGACATATTGCAGAAGATGCTGTCCATCGTAGCGAAGGATATCGAAGATCGGATTCGCTCCCGTTCGATCGTAAAAGTAACCGGCGCCGCCTCGGATCACCGTGTTTGCATGATGAGCGGGCGCGTAGGCGAATGCGATTCGCGGAGAGAAATTGTTGTTGTCGTGGAAGTAGTTCTGCCAGTCGTAGCGGACCGCCAATGAAAGAGTGAGGTTCTGGCGCACCCGTATATCGTCCAGGACAAATCCGGCAAGAACTTTCTCCCAGAAGACGACTTTGTCCTGTCCCGCCTGCTGAATGAACGACAGTGGATTGTTCGCAAGATAGTCCAGCAGGCTCGAATAGGTGAACGTTCCCTGGAAATTCGTATGATCCTCCAGCCCGCGGCGGCTGATATCGGGAGCGTCGATGCCCGTTCGAATGGTGTGTTTCCCGTGGGACCAGGCGAGGGTGTCGTGAAACGCCGTGTGGTACTCCGTCTGAAGACGGTCCGCCTGAGCGCCACCTCCGGTGAATGCATCAAGCACCACAGTTTTCGGCCCGCTGTTGACGCTGCGGATGGGCTGGTACTCTTTGCCAAAGAGAATCCGAAAATCATTAACGAGGTGGGGCGTGAAGGTGGTGCTCTGCGTATAAGTAAACGAGTCTTCGCGATTCCGGAGGTTCCTCGCCACTTCCGGCAGATTGACGCCGCCGACTCCCTGATTCCTGTCGTACTGATCGAGCGCTTCATAACGCAGACTGACCGTATTCCGCTTGCCAAATTGATGAGAGATGCGCTGGGAAAGATCGACATCTCTTTGAGGCGCCGGAAGATTCGCGCGGATTTCACCCGATGGGCCGATGGCATCCACGATGGATTGCGTATCGTCGGATGAATACGAGCCCGTAAACAGGAATGACGTTGTTTTGCCGGAGCCCAGCGGTCCCGTCAGGCTGCTTTCCAGAATGCGGCGCTGTTCCTGCGGCCGGGTTGCCGCGAACGGCTCGCGCGCATTGATTCGATTGTCGCGAAAAACAAAATTTACTGTGCCGTGATAGTCGGAGGCGCCGGCCTTGGTCACGACCTCGATTCGCCCCCGGCCCGGCCGCTGGAACTCGGGCGAGTAGGGATTCTGGTTGATCTTGACTTCCTGAATCGCGGACGGCGGCAGCGAAATGCTGTTCACCTGAAGGCCGTCCATGATCAGAGTCGTGCCTCCCGTGCCGATGGCGCCGGCATCGAGGAATCGCGAAATCGTGGCAATGAAGTTCGAATCGAAGATCGGTACGTTATCGAGAGCGTTGTGATCCAACACGGATGCGTCACGGTTCTCGTCGGCTTGAGTGCTGACCTGGGCGGCATCGCCGGCCACCGTGATCTCCTGCCTGAGATTCGCAATCTCCAGCTTGATCTCAATGGCCCGCGGGGCGCGATTTCCGACCGTTACCCGCGTGTTGACGACCTTGAAACCTTCCTGCTGGACCTGAACGTCGTATGTTCCCGCGCTCACCTTGTCGAAGGAAAACCCGCCAGTCGAAGTGGTTCGCGCCGTCTTTTCGTCGGCTCCCTTTTTGAGCCTCACGGCCGCATTCGGCACGCCGGCTCCCGACGGATCGAGAACAACACCGGAGACGGTCACAGCCTGGGCGCACACTTGCATCGGAACGAGGGCGAGTAAAGCAATACAAGCGAGCAGAAAGGCGGCGAGACGCATGCACCTCAGCTTACAAGCAGCGATCATTAACAGGAGATTAAATTCTGTTTATCGTGTTTTGTTCCTAACCACAAAGGCACAAAGACACAAAGAAAGGCCCCACCAAGGATGATTTATACGGCCTTTCTTTGTGTCTTTGTGCCTTTGTGGTTAATCCCGTGGGCTAGACTCTGCCGCCGCTTCGCGAATCAGCCCAGAAGATCTTCCACCTTAAAAGCGACGTCGGGAAAAGCCAGCGGTGACACCAATTCGTCGCGGCGCAGGGTCAGGCTGGTTTTGTAAGCACTGTTTTCGAGATCGCGAAAAACCAGAAGCAAGCCATGTTTCAGATCTTCAATCCAGACTTCCGGCGTGCCGCAGGCGGCATACCGTGGAAGCTTGACCTTGCGATCGAAGGCAAGGCTCGATTCCGAGATTTCGACTACAAAAAATGCGTGCTCGGGAGTAAAGCGCGTCGACGAGTAGAAGTCGGGTGTGGGTTTCAGGACGACGACGTCCGGCTGCGGCTCGTTGTAGAGATTCAGGAGCAGAGGATTCTGAATGCTGACGATGGCGCGCCGCCCAAAGGCCTCGGAGAAAAAGGTGTTGGCTCGATTCGCGCAACCGACGTGCCGGGTACTCGGGGAAGTCATCTTGATGATTTCCCCATCGATGAGCTCGGTCCGTTCCTCAAAACCGATAATGCCGGTGTCGCACATCCGGTGATATTCGTCCACCGTGAATAACTTCTTCTCGACTTCGATACGCATGGTGTCCTTCTGCCGCTAGGATAAACCAGACCGTGGCCAGAAACGTAGCACGCAATCACAGGCATCGCGATGGCACGCGGCCTTCCTCTCGCGCCCCGTTGAGTTGTTGGGGATTTCTTGGGTATTTTCGCGACCTTTGAGCAATAATCCGCCGATTTCGCGATTTATTATCATGAATACCGTAACAAATGCATTGTTGCTTTTACCTCCGGGCACTGTGCAGAGTCCAGCCGCGGCCTCAGACCCTGCTGGCCCATCGATCTTTACGGCGATGCAGGAACAACTTGGATTGAAACTCGAGTCGGCCAGGGGCCGGGCGAATTTCTCATCATCGATAGCGTCGAGAGACCCACCGAAAAAATTGACCACTTCCGTTCCGCGAGCCTGAGTGCTTTCGTCGGGGAAACCGGTGGTTTCCCGGAGATAACGATTGATAAGTCGGGGAAACCGGTGGTTTCCCGGAGATAACCATCGGTAAGTCGGGGAAACCGATGGTTTCCCGGAGATAACCATCGATAAGTCGGGGAAACCGGTGGTTTCCCGGAGATAACCATCGGCAAGTCGGGGAAACCGGTGGTTTCCCGGAGATAACCATCGGCAAGTCGGGGAAACCGGTGGTTTCCCGGAGATAACCATCGGCAAGTCCGGGAAACCGATGGTTTCCCGGAGATAACCATTGGCAAGTCTGGGAAGCAGACCGCCTCCGGGAGATGCCGTCTGGCCTTAACCGTTGATGGCTTCGGATCTGGCTCGCTCCAACAGATCCACCAGGTTCAAAAAGGAGGCCCAACGATCGAGGTAGGTGAAATCCAGCGATTCTCCCTGCACCCTCAGCACTCCGATGATGTCATTCCATTGTCTGTCTGATATATTTCCGCCAAGTTTGTACCAGCGCAGCTTGTGCAGAATAGTGTCTTCAGGACTGCTTAATAGCGGCTATAAGATCCACGTCCTGAGTGGCTCTGGGGATTCCGTACATCGAACTCGCGAGTGATCCTCCGACCACGTAAGGGATTCCGAGATCGTCGAATATTTGAGCGACTTTCACGACGACAACGAGTGGGTCCGCAGTCATCAATAGCCTGCTTGTTGTGTGTCCCAACCGAACGCGCGCCGGGATGACGCCGGCGGATGTCCATGAGGGCGAGCTCCTGAATGGCGCACGAAAGAGCGCGAACACGCTCTATCTTCTGCGCTGGTGTCATCTTGCGATAGGCCTTGAGGACCAGGTCATCAATGAAGGGATGTGTATCGAATGGGGAGGAGCGTTTCACAGCAAGATGATAACTCCATTAAGGTTGATCCGCCTCGTGTTGCAAGAACGAACCAGCGCGCACCCCGGAGGGGCCCCTTCCGGGGTGCGTTACACCGGCTACGGCAGCGAATAAACCAGCAGCGACTGGTTGTTGCCGCCGCCGGACGCGGAGACGATCGCGACGTACTGCTTGCCGTTCTTTCCTTGAAAGGTCATGGGCGTGGCCGTGATGTTGTTATCGACAGGCGTGGCCCAAAGTTCCTTTCCGGTTTTGGAGTCGAAGGCGCGGAAGATCTTGTCGTTGGTCGCACCGATGAAGACGAGTCCGCCTGCTGTCGCAATCGGACCGCCGGCGCCGGCAGAACCGACGTTCTTCTTACCTTCGGGCATGTTCTCATTGATTCCAAGCGGCACCTTCCACGCGATATCGCCCGTATTCGCGTTCACGGCGACGAGACTCGACCATGGCGGCTTGAAGCACGGCAGATTGCCGTAGCTGCGGCCATTTTCGTCCATGGCGGGAGCGCTGATGTTCGCGCCGCCGACTCGGATGAACGGTTGTTGGGTGTCCTTGGTCGCTTCACTATATTGCGGGTTCTTTGAAATCCAACCGATTGCCGGAGCATCCTTCGTCGCCACGTAAATATAGTTGGTCCGCTTGTCGAGCGCCTCACCGCCCCAGTTCGGGCCGCCGGTGGCGCCGGGGAATACGATCGTCGGCGGAGGCGTTCCCGGCGGGAGCGGAGCAGGCGGCGCACCGCGGCCACCGCCGCGTCCTCCTGCCGGCGCAGGGCCCGGCTCGCGGTAGTTCCAGGGCGAATAGGGGCCCTCGTTGTAGAACTTCGTTGTCTCCCAGAGTTCCTTGCACGCCTGAGCGTGGGCCGGCGTCGTGTCCGCGGCGGTGACCAGATCCGCGGCCGTCATGCTGACGCGCGCGATTGGGGGCGGCTTCACCGGAATCGGCTGCGTGGGCGAATACTGTTCTCCCGGCACCTTCCCCTGGGGAACCTTGCGTTCTTCGATCGGGAATACCGGCTCGCCTGTTTCCCGGTTGAGAATGAACATGAAACCCATCTTGCCGGTTTGCGCGAGAGCGGGAATTGTTTTTCCGTCCTTCACAACGTCAAGCAATGTTGGTGAGGGAGGCAGATCGAAATCCCAGAGTTCGTGATGAACGGTCTGGAAATGCCATTTGCGCTTACCGGTCGTCGCGTCGAGGGCGACAAGCGTATTCGCGAACAGATTGTCGCCGGGACGATTCCCGCCGTAGTAGTTGTAGTTGGGGCCGCCGACCGGGAGATAGACAATCCCACGCTGTTCGTCGAGCGTCAGCGTGAATGCCCAGACATTGACGCCGGTGCGATCCTTCCAACTGCCGTTCGCCCACGTTTCGTTGCCGAATTCTCCGGGTTTCGGGACTGTATTGAATTCCCAGACCTTCTTGCCCGTGCGCGCGTCGTAGGCGCGAGGATTCAGCGGTGGGCCTTCCGGCGTCACTCCTGAATCGATGTGCCGCTCACCCGGTCCGTAGATCGTCGAGCCGACGAAGATCATGTTCTTATAAGCGATGGGGACTCCAGCGTATCCCACCACCATGTCCACTTCGCCGTTTGTCCCGAAAGCGGACGCAGGCTCGCCGGTGATGGCATTGAGGGCGACCAGTTTTTTCAAGCTGGTAAAGAAAATGCGGGCCGGCGTGGTGCCTTCGCCCGGCCAGTAGGTCACTCCGCGGAACGACGCAAGGCCTTCCTTTAATTCATGACTCCAGATCTCCTTGCCCGTTTCCGGTTCGAGGGCCACGACGCGGCCACCCGCCGGCATGTACATCACGCCATTCACGACAATTGGCGTCACTTCTTGAAAGATCTCGCTGGCACTTGGAGTTCTCGATGCCGGAAGCGGCGTCTCCGGCGGGAGCTTAAAAGACCATGCCTTCTTCAGCGTTGAGACATTGTTCGTGTTGATCTGCGCTAGTGGCGAATAGCGCGTCCCGGCAAGATCGCGGTTGTACATGGGCCAGTCGGCATCGGGGTTCCGCGCGGGGGCGCCACGCTGCGCCCTGCCTGCCTGGGACGCAACTGCCAGGAGCACGGCGACCGCGCCGGCAATGATGACAAACCGAACGCTCGAATACTTCATACGACTCTCCAAATGGCGTTGGGAAATCCGCGCGTATTGTATCTTTTCCCTTGGCCGTTCGCTCGAAATTCGCTGGCCCGCAGCCACTCCTCCTTAGGGCGTCAATATACTTGGCTCACCAAATGAAAAATGACCAATGACCAACGACCATTGATCATTTGGTGAGCCAAGTATATTGACGCCCTAAAAAGGGGAGTCGCAGCAGCTATCTTGGATACTTCTGATAATAGGTAAGACTGTGACATTCCGGCCGACACGGGCTGGCGCGATATTTGACGGAGGGCCTTTAAACCGCCTATCCTCCGACGGTGAACCCTTCGGCGCCTGTTATTGGGATACACCAGATGGCCGGACTTTCAGCCTGCGCTCAACCGATGCCGGTCTTGACGTCAGTGAAATTGCAAAGCTGTACTGTTGAGGCGGTCACCGGAACGCCAGCGGCTTCAAAGTATCGTTCGCAACAGCAGCAGCATTCGAGGTCGTATGAGCATCATTGATACCGTATCGAAGAAAACCGGCATTACTCCGGACAACATCAACCTTGTGCTCGACGCCTTCTGTGAAGAGATCACATGGAACGAAATACATGCCTTCCATTGCGAAAGCCGCAGAGGGCAGAGCGTGCTTGAGGATGCCTGCGGCTATCTTATCCGAGATGCATAAAGGCTCTGTTTGCTCGGCCCGTTGTGGATGAGGAAGTCATCTCCTATCGGGAGGCCGCGAAACGACTAGCCAAAGAGGCCAAGGCTGATCAATGATAACCCCGAAGCTCTACACCATCCTCTGCAAATGCGGCTGGGAAACCGACATCGGCGACAACGGCCAGGCCCTCGATGATTTCGTATTCCATCTGCGCGGAACAACGAAACAGCCTTGCCCGGAGTGCGGCTCAAAGAAACTGTTCATTAAGAACAAGGCCCCTCACACGATATAAGCCCCGCCTCTCTGGGTCACAATCGGCCCATGAGCTACGACGAAAACGATGCCGCATGGGATTCTTTCGCCGAACGATTCGCACGGGAGAATTATCCCGAACACCGGGCGGAAGCGATAGAGGAATTCACTCACGAGCGCCTGCGTTCCTTCTATGTCGATCATCCGAACGTAATGTCCCCCGCCGTGATGGCCCCCCAGGAAGGCAAGGCTTTACACACCCTCCAGCACTCATCCGCTGCCGTTGTTTTTTTTGCTTCCGCCGTCGAACTCCTCCTGAAATTCTGTCGCCGCATACGAATTAATCGTCCGGCCCGTGCTTGCCGCTTTCGAGTTGATTGTCGGCCAGAACGGGGTCATAGAGCCGAGAAGTGGCCCGCCTGTACGCGCTAAGACCGTCACAATAACATCCCAAAAGCCCGCCGAATAGGCCCGCGCTCACCGACCCCGCTCAGGTCCCTCCCGCAGGAACTCGTGGACCTTGAGCATGCGGATGCCATCGTAGCTCTTCATTCGTAACAAGTCGCCGTCGTTCGTGATGATCGCTTCGGACCGGGAGTGGACGGCGCACTCGACTATTTTGTTATCCTCGGGATCGTCTTTGACCACATCGAGCTTGATCTTCGGCACGCAGCGCACGGTGCATTTGCTGAGGTATTCCTTTTCCAGAGTGAGCCGCTTCGGTGAGTGATTGAACTTCTCCTCCAACACCTCCATGACTTCGTCCATGATCGCGTCGGAGATGAAGAGGCGCACTTTGCGGGCGAGGGCCATTTCGAGGAGTTGCTCGGGTTTACCGTCCCAGATCAGGGCAGATATGTACAAATTTGCATCTGGAGTGACCGCGCGCACTATCGAACGCGTTTTTCTTGGCGATGCTTCTTCACGACGGAGGCGACGCTGCGCTCCGTCCAGCCGTCCTTAATGGCCTGGGCGCGGTTTTCGGAGACGAGCGAACGCAGGCCGTCGATGTCACGCCGCGTCTCCAGCAGCCGGCGGGCGGCTTCGTCGAGCAAATCGTCCACGGTTTTGTTTTCCGCCTGCGCCTGTTCGGCCAGGAGTGCCAGCACGTCGGGCTTCAGCGTGGCGTTTTTCTTGGTGTCTTGGGTGCTCATATAGCCTGCAGTAATTATAACCGAAGGTACGTCCGGGCGGAGTTTGTGTAAACGGAGGTTCCTGGAGGGAAGGCGTCCCTTCCCTGTCTTCACGCCTTCGCCGTTCCGCCACCCATCCCAGCGGGACTCCGTCCCGCAACGCCCTACGCTCCAGAGATTGAAGTCCTTTTTCTAAGCGGATTCGAGTGCCGCCATTGCGCATGCCCAACTGATCGCCGTCTATTGGGCTGTACGCAATGGGATTCCTTACCCGGAGCAAGTACAACGAATGGAACAAGACCGGCGCGAGGCTCAGATCCGCCATCATCTCCAACGGTTAGCCAAGCTGGGCTATGAACCGAATGCTCGCGCATGACTGACGACAGCTTTCGAGACAATTTCAAGCGAGGGTCGCGGCATAGGGCGAATCTCGGATAACGGGCATTATGGTGTCACCGCTTCGGCCTGGGATAGTTCTTGCCGACGCCGGTCCGGCCGTTGGTGACGCGAAAAGATCCGTCGGCGTTGGCGCTCACCTTGATCCAATGAGCCGCAGTCTGGTCGAGATTCGCGATCCGTTCGCCGGAGAAGTTGACGACCCCCGGATTTTGGGAGCTGTGCAATTGCCACGTATCGACTGCGGACAAGCCATGCAGCATGGCGAAAGTTTCTGCGGCTCCGCCCTTTGTCGCGCCGTTGTTCATAATAGCGACGCGGGGCTTGAATGCGGCGAGTGTCGCGGGCTCCGCTGCGTCAACGCCGCCGTGATGAGCGACGAGGTACACATCGACCAAGCCGACGAGATCGTTGGGACAAACGAGCGAGAACAGGGGTTTTCCGCTCAGATCGCCCACATCGAGAAACCGGAATTTTCCAAAACTCAGGACAAATCCAGTGGACCTCGGATTTTCATAAACCTCCTGCGCCGAGATCTCCGACGCGCCGCACGCCGCGTTGCGCGCACCCGCGCCATCCAGCGGTTTAACCAACGTCTCGCCGGCGGCACTGACAACGAACGCCGCCACATCTTTCAGCGGAAGGCGATCGCCAGGTTTGGGCTGCAGGTGATGCCCTTTCGCGCGCACCGCCGCATAAGCATCGAACGCGGCGAGGGTTCCAGCAACATTTCGTTCGGCTTCTGCCGGCACGTTCCCGTGATCGATGAACGTATCAATGGGGATCTCCTTCGCCAGATCCGGGACTCCGCCATCATGGTCCTCATGAAAATGCGTGATCAGCAGGAAGTCGATTTTCTTAAGGCCCGCACTCCGCACGACACTGAGAATCCGGCGCGGGTCGCGGCCCCGGTTGGAGGCGTCGTTGAACCCGTTTCCGGTGAATCCAGTGTCGACGAGCAGCGATTGCCCTGAAGGAGTGACGATCAGGGTCGACTGCCCGCCTTCCGTGTCGATGAAATAGATGTCGAGCGTCCTGGCTGCCTGCGCGGTTACCACGCACGCCGCGACGATCAGGACGGTGCAAATGCCCTTGAACATAAGGCATGGTATCATCGCGGCCGGAAGGAGAGGGAATGCGCGTTGTCCTTATGCTTGCGCTGATGGCCCAGACGCTTTCGGCGCAGCCGCTGCCGGGAGTTCGTGCGGCCATCACGAAGGCGCTGCCGATATTGCAGCGTTCGGCGAGCGAGTTCGTTTCCAGGCGCGCCTGTGTTTCCTGCCATCACAACATTCTCCCGATTCTTACACTCCATCTGGCCCAGTCGCGTGGAATAACGATCGATGCGACCGTACTTCGAGCCGTGGAAGACAAGACATTCCGGGCGCTTCAAGCTCCAAACGCGCTGGACGACGCCATACAGGCGACGGCAATCAACGATCCGACGCCGAATGACAGCGATCTCTTAATGGCAGCGCACGAGGCGGGCCTCCGGCCGGATCTCGCGGCTGCGGTCTATGCACGGCGCCTGGTTCGGTGGCAGCGAGACGGCCATTGGGTGACATCCGACTTTCGTCCGCCTCATTCAAGCAGCTTCTTTATGACGACGGCGACCGCAGTCCGCGCCATTCGTTTCTACATGCCCGGCGAGTTGAGCGCCGAGCGGAATGCTTCGATTCGCAGTGCGCGCCAGTGGCTGTTTGAGAATCGTCCGGCGTCGGCCGAGGATGCGGCATTCCGTGTCATGGGCCTGGTTTGGGCGGAGGCTTCGTCCGATGACATCGCAGCCGCGGCACGCGACCTGAGCGCAATGCAGAAGCCGGGCGGCGGCTGGCCCCAGCTTGCCGGCTACGAACCCGATGCCTATTCGACCGGTGAAGCGTTGTTCGCCCTGCATGAAGCGGGCGTACAGGCCAGCGATGCCGCATGGAGCAAGGGCGCGAAGTTTCTCATATCGGCGCAGGCGCAGGATGGCACGTGGCGAGTGCACACCCGAATGGTTTCGCCGGCAGACGTGAGTCCGAAATATTTTCCGACGGGATTTCCCTACGGCAAAGACGAGTTTCTTTCATATGCGGGAAGCTCTTGGGCCGTTTTAGCGCTGTTGAGCGGGCTCCCGGAATCGCCGGCAAAACCGCAGCCACAGTCCCAACTGTCCATGAACCCGGAGTCGCCGTCCTGGATGCGCACGGTCTTGTTCGGAACACCGCAACAGCTTGTCTCGTTGCTTGAAGCGGGTCTCGATCCGAACAGCAGGACGCCGAACGGGACAACGATCCTCATGGCTGCCGCGCCGGACGTTGAAAAGGTGCGTCTCCTTCTTGACCGCGGCGCACACGCCAGGGACCGGGCGGCATCGGGCCAGGACGCGCTCACGATTGCGGCCGCTTATCGCGGGAGTGCTGCCTCCATACAGGCGCTCCTCGATGCCGGAGCCGATGCGGAGCCACCAGAGAGTACACGCGTCCGAAACGCGCCTCTTGTGCTGGCATCCATGACCGGTGACATTGAAAACGTGAAATTGCTTCTCGCTCGAGGTGCCCGGTCTTTGGAGAGTGCGCTGTCGCAGGCCGTGACTTTCGGCTATCCCGAGATTGCCCGGACGTTGATCGCCGCTGGAGCGAACGCCGGTATCGTCGCAAGCGCCGGCGTGAATCTGCTGCACTGGGCGGCGATCACCAATCGTTCCGCGCTGATTCCGGTCCTTGCCGAGGCTCATGTGCCGATCAACGCGATGGACGACAGCGGCTACACCCCGCTCATGTACGCAGCAACGATTGATTTCGGCGATACCGATGTGTTGAAGGCTTTGCTTAACGCCGGTGCAGATAAGAAGATTCGGAACTCTGAAGGTCGAACGCCGCTGGCTCAGGCTCAACATTACAAGCACTCGCTTCTTGAAGCAGCGCTGCGTTAACCGGTTTTGCGAAGATTTTTCGTCCCTGAAGTATGGATTCGGTGATCAGCAGCGGGATTGTCCAGGCCAGCCAGCTTGCTGCCGTCATGCGCTCCACGATCGTGCCGACCCGCGCGATGTCGAACGCCATGTCCAGCACGCGAAAGGTCACAAAGGCAAACGTGACCACATAGCTTCGGATCATCCATTCGCGATGCTGCTCAGTCATCCCGTAACATATTGCGATCGTTGCCAGAGTCGTCGAAACAACCCACGCGGCCGCCATGGCGGCGAACCCCATTCCAAACACCCAGCCGAAGTCGGTATGAAAGGCCAGATAGAATGCAGCAGTTGCGCTGACGCCAACCCCCAGGGCATATCCCACTCCGAGGACGCGATGCAGGATCGCCGTTCGGCGGTTCAATCCAAGCCAGAGCTGAAGGGGGCCCAAAAGCAAAGCGGCTGCTCCAGCGAAGATGTGCGCGACCAGCCACTCGTGCCGCGGCCAATAGATGCCGAATCTGCCCGGATCGGTTGCGAGATACCTCAAGGCAAAACTATAGAAGAACCACGAGCCGACGAGCATCGGCACACCCAACACAAGAATGTTGCCCCGGTCACGCATGCGGAGGGGATGGCAGGTGTCGGTCCAATTGAACGCGCAACCGTATGTCGTTGACGGGAAGAAGTTATCGGACTTTGCGGACAGCCGCAGACGCCGGGTTTACATCTACTTAATGGACGCGCGGAGCTGCGGTAGAGAGGGGAAAATCGGAAATTTCAAAATTTCCGATTTTCCCCTCTCTACCGCCCGCGGCTTACTGGAACTTCCTGGCTTGCTTTTGCTGTTCGCGAAGGTTCCTGGCGGAGGCTTTCTGAATCGCTTTAAAATTTGCGGCGGTCTTCTGATTGCTCTTACGGAAGGCTTTTTGCTGGGCCTCAATGCTCTTTTGATTGGCCTTCTGAATCGCTTTTTCGCTCGTCGTCAGTACGAGTTTGGTTTGAGCATTGCGGATGTCTTTGTTCTTGATTTGCTTCGCCGGTTTGACTTTGACCTTCTTCACAACCGTTTTGGGCTGCGGGTCCGTTTGCGCATACGACACGCCGTAGCCCGCGAGAACGAGCACGGAAGCCAGCACGATCTGTTTGACGATTTTCATTCCGGGCCCATTATAGGCCAATCGCCATGTGTGAGCTATGAGGATTTGTGCCGATGTAGCAGCTGGCGAATGTCGGGTCCGAATTCCTTAACGACATTCGAGAATGTGTCTGTGGAAATCATCAAAAGCAATTTCTCACCACGGTGCGGCCAGGAGTTGAGATTGGGCGAGTATGCGTTGGATATTCCGGTCGCGACGGCGTTTCCAAAGAATTCCGAAGCGTTGAACGTCCGGTGTCCGGAGTCCGTGCGCACAACGGCAATCTGACTCAATGCGCTCACAAGACGGTGCCGCGTCGTGCCGTCCCCAAGCCGGAAGTATCGCGGGTCTTCGTGGAGGAGCACGGGAAGGAAGCCCTCCGTCATCAGGTTGCCCGAAATCTGATCGGCGGAGGATCGGATATACCTGTTGGCAAAGCCCTTTAATCCCTTTCCATAGGAGGCGGTGTCACTCTTCCCTCCGGGTGTGGCGAACGTGAGAGGTACCGCGATTACATAAGTGGGCCAATCGAAGGAATCGTGGCTGGCGATCGAAAGTTTTTGCCGCGCCGAAAGCGGCACAAATGGAATGGAGCCATTGACCGTTCGATAGTTCGGCAGCACTTTGAAAAGCCGTTTATCGGTCTTGGAGTTTTCAGGGCTGTTTTGATCTGCCGAATCTGTCTGACCCTGCAGCGGTGAAACGAAAAGGACCGCACCGGATAGAATGATAAAGAAAACGGACTGAAGACTTCTATAACTCAAAACGATTCCTCCACAGGAGATCCATACGTTCCAGGCGTTCCATGGGTTACCAAATAACCACAAAGACACGAAGAGATTAGCCACAAAAGGCACAAAAAGCACAAAAGGGGACGTCCCCCTTTGTGCTTTTTGTGCCTTTTGTGGCTAATCTCTTCGTGTCTTTGTGGTATTAGAAATCCATCGATCGGCCGAGCTTTTGTTCCAGTGCCCGTTCGTAAACCATTGTTCCGATAGCGACGTCTTCCATCGCCAGGCCGCCGGATTTGAACAAGGTGATATCGGCCGCGTTTGCACGGCCGGGCTTCAGCCCAGCCACGACATCCCGCAGTTCCACGAAATCTTCCCAGTGCCGCCGGCCGCTTTCGATCGCACCCATAAACTCGCCGGACTCCATTTTGCATTGCTCGATCGAATCGACCACGAGGCGGTCGGCGCGCAACACAACCTCGTCATCGAGCTCGCGGCGGGCGAGCATATTTCCTCCGGCCGCATTGACATGCACTCCCGGCTGGAGCCACTCGCCCTTGAGTACAGGCTCCGGGCTGCCGGTGATTGTGGTAACGATCTGGCTCGCCCGCACCGCTTCTTCCGCAGAAGACGCCGGGAGAAGCTCAGCCTTCACCTGAGGCTGCATCTTTTTGATGAACTCTTCGCGCCGCTCGGGCTTTCTGTTCACGATCCACACGCGGTTCAATTTCCTCACAGCATCCATCGCGAGAAGCTGACTTTGGGCCTGCCATCCGGCGCCGAATAGCGTCACATCGGCCGAATCGGGTTTGGAAAGAACGCGCGTTGCAACACCGGTCGCCGCGCCCGTGCGCTTTTGCCCGAGGGCATCGGCTTCGATCATCGCCAGGAGGTCCGTCGATTGCGCGGAATAGAGGAAAAAGAAAAACATCGCCTTGCCCCCGCCGACCGTGTAGGCCTTGTACCCAAAATAGCCCGGGATCGCGCCGGCCATCAGGTGCAATGTGGCGCCCGGCAGACGCAGCCGGTTTCGCGGATTCGTCCATGCGCGTCCGGCCGCCTGATCGCGGAACGTGGCGTCGAGAACGTCAATGACTTCCGGAACCGTGACGAGTCTCTCGACGTCCTCTTCCTTGAGGTACAGCGCCTTCATCGCCGGATCATTCTAGAATTCGAAAAACGGTTCCAGGAAAATCCTGGCCACATCTTCATTGCTGTGGATGACGTCACCAAGGAATCCGGCCTCTCCGTTAACCATGCCAAAAGCGAACGTCCCCTGCTGTTCGATGGCATCGGTGCCCTTTCTGCGTGTCAGGCTGACCGTGTATTGAACCGACGTTCCGGCGTTGTTGAGTTGAGTTTTTATGTTGACTGCGGGATAGCCCGTCCGCCGGATCACAAGAACCGTCGGCTCTTTCAACTCCACTTGATCGATCTGGCGTTCCTTTTCGGGAAACTCCTCGTTGAATCGCCGGGCAGCCTCTTTCAGGTCCATGACGAGAGCATTCCAAAACGGCTGGATCTTGGCTTTAAGGTCGGCCGCAACGTCCGATTTGCGAATACGTTCCACACGGTCTTCTTCGGCCTTGCGTCTGATTTCGTCAGCCCGCGCTTTAATCCAATCGGACATTGATACCTTCCTTCTAACTATTCAGCCCAATTGGACCTTGATGGTAAACACAAAGACACAGAGGCACAAAGACACAAAGAAAACCGGCGATCAAAAGTCGTTTCATGCCGGTTTTCTTTGTGTCTTTGTGCCTCTGTGTCTTTGTGTTTACTCATAAGGTTCCAGAAGTGCGTTACTTGGTTTCCATTTTCCAGACGCCGTCCCAATCCGCGGGAGGTGGAGAATTTTTCAGATGCTCGCAGCGCTGGAGATACATGCTGGACGGATAATCGGCGGGATTCAACGCGAGAGCTTCGCGGAATGCGTTGATGCCCTCGGACCAGCGGCGTTCGCGATAACATTTCAGTCCGTCACGGAAGCACTGGAGGACATTCATGAGTTCCGGGAACGATTCGTCGGTGTGGTAATCCACGATCTCATACAGACCCACCGGCTGGGTTTTGCCCTTTACGATCACGCGATCGATCTCGCGGGTGCGGTATGTTCCATGAAGCTTCTTGAAAGTGAACTCGCTGATCAGCACGCGGGCGTGATACTGCTTGCAGGCGCCCTCCAGCCGTGACGCAAGATTCACGCCATCGCCGATGACGGTGTAATCCATTCGGCGGGGGGATCCGATGTTTCCCGAGACGATCGTGTCCGTGTTGATGCCCACGCCGATGTGAATCGGCTTCTTGGCTTCGGCGGCCCGCCGCAGGTTATAGCCGGTCAACTCGCGAAGCATATGGATGGCGGCACGAACCGCGCGGTCTTCGTCATCGTCGTGAGTCATTGGCGTACCGAAGACGGCCATGATGGCGTCGCCGATGAATTTGTCCAGCATGCCGCCTTCGTATTGTATGCAATCCACCATGATCGTGAAGTACTCGTTCAACATGCTGACCGTGGCTTGAGGCCCCAGTTCCTCGGTCAGTGTGGTAAAGCTGCGAATGTCGGAGAAGAGCACGGTGGCCATGCTGCTCTGGCCTCCAAGGATTTCTGCGCCGGCCTGCAGCATTTTCTCCGCGACCGAAGGATCCATGTATCGCGACATGGTGGACTTCAGCCGCTTCTCACCGGTGATGTCTTCGATCATGATCAATGAGCCCAGCTTTTTCTTGGCGGTACTGATCAATGGAAGGACGGTGACATTGGCGGACACTTTCTCGCTGCCAAACGTCATCTCTGCGTCCATAGTGACTTCTTGCGTTTGCTTCTGGCCGACACGATCGATTTTGTCCGCGATCCACTTGTTCGCGTCCGAGAAGACATCTGCAGCGCGCCGCTTGAGAAGGTCGGCGGGCTGGGCCTTCATGATGCGCACGCCAGCGGTATTGCACGTGATGATGGCGCCGTCTTCGTTCAATGTGATCACGCCGCTCGACATACTTTCAAGGATACTCTCGTTGTAGTTTTTCATGTTCTGGACATCGTCAAAGAGCTTGGCGTTTTCCAGAGCGATCGAGATCTGCGATGTGAATGCCTTCAATCGGGCTTCGTCCTCTTCGCTGAACGTTCCGCCGCGTTTGTTCAAGACCTGCGTGACGCCGATGGTTTTCCCATCCTTATTAATGACGGGAACGCAGAGAATCGAACGGGTGAAGAAGCCCGTTCTCTTGTCGAAGCCGGGATTGAAGCGAAGGTCCGCATACGCATGCGGAATATTCACGCTGTGAATCGATTTGAAAACGGTGCCGGCGATTCCAACGTGATTCGGGAACCGGATCTGTGTCGCTCCAAGGCCTTCGCCGACTTCGGTGTAGAGCTCGTTCGTTTTCTCATCATTGAGGAACAACGTGGAGCGCTCGGCGTTCAGCATTCGAGTGATCGTTGTAATGAGCTTTTGAAGCAACGGTCCGAGTTTGATTTCGGACGAGATTTCGGAAACGACCTTCAGCAATTCGAGCTGTTGCAGGCGGTCGATCTCGGCTTCTTCCGCGGTGCGGCGGCTTTCCAGCACGATTGCAGCCTGGCGGACCAGCTCCTCCAGCAACTCGAGATCGTTATCCGTGAATCCGCCGGCTCTCTTGTTGAGAACTTCCGCGACGCCGATGACGTGGCCCTTCAAGGTGCGCAGCGGTACGCAAAGGATGTTTCTGGTGACGTATCCGGTCGTCTTATCGACTTCGGGATTGAACCGGTCGTCTGAGTATGCGTCGGAGATGATCATGCCGCGTCCGGTTGTGAAAACGTGGCCGGCAACGCCGAGATGGTTGAGCATGCGTATCTCTCGCGTGAATTTTCCGGCCGAGATGCGGGTGTAGAGTTCGCCTGTGCGGGCGTCATTCAGGAAGACGGATGCCTGTTCCGCGTTAATGGAAGCAGTCGTGTGCCGTGCCAGCACGTCGAAGGCTTCGTTGAGATTCGCTGCAAGGGCGATCTTGTTCGAGACCTCGAGTAGTTGATCAGCGAGACGTGGCCGTTGCCGCGCCTTCTGCGCGGCCGCGCGTTTTCTTAAGGCTTTCATTCAGCTCTTCCAGCTTTTCGCGAAGAGTCGCTGTTGTTTTGTATAAATCTGATTTCTCACGATCATGCTGCAGCTCCATGCTGCGCAGTTGCTTGTCGCGCTCCGCGTCCTGCAATTCGAGCTGGTCCCTCAGCTCGACGATGCTGGCGCGCAGCTGCCGGATCTCTTCGTTGGCAGCGGCGACAGCTTGTTGGATACGTTCGTTTTCCTCAAAGCGCACCTTTTCCATCTCCTGACGGACAGCGAGGATGGCGTCTTTAAGAAGCTTGATCTCCAGATCGGTGTTCATAAGATGGAATTAAAAATGGCCACAAGAAGGCACAAAAGACCCAAAAAGGAATTTTGTGATTTTGTGCCTTTTTGTAGCTACGAACTACTTAATTCCGGCTAATTCCTGCAGCAGGTGCCAGTTTTCGAGCCGCTCCTGGTTTGAAGCGAGCAGCGTCGCCGATGGGTTGCCATCCTTGTCGAAGTGCTTCGAGAACCGGCCTTCGGAGCGCGCGAACGTAATGAAGTCCGTGGCTTCACCCGTTTTCGGATTCACGTACCAGTCTTCCTTCACATTCGGGTTGCCGGCGAGGCTGAGGCGTTCCTTGAATTTGGCGCCCTTCCTCGGATCGTAAATGAAGATCGGGAAGCTGCGCGAATCTGCCGCCAGCTTCGCCTGGTGCTCGGCCATGTTATCGCCGACTCCATGTTCCGGCTGGCACGTCGTGAACACGTTGATAATGGCCGGGCCGGGATAGGCGTTTGCGTCCATCACCGCTTTGTAGAAGTGATTGACGTGAGAGCACGTGGTCTGAGCGACGTACACATCGCGATGCATCATGCAGATGTTCGCGAGCTCTTTCCGGCTTTCCTTCTTGCCGGGAATCGCTTTGCCGTGGAAGCTCATCTTGGCGTCCTGGCCCTTGAAGGAACTGGTCGAGGTCTGGCCGCCGGTGTTCGAATAAACCTGCGTGTCGAGAACGATGACCTTGATATCCATTCCGGCTGCGAGCATTCGCGATAGCGACTGGAATCCGATGTCGTTCATCGCGCCATCACCGCCGATGATCCAAAGGCGTTTGTTCTGCCAGCCCTGGACATCCCACTTTGCGCGCACCCCCATGGCGACTGCAGGCGCGTTTTCGAACAGCGAGTTGGTCCATGCGATCTGGTATGGATTGTAGGGATAGGTGGAGGTGTACACGGTGTTGCAACCGGTGGCTGCCACCATGCCGATGTTTTCCTTCCCATATACGAAACCCGTTGCGGCAAGCATCATGCGGATGGCAGTCGCTTCGCCGCATCCCATGCAGGATCCGGCGCCGCCGACATACAGCAGCGACCGCTCGGCCAGCATCATGTCCGCGAGAGCCTTCTCGTTGATGAACTTATTTGGCGTCTCGGGCATGTCCTTGTAGAACTTGAACGCGGTCTTGAACCACGCCATGTTCTTGTCGTCTTTCGGGATCATTTTCAGGGCATTGTGATCGCCGCAGGCGTCCACGCATTCGGCGCAGCCCTTGCACTTTGTGGGATCGATGAAGATGCCGAACTTTCCACCGGCGCCGGGATTCTTCTTTTCAAGGACGTTGAAGTACTTGTTGGTGATCCCCCACTGCGCGGCCATGCTCGTGCGCATTTCTTCGTCATCGATTTTGGCCAGTCTTTCTTCGAGCGCGGCAGGCTCGGCAACTTTGCCGAGGATCGCGGTATCCGGGCATTCGGTGACGCAGTCCATGCATCCGACGCAATTTTCGGTGATGAACTCCGGTATGTCGGGCGCGATATAGCTGAAGTCACGAAAAGCACCGGTCGCTGCCGGAATAATGCTGCGGGCGACGCCGGCGTCGGCCTCCAGGCCTTTCTCGGCGGTGCCGTCGTTATACGCACCTACGACGCGATCGTTGAAGTCCTCGATATCGACGACATTTGCACGAATGTCCTCGATGAGTTCTTCAACCGGGACCTCAATTCTTCCATCCATTACGTTTGACTCCTTCTGCTACTTCCTGCTACTTCGTTACGGACTGACCCTTGCCGGGGTTCGCCGCCATGATCTCTCGCGGGATTTCCATCAGCTCACGGTAGCCGCGCGATACGGCGTTCAAGTTATCCTGAACGACGCGCTCGCCGCGCTTTCCAAAATACTTTCTCAACGCTTTTTCGACGCCTTTGAAAAGGTCCTCGTCGCTGATGCCGCTTTCCGAAGTGAACGGCGTCACGCGCAGGAACACGCCCAGCAGCACGATACCCTGCATGCGCTGCTGGAGGTCGGCCAGGGAGGAAACTTCCTTTGCAATCTTTACCGTATCCAGGGCGAACACTCTCGCGTTCTTCTGGATCAGGTTTCTTCGAGCCCATCCCGGAACAGCTTCCCAGATCTCATTCGGATCCGTTCTAGAACTCTGGACAAAGACCATTCCGTTATCGGAAAGGCCGGCGATCGGATTTTCAAGGTTGAATGCGTTCACGTCGTTGAGTGGGATGAATTCTACGTGCTCGAGTTCCGAGTGAACGCGAATGTGATCTTTTGCGATCGTGAGGTAATAGGTCGTGGGCAGGCCCTTTTTCTCCGAGCCATATTTCGGATATGCCTGCACATCCATGCCGAACACCTCACCGGCGATGGTCGCGATGACCTTGTTCGTGGTCACCGAACCGTAACCGCCGACCGAGTGGCCGCGCATCGAGAAGGAACCGGGCGACCGCACATCCGGGTCGTTCGTTATGGGAAGAGCCGTCTCGTGCTTGATTCCGAGCGAGAAGTAGGTCTTCGGGCTCTTGGCGAGCATGTTATCGACGATGGCAATGAAGTCGCCGGCGCGGACGTCGCGGCTTCCCAGTCCTGCCGATCCGCCATAGAATCTCGGCACACTGTTCAGATCCGGGTATCCCGGTGTTCCGGAAACGGCATCCGCGAAGGCGGCTTTGATTTCGGAGAGCAGAGGATTGGATTGCATTAGCGGAATGTCGAGGCGCTCGATCACCGAAATCGCTTTGCAATGCATCAATGCCTTTACGATTTCGAGCGATGGGAACGGCCGCCAGGAGGTGATATGCAGCAGGCCGACTTTGACTCCCATGTGCTCGCGGATGTAGTCCACTGAAGCCTCTGCCGTCTCGATCATGCAACCGGATCCAATGATGGCGTAGTCCGCATCCTCCAACCGGTACGGCATCACGACGTCATACTTCCGCCCCGTCAGCAGCGTGTATTCCTTCATGACGGCCTTCAGTGTCGGAAGCACGCGATCGTACCACTTGCGCTGAGCGATCTTGCCCTTCATGTAGGCGTCCTGGTTCTGAACGACGCCCGACATCAACGGAACTCGCGGATCGAACAACGCGCGCGTGCGCTCGGACGGATGGCCGACGAATTGCTTCATCAGTTCCGGTTCGGGCAGTTTCACATTTTCGATGGTGTGCGTCGTCAGGAATCCGTCCTGAACATTGAGGAAAGGAGTTTCGGTTTCTTCGGCGGTGCGGCGGGTAATCAGGGCGAGATCTCCGGCTTCCTGCGCGTTGCGGGCGAAAAGTGCGCCCCATCCGCAATCCGCGACGCCGTAGACATCGTCATGTCCGGTGTGGACATTTAAGGACTGCGACGTCAGCGCGCGGGCTCCAATGTGGAACACGACGGGCAGGCGTTTGCCGGATATCGTGAACAGAACTTCCTTCATCAGGATGAGTCCCTGGCCTGACGTGAAATTGGTAACACGTCCGCCCGACACTGCGAAACCTTCACAAGTACTGGCTGCGCTGTGCTCGGATTCCGGCTCGACGAACGCCAACTCCTCGCCCCACAGGTTCCGCTTACCGTTGGCCACTTCGACCTGGTATCCGCCACCCATGGTCGTGGACGATGTAATCGGATAGGCGCATGCACCCTGAGTAATATGAATTTCGACCCAAACTACCATTCCCGCTCCGTCCGAAGTGGTCGGAATACCCGGAAATGGCGGCTTATGATCGGTAGATGATGGTTCCTTCTGCGCGACAGGTGCCTGGCCATTTAGAGTAGTGCTCACCCTGACCTCCTTGCTGCAATCTTTGCCGTTAAACGCTTGGAATGTTATCACAGAAACTCCTTGCCCTTTGAGAGTTTCTACTACTATCCTTAGCGCCCATAAGCGCTTCGAATACTATGTAGCAGTCTGGCAAGCCAGGAAGGCGCGGCGTCAGCCGCGCGAGCCCGATAGGGCGAAGCCAGTAGAAAACGAGGTTTTTATGCAATCGGCAGCGTCACGGGTAAGAGAGCATCAGGTGGTCTTCTGTGGTCTGGAAGTCTTAAGGCTCATCGGCGAGCGAATCGAGAACCGCACGGATGTCGATGGAGAGGACGTGCAGATCGTTCTGACGTTCATGCGCGACGTGGCGCATCGGTGTCTCGATAATACCGAGGAATTTCTTCGAGTCGCAGCGATGGAACAGAAACTCCTCAGTCACGGGCGCGCTCATTCGCTTTTTGACGTCATGAGCCGCACGTCTGTTGGAGAAGACTTCGCCGGGCATTGCCGGGACTATACGGCGCTGGTCGCCGAACTGATCTTTGACGATCGGCGATGCCTGTCCAAGCTGGATTGGGATCCGGTGACGCTTGGCCAATTCTATGAATGGGAACGAGAGATCGACGAACTCGCCCACCAACACGGGCAGACTCTCCATCGGCTCGAAATGAAGTACACCAGCCCGCACTGTATTTAAGAAAATCAGCCACAAAAGGCACAAAAAGCACAAAGGGAACAACAAATCTTTTGTGCCTCTTGTGCCTTTTGTGGCTAATCTTTCCTGCATGGTCATACAAGGGTTCAAAACCGGCGCGGTTGCAGCAGGCATCAAGGCGGGAGGCGCGCTCGATCTCTCGCTTATCCTTTCCGAAACGCCGGCAGTGACAGCGGCGGTCTTCACCCAGAACACTTTCATTGCCGCGCCGCTTGTGTTGTCCAGAAGGCATCTCCAGGAGACGGGACATCGCATGCGCGCCGTATTGGTCAATTCCGGAAATGCGAATGCGGCAACGGGAGAGGCGGGGATTCAAGCGGCGAAGGCATCGGCCGAGACGCTCGCCGGCCGCATCGGTTGCCGGCCGAACGAGATTGTCGTTTCTTCGACGGGCGTGATTGGACGTTCGCTGCCGGTGGACCGGATTCGCGAGGCGATTCCGAGCCTTGTGTCTGCGCTGCTTCCGGAAAATATCGATTTGCTGGCGCGCGGCATCATGACGACGGATACCGTTCCAAAGATCGCAACAGCGGAAGTTCGCGGCGCCCGCATCGCCGGAGTTGCGAAAGGGGCGGGGATGATTCACCCCGATATGGCGACGATGCTGTCCTTTATTATGACGGATGCGGATGTCCGGTACGCGGAATTGGACGAAGCCTTGCGATACGCCGCGCATCGCTCCTTCAATTCGATTTCAGTCGATGGCGATACTTCGACAAACGACATGGTCGTCGTCCTTGCGAATGGAGCTTCGGGAGTTCGTCCGCCTGCGGACGAGTTCCGCGCCAGCCTTCTTGAATTGTGCACGCAGCTTGCGACGGCAATCGTGCGCGACGGGGAAGGCGCGACAAAGTTCGTTGAAATCACCGTCGAAGGCGCGCCCAGCGAAGAAGCGGCGCACACGATCGGACGCACGATCGCGCGGTCGCCGCTGGTGAAGACTGCAATTTATGGCGCCGATCCGAATTGGGGGCGAATTGTCGGGGCAGTGGGGAATTCCGGGGTGCGCCTCGACTCCGATCGAGTGGACATCTATATAAGCGGCGTTCCGATTTCCGATTCCACGCTCGAAGATGCGCGGCAGAAACTGAAGGAAAAGGAAATCCAGATCCGAGTGGTCCTGCACTCCGGCGCCGGATGCGCCCGGGTGTGGACCTGCGATCTGACCGAAGGCTACATTCGCATCAATGCCGATTACACGACGTGATAACCACAGAGACACAAAGACACAGAGAAAGCCGCGAATATTAGACTGTTTGATCGCGGCTTTCTCTGTGTCTCTGTGGTTAGTTTCCTACGAAGCTCTTTTTGCTGTGAATTCGACGGGCATGCCTTGGCCGCCTTCGACCATGCGGCTGAATTTGATCTCATCACCGCTGATGGTGCCGGTATAGACCTGGATCTGTTCACCGCCTCGGCCCATGGTCTTGACCTTGAACTTGATTGCGTTGCCGCTGATCGTTCCTTCTTCGATCGGCGTTTCGCCGCCACGGCCGCCCTGGGTCGAGCCCGTGAGCTTGCCGCCGTCGGCCTTCAAAGTGATGTTTATTGCCTGGGGGCCACGGCCGCCCGCAATCTCACCGGTCCATTTTCCGTCAACCTTCGCTTGAGCCAGCCCAAGACTGGCAATCGCGAACAAACAAATCAATAACATACAGACTTTTGTTTTCATTCAAATCCCCTTTGTTAAATGGTCAGAAAAGTTTCGACACTCCGTGCCCAAATAGATGCAATCCGAGAGTAAATACGCTGATCAGGCCGGCGATGTTACACCTTAAATCAACCTTCCTCGCGAACCCGATGGAACCAGTGAGCGAAAGCAGTTACCGCGGCTGTGATGACAGCAGCCGAGGCATACTCCAGCGGGCGGCTGATCCATGGCGCGCGCTGAACCAGAAATGGATCTTCGAAGATCATCAGACCGCCGGTCCAGGCAATGACCGCTGCTCCCACGTAGGAAAGCCAGCTGAAGCGATTGATTAGATCGGCGACCATGCTGCCCATCCACATCAGGATGGCCATGCTGAATAACAAGCCGAACAGCAACAGCACCAGATCTCCATGGCTTGCGCCTGCAACGCCCAGGACGTTGTCCGTGCTCATTACGAGGTCCGCGATCAAGATAGTCAAGACGGCATCGCGAAGGCCGCTGGCGGCCTTGATGCCTTCATGACTTTCTTCCTCCTTTTTCAGAAGCTTGAAGGCGATCCACAGCAGCAGCGCGCCGCCGATGATCTGCAATCCGGAAACTGCGAGGAGCGATGCCGCAATCTTGGTCAGCACAATCCGCAGGACGATCGCTGCACCGCCTCCAATGAGGATCGCCATCCTCCGTTGTTGAGGCGGCAGCCGGTGCGCGGCCATTCCAATGACCACGGCGTTGTCCCCGCTGAGAACCAGATCGATGATGATAATCACGACGATCGAATACAAAAAGTGCACGCTGCAGTTTAGCTTACGAGCACGTCCGGGTTACTATGGACGGCGGGTTCTTCGACAAGCGCTTTCCGGGAGCGTCATGAGAAAACAAATCCTATTTGCTGCCTTCATCGCGATACTGGCCGCCACCACGCGGCTGCTGCCGGCCGCCGAAAAGATCGTTGGCGGACCCCTTGTGGTCAGCGTCTCAGGGCGGGCAGCTACGATCGTCTGGCTTGTCGAGGCCGGCGAATCCTCATTGAAGACAGCGGCGTTCCGAGTCGAAGCAAAGACGATGACATCGCTTCAGCCCAACATGCGTTACGAGTACAACATCGCTTCGGAAGGCGATGAAGGAAAAGGCTCCTTCAAGACGCCACCGATGGGTGAGGAGCCTTACCGCTTCCTGGTGTATGGAGACAACCGGACACGTCACGACGTGCATCGGCGCGTCATCGCAGAGGTGATGAAGCACGGGATTCCCGACTTCGTTCTGCAAACGGGCGACATGGTGGAAAACGGAAACGACAGTTCCCAGTGGCCGGTGTTTTTCGGCATCGAGAAAGACTTACTCCGGCAGACCGCGTTCTTTCCGGCTCTAGGTAATCATGAGCGCAACACGCATTACTTCAAGGACATCTTCCAGCTTGGATCAACCCATTATTCGTTCGACTGGGGGAACGGCCACTTTGCAGTCATCGACAGCGATCTTGAAAATGTGACGCCTGCGGTGCGAAATGAGTTCTGGGCGGAAGAGTCGCGATGGCTGGAAGAGGATCTACAGACGCATCAGAAAGCCGGCTATCGATTTGTGATGGCGCATCATCCTCCATTCACAGCAGTGTCTTACAGGCAAGGCAACAATCCTCACATGACGGCGCTGACAACGATGTTCGAGAAATACCACGTTTCCGCCGGCTTCTTCGGCCACGATCACAATTACCAGCACTATTTGAAAAACGGAATCCACTACGTCACAACAGGTGGAGGCGGAGCGCCTCTCTACGACGTGAACAAGCCGCCCGGTGGGATCACGCAGAAAGTCGTCAGCATCGAAAATTTTGTGAATGTTGCCGTGAACGGCAAGACTGCGCACGTCCAGGCGATCGCGATTGATGGCCGCACGCTCGAAGAA
>Ga0207099_1039_pt1 | contig 26712 bp, 23 predicted proteins | sample Alteio_BWMinHeat_85_FD_153521 | JGI IMG/M metagenome (GOLD analysis project Ga0207099, IMG submission 153521) | Enriched cells from forest soil in Barre Woods Harvard Forest LTER site, Petersham, Massachusetts, United States -... | ecosystem: Environmental > Terrestrial > Soil > Temperate forest >... | reverse complement strand
ACGACCACAATTGCGATGACGTTTTTGTTGGCGACCCTGGCCGTCGCGACCGGCTGGGGCCTGGTCGAAGCCATTGTTGCTTCGATTGCCGGGATGCTGTGCTTCAACTTCTTTTTCCTTCCTCCCTTTTTCACTTTTACGATTGCCGACACGCAAAACTGGGTGGCGTTGTTTGCTTTTCTGGTAACGGCAGTTGTGGCGAGCCAGCTTTCGGCGAGCGCCAGGCGGCGCGCTTTGGAAGCCACAGGCCGCCAACAGGAAATGGAAAGGTTGTACGAACTCAGCCGCGCGTTGATACTGGTCGACAAGCAGTCCGCCACGGCCGGCCAGATATCGCAACGGATCGCGCAGGTTTTCGAAGTTAGTGTTGCTGTTTTCGATCGGGCCACGGATCAAACATATAAGACGGGCCCAATCGAGTTGCCGATTTCCGACACGAAGCTCAGGGACTCCACTTTGCAGGGCACTGCCTTTCACGATCGATCGATGAATCTCGCGGTCTTGCCTCTAAGCCTTGGTGGCAAGACGGCGGGCAGTCTCGCGATGTATGGCGGTTCGATCACCGACACCGCATTTCAGGCCATCGCCAATCTCGCCGCGATCGTCATGGAACGAGCGCAGGCGGAAGAAGCGGCCAGCCGCATGGAAGCCGCCCGCCAAAACGAAGCCATGAAATCGATGCTGCTCGACGCGCTCGCCCACGAATTTAAGACCCCCCTCACTTCGATCAAGGCTGCGGCTTCGTCGATTCTCGACGAAGGGCCGGCCGCACAAAAGGAACTCGTGACGGTCATCGAGGAAGAATCCGACCGCCTGGATTCGCTTGTCACGGAAACGATTCGAATGGCTCGAATCGAGGCCGGCGATCTGCAGCTCGAAAGGCATCCCCAGGTGGTTGCCGACTTGATCAGCGCGGCGCTGAAGAAGCTGCGCATCCTTCTGGAGGATCGGGATGTCCGGATCGAGGCGCGATCGGACCTCCCGCAAGTTATCGCCGATGCCGAGCTCATTGGGCTCACGATTCGCCAATTGATGACGAATGCTTTGAAGTACGCGAATCCGGAATCGCCAATCGTGATTCGGGCGCGGGCCAAGGATGGCTTTGTGAACATCAGCGTCAAAGATTCAGGGCCCGGTATCGCAACGAAGGACCTGTCCCGGGTCTTTGAAAAATACTATCGAGTTGAAGACAGCAAGGGCCGAATTCCCGGAACCGGAATGGGGTTGACCATTGCACGCGATATCGTCAAGGCTCATGGCGGCGAGATTGGCGTGGAAAGCGTGGACGGGCAGGGATCGGAATTTTTCTTCACCTTGCCTGCCGTGGAGAAAGCATGAGCGCCGGGAAAGTTCTTGTGGTTGACGATGAGCCGCAGATCCGGCGAGTGATGCGTGTGATCCTGGCCGGTGAAAACTACGAGGTTGTCGAAGCCCGTTCCGGCGAGGCCGCTTTGCTTCGCTTCCGCGAATTCCTTCCGGACCTCGTCCTCCTCGATTTGAATATGCCGGGAATGAGCGGCCTCGAAGCGTGCCGCATCATTCGTGAAACCTCCGACGTGCCGATCGTCGTTCTTACAGTGCGCCACGAAGAGGAGGAAAAAGTGGAGGCGCTCGATGCCGGCGCCGACGACTACGTGACGAAGCCTTTCGGCAAAAAAGAACTGCTCGCCCGCATTCGCGCCGCGCTTCGACGGTCTCCCGTCTCGTCAACCGGAGGTCCGCGCACATTTGTATCCGGAGACCTCGAGATTGATTTTGAAACGCGAAAGATCCGATCCGGAAAGAAATCCGTTCGCCTGACGCCGAAAGAATTCGATCTTCTGCGCTATCTCGTCTCGAATGCCGGCAAGCCTGTTCCTCACCGCGAACTTCTTCAGGCCGTGTGGGGACCCGATTACGGCGATCAAACCGACTACCTTCGCGTCTTCATCACGCACCTGCGAAAGAAAATCGAAGCGAATCCCGCCAAGCCCCAATACATCCTCACCGAGCCCTGGATTGGCTACCGCTTCGCCGTCCCTGGCGAAGCTTGAGGTTGTCAGATATCGATCATTTTTCGTTTGTGCTGGCGCCCGTACCAGCAGGGATCATAGCCCAGGTGAGGGAAGATGGAATTCGTGCACGCCTGATTCTCCGATCCGTCGTAACTGATTTCCGTTTTGCCGCTCTTGAGATGGACAGCGTGTCGAATTCATCCTCGATCTTCGATCGGGATTCCGCGGAGAGAAACTCCGGGTCGGGACGGCGCCCTGTTTCCGGAAGGGTCACGGTTCACTAAGGGGCCGGTCCGGATGCATTGCGAACGACAGGGCCGCGCCGAATAACATTAAAGCCATCGAGCCGACGAACGGCCAGGTCCAGTGACCGGTCTTATCGACGATATATCCGAACACGACGGGCGAAACGATGGCCGCCAGCGCCGAGCCGGTATTCATCATTCCGCTGGCCGTGCCCGAATACTTCGGCGCAATGTCCATCGGGATCGCCCACATCGGCCCGATGGTGAACTCCGCGAAGAAGAAGGCGGTGCCTAGCGCGAACAGGACCACTGTCACGTTGTGAACCAGGAGAATCGGGACCAGGGACAGGCAGCACAACACCATCATCACGGCTACCAGGTTCCGGCGGGCGATGTTGAGGTTCTTTGTCCTTTCGAACAGCCTGTCGCTGACGATTCCGCCCAGAGTGTCGCCCACCACGCCGAAGAAGAAGACGCCGGAGGCGAACAAGGCCGACTTCTGCAGATCGAAGTTGTATTCGTTCTTGAAGAACGACGGCATCCAGCTCAGGAACAGCCAAAGCGTCCAGCCGTAGCAGAAGTACACGACCATGACAGGAAACATCCGCGCTCCCAGGCGGCCCCACGGCACCTTCACCTGGTCCTTCTTATCGGCGTAGGCAGGAAGCGTTGCGATTTCCTGTTTTGTGATGGCGTTGTGCTGGTTCGGATCGTTCCTGAAGTAGAGGCCCCACGCCAGCGCCCAGAACAAGCTGACGGCGCCAACCACGACGAACGATCCACGCCAAGAAATTGCCGCGATCAGCATAGCCACCAGCGCGGGCGTGATTGCATTCCCCAGCCTCGAAAATGCGTGCGTGATGCCCTGAGCATAACCGCGCCTGGATTTCGGCAGCCAATAGGACATGGCGCGGGTCGCGGTGGGGAAGGTCGCGCCTTCGCCAAATCCCAGAGCCACTCGGGCGGCGACCATCATGGTGAAGCCGTGCACCAGACCAGTCCAGATCGTGGCGCCGGCCCAGATGATTCCGCAGATGGTCAGCGCGAGCCGCGGCCCGAGCCTGTCCGCCACCCAGCCGCCGCTGATCTGGAACAATAGATACGAATATGCAAACGCGGAAAAAATAAAGCCCGTCTGCGTCTTGGTCAGCGGCATTTCCTTCAGAAATTGATTCGACGCCATCGCGGTGCTGATATTCACGCGGTCGAGATAGGTCAGGAAATACATCACGCAAAGCAGCGCGAGCACGACATTGGTGGCTCTGAAAAGTTTGGGGCGCATGTGTCTCCAATGAAAAAGGCGGGCCGGAGTCGCCCGCCTTTTGATTCAGCCTCCGAACTCCTTGTTACTTCGTTGCTTTCGCCTGCGGTTCGGCTGCATCCCGCTTTACGGGTTTGCCATACACTTCAATCCAGGCGACGTCGGAATATCCGCCTGTACCGTGGCCACTGCCCGGCATGAGATCGGTGAAGCCGATCTCATCGACTTTGCCCAGGTCGACCTTATCCAGAATCGTGCCTTTCGTTACCACTTTGTCGATGTCCAGTTTGAGCCAGCGCATCTGGGAGAAATAAAACTCGCTTTCGTTGAAATCGAAAGGGTCGGCGTCGACATGGTCCCCGACGAGCCATGTTCCGTCTGCGAGTTTCACAATCGGGCGGATCTCATGGAAACCCGAAGTCTTCGTGAGCCACCGCATCTTTGCCTTCCCGGTCAGATCGACGTAGCTCTCTTTATGCTTGAGAGCCAGAGCGCACGTTTGGCTGCAGGCTCCGGTCCAGATGTGGGGCAAGCCCTCATTGGTGACCTCGATCTCGCTCTTGGCAGGTCCATATAACTTGAGCTCCAAATCCGCGTTCGACACGAAAGTCTGCGCAGCGGGAACTCCGGGAGTGTCCTTCCAATTCTCCCGGAAAAACAGCGGGATCGGTTGCGGCGCCGGTCTCGCTCCTCGCGCGGCCGGCGCAGGCTGTTGGGCAAAAGCGCTAACGGCCATGCAGAAAGGGAGCAGACAACTCAGCGCGGACAGGATGCGTGTCGTTCGTTTCATGAACCCTCCACTATGTACTTTTGTTTTTGGCGAGTTGGACGATATCCCACCGAGGCTCCACTTGCAAGTCAGCTTTGCCTGAAAAATGTAAATCTCAAATGGTCCATGAACAACGAACGATGTAACTGGTCAATGCGCAATGGATACATGCGACATTTTCCTGACCAGCGACATCGTTCGTTGTTCATGGACCATATGAGATTTACATTTTTCGTAACTATTCAGCATCTTTGAGACTTGGACATCAAACACAAAGACACAGAGGCACAAAGGCACAAAGGATGCCGGACAACAAAGATCGTTTGATGCCGGCTTCCTTCCGACCTCTTTTGCTTCAAAAGCACTCTTCAGGAACTCCACAAAGTTGGCGGCGTGTTCCACAACCATATACGGGAACACCGTGCCATAGCCTTCCGGTACGTACATATATTTACCTCAGTGCGAACATTAACTCATCCGGTAGCAGGTAACCAGATCCGGTTGAAGGTGCCACTTCGGTTTCGTCTGGCAAGTCCGGGAGCCGGACCGCTTCCGGGAGATGCCGTCTGCGGACCTGGCGAAGCGGCGCCAAAATCTGTCCTTCGAGTTGGGGGTGACGCCCTGGTCAGCGGCTTTGATCCGGCGCTCAACCTCCTTGGCCAGTCGCGGGCGCCTCGCCGCGTTTCGGGAAAGTGCTTGCTGCCGCGGGTCGCGTCCCTGCAATGTTTTCCCGGACCGCCGCGATCCCACGGTTCTGTCAAAGTCCCGGCGCGGAGCGCGCGATTTTTCAATGACTTGCGATGCGTTAGTAGCCTTTGTGGCGCGTGATCCGGAAAATTTTGCAAGAATCGGCGAGATTGCTTTCCGGCCGATTGAATTGAGAAATCAATCGGTCAGAAGTCGACGAATAGATTTCTCAGAGCTATCGGTGGGCGCGGCTTCAGACGGTCCGCAGATCTATCGGTGATAGCGGGGAGGTCAGGCTAGTTCCAGCCCTTGCTTTCGCGCAATGCGGTGATGTGCGCGACGTGATGCTTGCCGTGCCAGGCGTAGAGCGCGATGTATTTGTCGATCGTCACGACGCCCAGTTCCGGATGAAAGAATTTTCGCTTCACGTCCTCTTCCGAGAGCGACCTCAACAGAAGCGTCCATCGATGATGCAGGCCTTCCAACAAATTCAACGAGGGCTCGACCGGCGCCGTCTTCGCATCGATTAATTCGGCCCAGACCGATTCGTCATAAGGCTTGATGGTCGGCTCATGCTCGGTCAGCGCGAATTTGAATCGAATGTAGCTGTTCATGTGACTGTCCGGCACGTGATGGACGACCTGCCGAACCGTCCAGCCGCCTTCTCGATAAGGCGTGTTGAGTTGAGCGTCTGTCAATCCTGCCACGGCGCTCCCCATTCTCTGTGGCGCCGCGGCAATCTCGTCGATCAGTCGCGACCGCTGCTCGGCAGTATTGGGGCCGGTCCAGTCAAATTGTCCAATGGGGTATTTGGGATCCATATCAAGCTCGCTCCAATCGTCTTCGTCGAAAGTACCCGAAGAGCAAGTAGGCCGGGATAGCCAAAATCAACAGACCGATTATCAAGAGTTTGGTTTGGTGAAGACTCTCCAGGACGTGGTTCCATTGTTCACCCAAAAAATAACCCAGGGTGATGAAAACCGCCGCCCAGCAGAATGCCCCGGTGTAGGCGAAGAGCGCGAAGTTTGGAAAGCTCAACTCAGAAGCGCCGGCCACGTAACCGGTCAGGTGCCGGACTCCGGGAACGAAGTAACCGACGAGGAGTGTCCATCGGCCCCGCCGCTCGAACCATGAATGGACGCGCGCGAGGCGATCCGGAGTGAGATGGAGAATCCAGCCGTAGCGGACGAGGATATAGGTATCGAAGACCCGCCCGAGCGTGTAGCTGACGGTGATTCCAATGACGCTGCCCAGAAATGCGGCAATGAACGTCGGCAGAAAGGCCAGCGTGTGTTTAAAAACGAGATACCCGGAGAACGTCAGAAGCCATTCATCCGGCACCGGTAGACCGACAATTCCGAAGATAAGAAGCGAAAAGATCCCCGCGTACCCGTGCTGCGTGATCCACTGAAAGGCCGCGTCTCTCATTCGCTCTCAATAGTACAGCACGAGGGGCACGGCTATCCGTTGCCGTGCCCCTCGATTAGAGAAACGACTTGCCGATTAGTACCGGCCGCGGCCACCGCCGCCGCCACCACCGCGAGAGCGGTCTGAGAACTCCCGCTTCACCATGGGACGCGCTTCGTTGATGGTCAAATTGCGGCCATCGAGTTCTTTTCCGCTCAGCGAGGAGATTGCCTTCGCAGCATCTTCATCGCTCATCGCCACAAATCCGAAGCCCTTAGAACGGCCGGTGTCGCGATCCGTGATGATACTGGCGGATTCCACCGGACCAAACGGAGTAAAGAGATCAGTGAGATCGTTTTCTGTCGTATTGAATGACAGATTTCCAACAAAAATTTTCATGTGTTTTTACCCTGACTTTGTAAGGAACTTCGAGGACCGAACGGGAATGAACGCGTCGAGGCTGTAGGTTCCGAACTGTTAATTTGCGAGTTATGTCGCTATTTCAAGGATACCGATTGGACGCGCTCTTGTCAAGAAACTCGACACATTAAACACATTAACTTTCGTCCAAGGCACAAGCCGGATCCGTGGTAAGAAGACGTATTCTGCGGTTCCAAAACGCCTATGGAAAATTCAGCGATGGAGGCCGCTTTTGCTCGACATAAGGCCGGTGCGGCCTTTTAATCATATGCTCATTGTTGAAGGCGAGGTGAATCATGTTCAATAAAGTGGATTACGTGATGGTGACCGTTTCCGATATGGGCCGCTCCGTGGAATTCTACCGGGACAAGCTGGGGGTGCCGTTGAAGTTTGAATCGCCCGATTGGACGGAATTTCAAACTGGAGAAACAACACTCGCATTGCATGGCGGCGGGAAGCCACAGCCTCCGTCCGGCGACTTCGGGCCGAAGGCCGGCACCTGTTCGATTGGATTTAATGTTCCCAATCTGGATCAAACATTCGAAGAGCTGAAGGCAAAGGGAGTCCGATTCGTCATGCCCCCGAAGTTGCAGGAGGCGGAGGGTATCAAGCTGGCAGTATGCATCGATCCTGATGGGTTGGCCGTATCTTTCGCCGAATCGACTAGGAAGTAGGATCGGCGAATATGCCGGAGGGGGATCCATCGTGAGGCTGGACATAGCTCACGTCGAACCATTGGTGTCTGTGCTCTTCGGAGCACTGGAAGCGCGCCCCTTGAGTCCTCCGAGGATATTGGCAATGGCGGTGATGGCCGCGCCAAGACTCAGAATGTAGCCGATAAACCCCTGGAACAAATCCTTTTGTGCATAGAACAACCAGGCGCCGAGTCCGACCGCAGTTGCGAGCAAACCGATTTTCAACGAACGCCACGAACTTTGCCCACCCTGCATCTCCCACTCCGCAATCTGACGCAGGTTTTGAACTCCACGAACAAAAAGGCGGAAGCTTTCATTCATCACGCGAATCATGGGTGCGCAGTGAATTAGTCCCTTGCGCTGGAGCTGACGTATGGCCTGGTCGTTCTTGACATTGGCCCAGCCATCGTTTGCGAGTTGATATAGAACAAGGTGCTCACTAGCCGACAGACCAGACCAGATAATGGAGTAATACGAACCAGTGCGTTCCTTCAGGTCATTAAGCAATTCACGACGATCAAACTGTGTGTCGTGCAGATGCTCCCGGAGCATGGCTGCACCGGTGTCGCGTAGGAAAGAGGTATGGCTGCACTCTTCCTCAATCCATTGGATCAACTGAATCTGTTTCGGATCGTTGCGATAGTGGCGGAGCAATTCATTGAAAGCGGATTTGTCAGGATCCTGCAAAACAACCATGTGAAAAGAACTCATGACGCCGGTCCAGCGATCGAGAAACTCGGAGTGAGTCTTCAAATTGTCCGAGTAGTTGACGGAGTCCCGATCTGCGAAATAATAGACGGGGTCAACGGACGAAACCAGCACCACTCGGCAACGATCCTTGTAAACAAGCCGTTCGAGAACCTGCAGCCTTGCCTGGTTGACCGGCTCGTTACCCATATCGAAGTCGAAGTGGTCGAGAACCACGACGTCCTGCGGAGAAAAAGTCTTCGGATCTTTATCCTGTTCGATTCGGAAGTCGGAATACTGAATTCCACGGATGCTGTTCAAACGGGCAGTCCTTCCCGAACGAGCATTGCCGAGCAGAAGAAAATTGCCGGCAATGTCGTCGATGGTTTTCCAGTTCACCTCCTTCAAGGGAACCGGTGCGTGTCGATCCGGCTGGAAGATTTTCTTCATCAACAGGGAAAACCAAAGACCGACAAACAACCAGAGCATTGTCAGGGAGGCCCAACCGCGTCCACGGATGCCCGGCCATTCCTTGAATTGAGAGTAAATTCTTTGACGATCCCAGGCAACGGTGAAGGTGTTGTGGTTAAGTTCATCCCAACTCGGATGGATTAAAGATGGTGCATCCGGCTCAGGAGGAGATTTCGGTGACGACTTGGAATCCGGCGTCTCAAATTGGAGCATGCGCATTTCGCCACCCAATTGGCTGGCGGGGAACAACCGGGCAGTCTCTTCAAGCCAATGATCGAACTGAATCTGAAACGGGCCGGCCTCCGGCTGCTTCTCCTCGACTTGATCCTCAAAAGACAGAAGCGTCAGAGGGATCTTTTCGTAATGAGCCAAAGAAGACATAATCCGATTGTCTGCAATGTCTTTGAGTGAGTTCGGATCATTCCCGGTCATTACCTCCGGCCGGTTCAGGTCGCCGTAGGCGCGGCGGACATGATTTCCACGAAGCACCACGTCATTCAAGACCTTCAGCAGGCCGTGCTTGGCCGCGAGCTCGCTGGCAGCGTCGCGAGAGAATTTGAAAAACCCAAAGCAGGGAATGATCGTTACGGCAACGATTAGAGAAACGGCAGCGGCAACGTACGTGATTCTAAAATGTGGCTCAAGGAGTCTGGCCCCCTTCTCAAGGAGTCCGGTCCCCTTGTGGAATAAATTCGGCAGACGCTTCACTGTCAAGATCAGGGCCGTAAATGCAATCGACAACACGAGATCTACCGCTGTGATTAACAGTAAAGTCAATTCCCACAGTTCCGAATACAACAACAGGAAGCCACCAACCAGCAGGCTATTGATTGCAACGACGAGTATGTATCGGAAAGAGTACTCGCGCTGGGGCCAGATCAAAACTGGAGGGTACCTGGTGTCTCGAAGCAAGTCACAGGCAGCCACAATCAGAAGGATGCCCGTAAAAAACGCCATCAAAACGGAGCCGATCAGAATGATCGCCATGTTGACAGTCTGGGTGACCTCCGTATTGTAAAAGACAATCAAGGTCTTGGGTTCCGGTCCCAGCTGCCGGATCCTGGTTACCAGGACCCGGCGGTCTTTCCCGCTGTAGAGAAGATCCATTTTCTGATCGAGATTGCTGAATATCGCCGCTTGAAGGGCAGACGGGTCCTTGCATTCCTGGATAAAGTTCTCCGAAATGTTGCGCAGAGAATTGGAGTGAAACAGCACTTTCCCGTCGTTTTCGAGTACAGCAAAACCAAAATCTGCCGGCAGCACGGGATCCACCAGTGAAAGCGGCCGAAAGACAAGAGCCTGTGTACCGTAATTGGTTGAGCTGATTTCGAATGGAGTCGCAACTACTGTGGAAAACAATCCGGTATTTGGAGAAAAGAGCGCCTCAAAACTGTATTTTTGTTTGTCTAATTCAGCGAGGCGCCCCATTTGTCCGGCGACGATGTCCTGAAAGAAAGGGCGGTCGTTAACGCGGGTACGCGGTGTTGAATATCGATCCACCGTGTATTTTACAAGCTGGTTTCCGTCTTGATCCGTCCAGAATGCGATGTCGAAAAATGGATATTTAAAGGGATAGATGAATTCGGTCTTATAGTCCCTGGGATTCAGCACCTGAGTCTTTGTCAGAAACCCGTTCTTCTTCTTTCCGTCCTGGACCCAATTGGTCATGCGCAATGTATCCAGTTGGCCCAGAGCACTTTTGAGTTCGGAATCGACATTGCTCTGAATCTGAGTCGCCAGGGTCCGCAAATCCGCATCTACTTTCGTCTGGACGTCGGTGGAATAGGCCTTGTTCAGCACCATCAAAGTTACGGATGAGACTCCAAGGAACATGGAGAGTACGAGTAACCAGCCCTGGCTCCGGCGCAGCCGTTCCGCCTTACTCATGTAATTGATTTTCAGAAACGGCCAGAGGAAACTTCCCACTGCGACGCAGATGAGGCCAAACCAGACCACATACGAATACGGCAGAGCAAAGCTTTCTGAACTGAGACGCTCGGTACGCCACAATCCGCAAAGAATGATCTTGCCTCCGTCCGTTGCGTCCGCCCCCGCAGAAGTAAGCTGGAAAGGTTGCAGAAAAAGATTGTAGTCTTCGCCACCCAGCTTGACAGCCCGTACGCTGCCGGAGTTCGCGACGGCCTGGAATGACGACAAGGGCAGTGTGGGCGGTGCCGACTTGGTGTCCGCCTGCGAATTCGAGGTTCCGGCGGCCGCTCCGCCCGACACGAGGTAATCGAGTTTGGAAATTCGATTGTCCTGCAAACGCTGGAACAAAACATCACCATTGGTGTTGGCGATCAGAACGTCATCGAAATAGTCTTCACCGATCCCGGCGAGCCGTTCCGGAATAAAGCTGTCCAGAGAGAGCCGGCCGAAGACCGGAGCATCAAAGCACTGCCGATAGGGCGCCGATTGGGGACCGAATTCCACAGACAGTTTCTTCGGGTCATGGCAAACCTGTGTATCGCCAAGACTGTGGGTGTCCGGCGAGAGCTCGGGATGAAAAGTTCTCAGGTAGTCCAGGTATAAGTCGCGTTTTTCTGTTTCCCCGTTCTTCTGGCTCAACTTTGTCTTGAATTCCGAAGTATCCCTGTCTGCAGCTTTCACAGTCAAATTGATGGAATCAAGATACGAATCCAGTTGGCGGCCTACGGCAGAGAGGAGACGGAAACCATGTTCGTTCAGATAGGCTTGCTGTGTATTGACGTAATACCGCTGGTAAACCGCAAAGGGAATCAGAAGAACAAGCCAGGTGAAGATTGGAATTACAAGAGTATTGAATCGCCCGATGAACTTTGGCATAGCACCTCCGGCCGGCACCCCAAATTCCGCAACGCAGACAGCGATGAAACACTATAAGCGATTGATTCTTCGTAGAACCGAAATCTGGCTATTTTCATCCGAATTGGTGACAGCTCCGCCGCTTCCTTTCGGAAGCGGCGGAGTTAAGGGATCAGTTTTTAGAAGGTGAAACTATGGATTGCCGGGGGCAGGAGGGGTTGCTGCGCCACCGCGACCGCCACGACCACCGGCAGGAGCTCCAGCTCCACCAGGGGCACCAGCGCCGCCGCGTCCTCCACGGCCGCCGCCGGCTGGAGCGGGGGGCGCCGGGTGCGCGCGTTCGAAGCGGGAGGTTTCGATGTAGTTACGGATGGCGGTGTTGCCTTCGTGGCAGGCGTACTCGTACATGTCGTACTTGGGATCGAGCTGCCAGGGGAACTCTACCGTCCATGGACGCGTTAACACGATGGGATCCTCGACGGTCATCTTGTATTCAATCGTCTCAGGACCGGTCCGGGTAAGGCGTTCGACGATGTGGAGGCTTTCGGAAGCGACCGTCAGATTCGGAGAACCGGGCACACCCGAATTGGTCTGCGCGGGTTTGGCGTTAAAGTTCTTCGTGTCGACAACCAGCGTGTTGCCTTCCCAATGCCCTCTCGACTCGCCCATATACTGCTTGATCGTCGGGTCGAGTGCCGGGCTTCCGTTGGTCGGAATGATGCGGGCCTCGTGCGCCATCTCCAGAAGAATGACGACGTAGCCTGGAGACTGCATGAGACGGATACCGACATTGTAGTTGCGCGTCAGCATCGAGACCGGCATACCGCGGGTGATGCACCGATCCCAGGTATCGAAATCGTCGACAGAGTCGAATATGGGCCGGCCGTCCACTGTTCGCGGCTTGTAGCTGCCGTAGAACTTGTCGTTCATCTCCTTACCCTTCGCCGTCAGCTCGGGAAAGCGCCCATTCGGCGGATCGCTCAACAACGACGTCAGCCGCGAAGCGCCGCCGCCATCGGCCGCGGGTACGGCTCCGGATGTGTAGCGTGTGGCACGGGCGTCCGCACTCTGCTGCGCCGCGGCGAATTCCTGATCAGTCAGGAAACGCCGTTCACCGTAGGTTGCAGTGCGCTGGAAAGGCGTACTGATCAGATGGCTCAACGGCCACATGCCTTGAAGGTCCGGTTCACCCCACGCTGTCTTCGGCGGTACGTAGGGCACCTTTGCTGCGGGAGCCTTTGCCGCAGAGGCCGCGGGCGCTGCAGGAGCGGCCGCAGCAGGTGCGGTGGCGCGCTGTTGCCCTGCAACCGTGTGAGTCGCAGCGCAAATCACCGCGCCGAAGCCCAGAGCACAGAAAGTCAGAATGCGTTTCGTCATCGCCGGCTCCTATTGTTTGCCTTCGTTGGGGTTCGATCCGCCGAGAGACATCTTTCGGCCATCGGGGAACTCGAGGCTCTGTGAATTAAGGCGTTTAGCGCCATCCTTCGCAGGGGAACCTATTACTTTGATTTTCGTACCGGCCGGAAGAGAATCCCTGGTCCAGCCAAGACGCTGCAACACATTTGGCGATCCGCCTTCCACTTTCCATCGCTCGACCTTGCCGTCTGCTGCCGGCACATCGAGGTGCAGCCAGGAATGCGGGTTCACCCACTCCATCATCACGACTGTACCTTCGAGCGTGACCTTCTTACTCCCGTCGAATTCGGCGGAGAAGGAATGGTGCGCCGACACGGACAGCGCTGCCCCCATCAGTACAACGACACTTGCTACAACACTTATGAGTCTGTTGCGCATTGGTCTTACTCCTTTATATTGCGATTTTGAAAATCATCATTACGGTTTCGGTTTAAACAAGTCCTGATAGATAAGCATATCGCTAAACGGCACACATTTATGCTCAAGCAACTGGGTATTCGGATCGGTGTCGCGATACAGGGTCAGCTCGATGGTCCAGGGCTGCAAATATGTTAGCGGGTCGTCCATCGTCGCTTCATAGCGAATATGGCTTGAATCGGTAAGTGTGAAGCGCTCGGTAACCTTCAACTTCGGGCTGTGATGGTTGCCAGCGCGGTCCAGCCAGGTCTGATCATTCTGGTTGATCGTCGTCACGACAAGCGTGTCGCCCTGCCAGGCCCCCATGGACTTGCCCATCCACGAGTCGATCGGCAACTCCCTCTTATCCTTCATATAGATAACGCGCTGTCCGGCCGCGAACGGGTACACCATCAGGAGATCGGCGTCGCCAGCACCCTGGAAAATCTGGAACGGCATGTTGTGATATGTCGAGCGAGGAATCCCCAACATGTAGCACTTTGCCTCGGGATCCGTCCCGGGCCAACCGGCGCGGTTCTCATTGCGCTTCTTGAGGGCGTCCGGCAAGTACGGAATCTTGCCGCCACCTTTCAGGACGCTCTTCCCTGCCGGAATCGCTCCGATCGCGCCCAGCCTCCAGAGTTCCGAAACTCCTTCTGTATTATGCGCTTCGAGATTCCAATAGGCGGAGCTCATCGCCTGCCAAATGCCGTTGAAGTTCGGATGACCTCCGATACTCGCGGGTCGTGCGGCGGCCGCAGCCGGAGCGGGTGCGGCCGCCGGTTGCCGAGCGCGCTGCTGAGCCAGGCCGGCTCCGGCGGCAAACAAGAGCGCGGCCGTCCCTGCGACCGCGCCGATAAGTCGTTTTCGCATCATTTCAGCTCCCCCAAACGTCAGAAGTATATGCGAACCCACGGCCGCGGCCGAAATTGATATGTGAGGGGCCGAAACTTTTTCTTGCCGCGCGCTAAATCGCTGTAATAATGCGGAATTTCAAGGAGGCCTCCTTATATGAAGATGAAGATCGCGCTTGGGTTGCTGCTAGGCGGTTCCGTTTCGCTGCTGGCGGCACAGACCCCCAGGGACACTCCCGAAGCACACGTCGCGCTCGCGCGGACCGCGGCGGGCGAGGATTATCAGAGCCTTTTTAACTTCGTATGTCCCGCGCCCGCAGCGCCGCGGGGCGGTGGCGCAGGAGGCGGCGGACGGGGCGGTGGCGGCGGTGGCGGCCAGCGAGGCGCACCGGATCGCGCGACCTGGCACGCCGAACCCGTGAAGGTGTTCGACAACCTTTATTGGTTCGGCCAGACCGAGTATTCCGTGTGGGCGCTTACGACCTCTGACGGGATCATCGTATTCGACGCGATCTTCGACTACTCCGTCGAAGATGAGGTCGATGCCGGCATGAAGAAGCTGGGCATGGACCCGACGAAGATCAAATACGCAGTCATCAGCCATTCCCACCCCGATCACTACGCCGGCGGAAAGTTCCTTCAGGATAAGTACGGCACGAAGGTTTACATGTCTAAAGAAGACTGGGATGTACTCGATCGGGCCAACGGCACGAAACCGGCGCGCGATCTGGTCGCCACCGACGGTCAGAAACTGACGCTGGGCGACACGACCGTGACGATGTACTTCACCCCCGGTCACACGCCGGGCACCATCTCTTCCGTGTTTCAGGTGAAGGACAACGGCAGGACTCACACCGTCGCCCTCTGGGGCGGGATGGGACTCAACAACGACCGCGCATCGCTGACGCAGTACGTCGAGTCGACCAAAAAGTTCCAGGCGATCGCGAAGCAGGCCGGAGCGGACATCATTCTGTCCAACCACACCGACTGGGATCGTTCAAAGGTCAACCTGCCGATGCTGGCGAAAGGGCCCGTCAATCCGAATCCCTACGTGACCAACAACGCAAGCGTCCTGCGGTATCTAAAGGTCGCTGAAGAATGCGCCACCGCAAAAGTGATGCGACTGCCCGCGTCCCAGCCGTAAGAACAAGGACTCGCCGAGAACTACGCGGATTGCGCGGATTTCAATTCGCGTCGTTCTTGGCGCCAACCCAGAAGTGCAGTTCCCAAGCCAGTGCCTGGCGCAACTACGAGGTTGTGCTGGACGTTCCGCCCGAAGCTACGGGCATCTTCCTCGGGATTCTGCTCGACGGAACGGGAACCGTTTGGATCAGCGGAGCCAAATTCGAGGAAACCAACCTTCCTACGACCGATAAACTAAACGCAGTGACAAGCCGGCGCACACTCCATGTTTTTGCTGCGAATTCGGGAACGGGCAAACTCGTGACCGATCCGGCAGGCGCGCGCATCGTGGCAGCGGAGCGCTTGTTGAATCACGGATACTTGCTGCTGCAGGATTAGGCGCTGAACAGAACCCACGGACCCGAGCAGGGCGCTTTGACCCTGCACATGACGGCTGATACAATCCGCCCGAAGTGAAGTTTCTAGGTCAAGGCATCATGGCGAAAAAGCGTCAACATCCGGGCTGGTTTTCGGCGATGTTCTATACATCAGCGGCGTTGCTTTCCACTTTGGCCGCGCCTGGCTGGGTGTCGGCACGACGGGAATCTCGACCCGATGATCGTCAACGGCTCGACGCGTGAGAGCCTCAGGCAAGGGGCGATCGCTGGCCGCGGTGACGGCAAAGGACACATCGATGACGTCACGGCGCCGAGCGGGCTGACCCGCCGCGGGTGGGGGCAGCGGCGCCCTTGTGGGGTTGAAGAGCAATCGCGACGCGATCGCGCGAAGCTGTTTGCGACGGCTGGCGGACGGCGTCAGATGGTTGAGGTTCGGAGCGGGGGGCAGCTACGAGTCGCACAACGATCTTCGCGCGCACGTCGGGCTGGGTAAGCGTGGCCCGACTCGATCGTGTTGAGATTCGGTGGCGGAGCGGCGCGACCGACTTCGCAAGCAACCTCGAGGCCGATCGGTTCTACGTCGCGCGCGAAGGTCAGGGCATCAAGAAGGAGCACATATGTCGATACCTGTAGTGCAGGCCGTCAGGCCTGCCGTCCTCGGCGTGGCGCTGGCCGCACTCATCGGCGTCGCAAGCGGACAAGTGAAATCCACCGCGAAGGCGATGACGCTGACGCCGATGGACTACGTCGAAATTCGGCAGCTCGTAAACCGGTATGCGTTCGCGCTTGACACGGGCAGCAGCAACGGATACGACTACGCCGATTTGTTTGCCGCCGACGGTGAGTTCATGCGGCCGCATGCGAAAGGGCGCGAGCAGCTTGCGGCGCTCGCGCGCGGTCCGCTGCTCGGTCCAGACAACACCGTGCACTACATCATGAATCACGTCATCGAGCCGACACCGGAAGGCGCGATCGGCAAGGCGTACCTCATCGAGTTCAATTGGGACATCGCGCCGGCTCAGGCCACCGGCGGCACTGGCCGCGGAGCGGGTACTGGTCCGGCGAACGGGTGGGACATCGTGGGCCGGAAAGCCGGCGAGCTCGCCCGGACCGGCGGACATTATGAAGATGTCTATATCAAGACGCCGGTAGGCTGGCGATTCAAGAAGCGTGATTTCATCGCGTCGACGAGCGGCGCCGATCCCGCGCCACTGGTGCCGCCGCGCATTCCGGCCGCCGCCTCGCCGATCGACACGAGCGCGCCGCTGGCGCCAGCCGCAAACTTCCTCGCGCCCACGCAGCAATCGTCGCTCACCGCAACGGACTATCTCGAGATCGCGCAGCTGGTCGCCAGCTACGGCCACGCGCTCGACTCGGGCTACGGCAAGGGCGAGAACGGCGAGGCATACGCGGGCCTGTACACCGCTGACGCTTCGTTCGCAGGCGCCACGGGGCACGACCAGCTCGTGCGGCTCGGCCAGATTCAGCCCCGCGGTCCGGAGTTTGTGCGTCACTACCTGACGAATCACGTGATCGAACCCATGCCCGGCGGCGCGAAAGGCAAGGAGTATCTGGCCGTCATCGACAACGGCGAGAACGGCAAGGCGAGCTCGCTGTTTCTCGGCGGTCACTACGAAGACACGTACGTGAAGACGCCGGAAGGCTGGCGCATCAAGACGCGCCGGCTCTTTCCGCCGCGGTCGGCGCCGCAGGCGCAGGCTGCGGCGACGCCGTCAGCAACATCAGCCGCGCTTGCTGGAACGGCCGCCGTCGCTGCGCGCGCGAGTTCGCTCTCGGCAGGCGATTACATCGAGATCCAGCAGCTCATCGCGCGTTCCGCGTACGCGCTTGACACCGTCGCCGATCGCGGCGCCGCGTACGCGCAGCTCTTTACGACCGAGGGAGCGTTCATCACGAAAACAGCCCGCCCGGCCGAAATCAAGGGGCGCAGGCAGCTCGCGGCGTTTGCCGCGGGCGATCTCATACATCGCGGCCCTGCGTTTGTTCGCGAGTATTTGACCAACTACATCATCCAGCCGTCACGCGGCGGTGCGACCGGCCGCGTCTATCTCGTCTGGATCGAGGTCGGGGAGAACGGCAATCCGGGTGTCATCCAGGGCGGCGGCCATTACGAAGACGAGTACGTCGAGACGCGGGATGGTTGGCGAATTGGAAGGCGCACATTCGTACCGTCAAGACTTGGGCCGCGCGACGTCTATGACGTCGATCGCACGCGGGCCGGGAGCGCGCCCGATCCACGAGCGCAGGACACCAACGCCGCGACTGCGCGACCGGTTGAGCTGACCGCACTCGATTACTTTCAGATTCAGCAGCTCGTCGCCAAGTACGCGCAGTACATCGACACCTGCTCGAACAACGGCTACGACTATGCGGATCTATTTGCCGAGGACGGTTTCTTTGCGCCGTTCCAGAACGGTCAGATCGGACGCAGGGCGCAGGGGCGGGAGGCGCTCGCTCGCGTGTCAGGCGGCGGACCCGACGGCTGCACCGGCGCGGGCTGGATTCGCCAGGGCGTGCATCACATCTATGTCAACCACATCATCGACCCGACGCCTGAGGGCGCAAAGGGGCAGGTCAACATGCTGATGATTGGATTAGGCGGAGATAAGAACAAGATCGAGCACGACGGGTACTACGAAGACACGTACGTGAAGACGCCAGCCGGATGGAAATTCAAATCGCGCATCCACCACGCGACGTACGATCCGGCTCAGAAGTAGTGCAGACCGGGTTCTACTCCAGGTGACTGGGTATTCGGAATGGGAGGGGCCCGCCTGCCGGCTACAGGGCGTTGTATAATCGCAATGCAGTCGTAGATTGCGAATGGCATTGGAGGTAGAGTTTGATGTCTGTTCCTCAAACACCATTAAGAGGTTTGCGATGCGCGTTTCATCTTTCGTAGCGGCCGTAGCTGTTTTGTTCGCAGTTGCTTCCGTCGCGGAGGCCCAGAGTGCGTCGTCTGCGTCGTGCAATGTGCCCCATGTTTCGGGAGTCCAACAGCGTCAGCTCACGTCCGGCGGGCGGGAGCGGTCCTATCGGCTGTTCATTCCTCCCAAGTATGATGGGCGCACGCCGTTGCCCATGGTTCTCGACCTGCATGGAAGTGGGGGAACATCTGCTGGTCAGGCGCGAAACAGCGGATTCGAAGGTGTGGCCGCCCGCGAAGGATTTGTCGTGGCGAGCCTGCAGGCCGACGGTGGCAGGTGGAATGTTCCGGTCCGCGAGAATCGCCCCGATGATGTCGCGTATGTCGGCGATGTGATCGATGACGTGGCGGCACACCTTTGCACCGACAAGACCCGCGTGTATGCGACGGGGTTCTCCGGAGGCGCGCGGATGTCGTCTCTCCTCGGATGCAAGCTCAACGGACGCCTCGCCGCCATCGCACCTGTATCCGGACTGCGCTGGCCCGCCCCCTGCACAGGGCGGACCATGCCCGTTCTGACTTTCCACGGACTGGCCGACCCACAAAATCCATATGATGGAAAGGCAGAAGGCCGCGGTGACGAGTGGCTGGAGAGTGTTCCGGACGCCCTCGCGGGCTGGGCAGGTCACGATGGCTGCGATCCCAAAGTCATTCTGGAAGATCCTCCCGGGCCCTTGTCGACAATGCGCTACACCGGTTGCCGTGACGGTGTCGAGGTCCGAATGATCCGCATCGATGGCCTGGGCCACGCTTGGACGAGAAAGGAAATCGACACCACCGAGGTGATGTGGCAGTTCTTTAAGAGCCATCGCCTGCCGTAGCGGCTCTCATCCCCCCAACGAAAGACAAACTCCGACTCTCAAGAGAATGGAGTCGCTGCTTCGCAAAGCGATGGATCAAGGGGCCGCCCCAAGGGGTTTGGCAGCGCCTATACCCGGCGCGACGATGCCGTAGAGAGTTCAAGAACTCGATCTCATTGAGATTGGAGTACGTCGCGATGGTAGGATTCGCCCATGCGCGCGGCTCTGGACCCATTTTCATTTGTTGTCATCCCGTCGCTGGCTGAATGAACCTACATCAACGAATCGACTCCCGACGAAAATTGTATTCTGCATGAGAAAACGACTTTGCCGTCATCTGATGGAAGAATCAATGGATTACGTGTGTACGGAGTTTTTGGCGAAAGACAGCCAGTCCGCGACAGCACACAGACAGTGGGGACGGCACTAAGTCCTTCGGTATCATGCAACGATTCCTCGCCGCCAACTGTCTCGCGGTAATGTGTCGCTAGTCGCAGCGCCCAGCGCGACAACAAATCAGGTCACTTGGCATTTTGTCGCCTCGAAAGATTCGCGGGCGATGATGGACATGATTGAGATCCTTTACAACCAGTACCACACAAAGACGAGACTATATGTCACCTGGGATCCTGTAGCATGGCACAATTCCTCGCTGCTCCTCGAAGCGCTGAATCATTTCAACGACCAAACCAGAGCGCTCTCCACCGGCCCGATAATCGAATTGGTGCCGCTTCCTATATCCTCTCAGTTTCTCAATGTGATCGAAGGTGTGTTCAGTGGAATGACGCGAGCGGTCGTTGATAACTCCGATTATCCGGACCCGGCACATATGAAGGGGGCAATCTCGAAACACTTTACCGAGAGGAACGAGCATTTCCAGTACAACCCGAAGCGAGTCGGTAAAAAAATCTGGGATCTTGAGTTTTTTCAAGACTTCGATGTCGAGCCATTCAAAAAGCCTTGCGTACCTGCCGACTACGAGCTCGCGAAGGACGGCCGCTCTCCGGGGATCGATCAAAAAGCGTCTGCAAAGCGCAGCGTTCGGTAATCCGATGGCAATGGAGATTAGCGCATCTGCGTGATCCAGGCCAGCGAGTACTGGGTCATCGCCGATAATGAACTCACCCTTTCGCGCTTTCCGGTCCCTTTTGAGACTCCGATCTCCTGTCAGCGATTGCAGAATGTCCAGGGTCCGGTTCTCATTTGGTATGAGTTGACGAAGCTCATGGTCGAGCACCGCGCTAGCTAAACCGGCTCGATCGACAACTGCGACATACGTGAGGCCGCGGTCATTTACTTCTGTCACTAAATCAACTCTGCCCGGATGCGTCAGGAGCCGGCCAAGAGATGGAAAACCGTACAACTTTAGCGAGCGTTTACTCCTGTCATCGTCCCTTACAACTTCGCAAATTGGTGGTGCGTCCGTCGAATCACCGTCCCGTATCGTCAGGTCGGCTAGACGTCCAAGCAACGCGACTTTATTCTCGAGCAAATGCCGCTGAGTTTTTGGGGATGCCGCAATCACAGCGGTCTTCTCAAAGATACCGTCGAGGGTTCCATGCACCTCAAGCAGGCGCGCAGCTTGCTTCCGCGAAAGCGCCGCTCCTAAACCACCTTCGGTTAGGGCAAGGAAACTCGGCACCTGGTCCGGACGAATGCCAAAGTCGGTAACGAGCTTCTCAGCGGTGACGACTTCTGGGGGCGTGCCCTCCGCTGTCACGATGATCCCGCACGAAGGGTCAGCGAGTTGCATCAACGCCTTGTCCCTTGTGACGATCCACCTCTTTTTTCGTTCCTTGAGTATCGAGCGGCACAGCGTTCCGACACAGGCATTGGGTTCATGTACCACGTACGTACCAAGCGAACGCAGACAGTCACGGAGATTCTCAATATTCGTCGGCGTAGACACCTTCGTCGCTTCTGCTCCGACGACGATGACTCCATTCACAATACCGAGGGTTCGGCGGAGCCTGAGCATGTCGCGAACCGCACCATAGACGACCGAATTATTCCTGCCGTGTGAATCTACGATCCCTGCAACTCCGAGAAACGCTTTCTCGGCGTCCTCAAGCAGGAATGTAGCGTCGATAAGAAATGAACAAGCAGCTACCATTCTCGATAGTTACCCGACCGAATATTCTCTGTGTCGTCGAAGAAATCGAGGTCCCAAATTTTCTTGCCCACTCGTTTCGGGTTGTCTTGGAAATGTGAATTCCGATCTGCGAAATGGAGCGAAATAGCCTTCTTCATCTCTGAGACATCGCGGTAATCCGAATGGTGGACAACAGCGCGCTTCATGCCAATGAAAACGGCTTCTATCACGTCGAGAAATTGCGACGATGTGGGCAGTGGGACGAGGTGGATGATTGGCCCCTCACCCGTACTTCTCGTAGTTGCGTTGAAGACGTCGAGCCATTCGACAAGGATAGTGGATCGATGCCAGGATGCGGCGTCCCACGTCACGTATAGCTTCGAAGCAGAAAAGTATTGGTTATAGAGCACCTCTATCAGGTCGATCATTGCCGAGGTGTCTTTAGACCGGCCATAGATCCATGTGACCTGGTTCGTCGTCGCACTCAGTGCTCCGGACATCATGATGATGCTCCGGTGAGGCTGCTCCTGAGGATACGAGAGCACCTCGTGCTTTCGAACTAGTGCACGGCCTCCGTATTTCTTCACGCGAAGTGGCCCAAGCTCATCGACGAAGAAGAATAGTTCGCCGGCCTTCAAGTTTTGGAGCGTGTTGAGAAGGAGTTCTCCCTTTTCGCGGTAGTCGGGGTCCGGACTGGTCAGAACTTTCCTGGCCTTCCTGATGGCGAATCCAAATTGTTTTAACAGGCGGCCAACGCTCGACTTCCCAACGATCTCTTTGTGCTCCTGCTCGTAGGCGCGCGCAATAGATGGAATGTTCCAGTTGCTGCGATTGATTCCGTACGCTGTCGGCTTCGCATGAAGGATTTCAAGAATTCGTCGAGCTTTCTGGTCTCGCGCGGCTTCGCGCTCTCCTTTTCGGCGAGGCCTGCGGGGACGACTTAGTCCGTGCAGGCCGTATCGGTTAAACGCTGTTATCCACTTTTCGATGTGCTCGATTGGCCGTTCAATTTTGTTGGCGATTGTCTCCGGCGAGAGGTTGCGGTTCTCAAGAATTGTCACGGCCTTCTGCCAAAGCTTCTTATCATTGGATGCCCGCCATTCATCGTGGGTCTCTTTATCCGCGCCTCTGATGAATCGAATACGCCACTTGTAACGCGACGACTGTTCAGGCCGCCTGACGGAAGGTATCCGTTTTTGCAATACTCGGGCGTCTGCCCGACGCAGCGTACCTGGATACTGGATGATATTTTCCGCCGTTTGAGACACCAGTTTGGGTGTGGACTGCAGGCCCACGGCGGACCGGACGTCGAGGACTGTGATGCGAAACGTGTGGTAATCCCCATAGTTCTGAACTCGTAGAGATGGGCCGAGTCCCAGTCGAGAATGTCGATAACGACCCCACAGAGTTGTTCGAGCGTATATTTTCCAGAAACCGTAAACTCCCGGGACCAGTTCGCCCAGAGGTCGGCATCCTTAATCGGGAAGTTTCCGGCAGCACCCGGGGCGTACTCAATGCGCAGGGAGTAGATGTTGTGCTTGGGGCCGTTCGTCGCTGTCTTGAGAAGAATCTTCGCGGTTGCATCTGGCCGCAAAGGCACCGACTTGTCGGTGGGCGCCTGTTGTGCACTTGACGCTCCTGAACCCGACGTTGCGCTCGTAGTGGGCATTGTCCGCCGCGAGTTCGGCATTTCAGGAACCCTTTGATGCAAATAAGAATGCGTCATGGTCCTACGGGCCAGCCCCGGAGATGAAGACGTTGTCTTCTGACTGAACAAACGGGCGGGGGCAGAATGAGATTCGCCAGGCGTGGAGTTGGACAGCAACACATAACCTTTTGGCAAGCGGACAACTTTGCCCTGCTGAGAGAGTTGACGCAGGGCTTCGACGATCCGCTGGTTACGGACCTGGAGGCTAATACGAAGGCTATCGGCGGTGCACGGCTGAGAAGCTTGAGCCAGCAAGGCGACGACCTGATCGAGAACAAGATCGTCGGGCATAGGTTTCAGAGCATAAGGGATTCAAACGAGGTAGAACAAGTATTTGAGGTCGGGCTAGTGCATAGGCAAAACAAGAAACCCTGGGATCGGCAGTGTCGTGTAAGAAGCGTTATGTCTTCTGTGCGGAAACCGACGGCGCAGGAAGAAATCAAGTGGGAATTCCGGGTTGACGCGAAATTCGAAGCGGTCAACTTGATCGGCCATCATCCAAATTACAACAATACTTAGCGGCAGAATCGATTATCCCCACGACTTGGAATCGCTGCTTGAGCTAAAACGCTCCTGATCGGCTGTACACCGAACCCGGGGCAGGCTTGAATTCCGTGACAGGATCTCGTATATGCTTTACGCTGAAAAGAGATACCGGAAGGATGCTGGAATGACCGTGAAGATTGAACTTTCCCCCGAAAATGAAGCCGTGCTGAAGGCGCAGGCGCAAGCGCGCGGCCTGACGATCGAACAGTGGCTGCTCCAGCTCGCCGTGGAACAGGTGCAGCCGGCATCCATTGCCCATCTTCAGAAGACCGACCCGAAAGAATGGGCGCGGCAGTTTCATGCCTGGGCGCAAAGCCACGATCCCAACGCGCCAGTTCTCTCCGATGAGGCAATGAGCCGCGAGAGCATTTATCCGGACCGGATCTAGCGCCGCGTGCTGATAGACACCAATACACCTCCTGCGCACGCTGCAGCTTCGGCATCCTCAATACGAAATGGCCACCCGCGCTCTCGAAGTTCTTCCGGAGCAGGGCAGGGAACTCCACATCGTCCCGCAGAATCTGATTGAGCTTTGGGTTGTCGCGACGCGTCCTGTTGATCAGAACGGGCTCGGTATGGCGCCCGCCGCCGTTACAGCGGAGCTCGCGCGCCTCAAGAGCATGTTCTTGTTATTGCCCGAAACACCCGCGCTCTATCCTGTTTGGGAGGCTCTCGTTATCCAGTATCAGGTTTCCGGGAAGCCGGCGCATGATGCGCGGCTGGTCGCGGCCATGAAAGTACATGGTCTTACGTCCATTCTCACATTCGACAAATCCGGATTTTCACGCTATAGCGGCATCGAGGTTCTTCATCCCGTCGATGTGATCAGTTCTTCATGAACAGGAGAAAACCTCCCAGGACTAAACAACGCGTTAGATGTTTTATTGGCATTATCCGGTGGCAAAGTGCCTGTCCTCGTCGGTGACGGCAAAAAAGCGTACCACTTTGGCGGCAAAGACGGAGCCACCGAGTGGGTTAGGGTGGCATTGAATCGGCGAGGCGATTTACCGGACGAGTGGTGCAGTGCCATGGCATGGCAAGGTGCTTCAATTTCCAATGAAAGTGCGATAAATAGAAAAAGAATTTTTTGTCAGAAAATCGGTCGAAAACCCCTCTTATATATTAGGGGCCTTCGGGGAACCAACTGAAGCGTAGGTTAGAAGAGGGAGGCTCTGTGTAGTAAGAGGTGTAAGTCCGCGGTCGCGAATGCGATCACACGCTTGGCACACACATACTCGATTGTGCAGGAATTATGCTATTGTAAACTCAATAAAATGAGTAGCTTGCAGATGCCGGAGGGGGGACTTGAACCCTCTCAGTACAGTGTAGAATCAGTAACTTAGGCTGATTTTGTGACCGGTTCTTGGTCACAAATGGGCATGGTTGGGCAGCGTTTGGTCACACTTTTGGTCACAACTTTTCACCGCGAGTGTTTCAATTCGACGTCCAGCTTCCCAAGCTGGACGTCGCCGGTTCGATCCCGGTCTCCCGCTCTTTTGTTATCAACAGTTTACCAACGTCAATGTCTTCATCCCGCCCTACAAAGTTCTCCTTAATGATGTAGTAATGATGGCTGTCCTTCGCAAGTTCCGGATTCATAAGGGGTAGAGCATTTCTGAATGCCAGCGGGCTGCTCTGGCTTGGATCAACCCGCCGGGAGAATCTTTCTCGAGCTCACGTAATGCCGTAGCGAGACAACTTTCGATGATGCAGAGCTGCGTACCGAACACTGGCGCGTTGTTCAGACGGCCGGTCTCGCCGGGTCGAATGATGTATTGGAAGTTGGGCTGGATGGAGAACGCACTGTTACGGAAGTCGAACCGATAGGCAGTTCCATCAACGTCTCGTGATCCTGGGTAACCCCGTCGGGCCAGGCAGGTGTCCGTGTTGCTGGGCTCGTTGCAGCGCATCGCTGAAATAGCCAGAGGCAACAGCTAATCCCATCGTGTCACTCGGGCGCGCCTCGAACAGCCCCCCTCGTGCCGCGCTCCCGGCTGGTTCCCGTGGCCAGAGTCCACGTTTGGCCGAGCTGGGCGCGCGTACCGCGCTTGTGACCAGCGGAGATTTTGGAGGCATGTCCGCCAATGACGGGCCAGTTCCCGTGAGGGTGCTGGGCTACTCCGCACGCTTGATTCGCGAAGCATAGTTCCTGATCCGTACATCTGCTGTGTTCTCTTCGTTTGTCATGTCGTCCCTCGTCGTGCGCTGGTCGCTGTGCAATGGGCGGGCGTTTGCGCTGTCGTGCGAGAAACCTCGCCCGTGTGATGACCCAACAACCGATGGGCCTTTTTGTTCTTTGCCTTTTCCCTTTTGGCCTTCGACTACACGCCCTCGACAATTACCAATTCCGAGTCCGTCGTGGCTTGGCGCAGCGCCTTCGGCTCGGCGTATTCTGGCGAAGCCCACCACTCTTGCGCCCGCTCCATGCTGGGAAACTCGCCGATGATCAGCCGTTCGCGCGGCCACTCTCCCTCGAGAACGTGAATCGGGCCGCCGCGGGCAACGAATCGCCCACCGTATTTCTCCATCGATGGCAGCACCGTCCGTTTGTAATCCTCGAACCGAACCGCATCTTTGATCGTAAGACTTGCAATGACATAGACTGACATGTTTCCTTGCTCCTTTCGCCGGGCTTATACCGGCTTTTCAAAATTCCTCGGTTCAGACTATTCGCCCGATGACAGTCCGCTGCTCAGGACCTGATCGGTTTCGTGCTGACTGCTGCAATTTCCGGGTCACGGGCCCGGGTCGGGCATCGTTCATGACGGTCATATCGTCGGCGATTGTATGTACGCTCTCAGGCGGCGGCCTCCTCGGGTGACGGCAGGGCGGCGGGCGGCGGTTCGGTGCGGCCGCACTTCATCTCGAAGTGCCACTTCCAAAGTTCGTAAATCGCCGGATAGACGACGAGCTCGAGGACGAACGAGGTAAAGATGCCGCCAACCATCGGCGCGGCGATTCGCTTCCACACGTCCGACCCGGTGCCGGTGGCCCACAGGATGGGGATCAGCCC
>Ga0207099_1038_pt2 | contig 26888 bp, 21 predicted proteins | sample Alteio_BWMinHeat_85_FD_153521 | JGI IMG/M metagenome (GOLD analysis project Ga0207099, IMG submission 153521) | Enriched cells from forest soil in Barre Woods Harvard Forest LTER site, Petersham, Massachusetts, United States -... | ecosystem: Environmental > Terrestrial > Soil > Temperate forest >... | reverse complement strand
GCCGGATTCGTCGCGGTTCTGGCCTGCGGATCAGTATTCGCCCGGCAAGCCTCAGCCGTCGTTCGACAAGCAATTCGTTCGCGACTATCTGGAAAAGATCGGCTGGAACAAGCAGCCTCCGGCTCCCGAACTACCGGAAGATATTGTCCATGCGACGAGCGCAAAATACGTTGAAGCGTTGCGTGTGCTGACGGGCCGCGATTTGCAATAACCGATAATGATCATCTTCAAATTCTCGCTGCTCGACTGGATGATTCTCGCCATCCTTGTCTATTCCATCGCCGTCAGCTGGTTTAAGGGCTTCGTCCGCGAAGTTCTGGGACTGATTACGGTATTGCTGGGCGTGCTGTTTGCATCCTGGTTGTGCCGCGAGGCTGCGGGGATGTTTAAAAATGTTGTCACAACGGAAAACCTTGCTCTATTCTTTGGCTTCTCCGTGATCTTCCTGGCGGCACTCCTTGCTGGATTCGTGATCATCTGGCTGATGACCCGATTTATGAAGTTCGCGAAGGTCGAATGGGCAGACCGATTGCTGGGAGCGGCATTCGGTTTCATTCGCGGATGGGTGATTGGCGCGGTGATTCTTTTGGCATTGACCGCCTTTGATGTCCAAACGGAGAGATTGAAGAACTCGGAGCTGGCGCCGTATTTCCTGCCCGGGTCCAGAGTTATCGCTGTAATGACTCCTTATGAAGTCAAAGCGAAATTTCTTGTCGGTTACCGTGCGCTGGAGCGCTGGTGGCGGCAGTAACAAAAGAATCGACCCAACTCTAAGGAAAACGTTGTGAAAGAGCAGTTGGAATCCCTCGTCACCGAAATGATCGAACGCCGCATTTTACTGGATGAAGCCTTGAACGAGTTCGAGAAGAAATTCATCCAGAGCGCCCTCGCCAAGACTCGTGGAAACCAGACAAAGGCCGCCCAGGTTCTTGGCGTTCACCGCAATACGCTCAATCGCAAGATCACTCAATACAAGCTGAACGGTCATCGGTAGAAACCGGAAAGAACACAGGTTTAGGCCCGGAGGGCCGTCAGAGTGTAGCCACGCCCGTCAGGGCGTGGATCGTAATCTCAGGAATGACGGCTTTGCACAAAAATTCGGTGTGAGCGACCCCCTGCCGCCTACGGCGGCCGTCCCCCTTTGTAAGGGGGACAATAAAACCCAGCAATATCAATGAGTGCATTCTCCCCCTTGAAAAGGGGGAGAGCCGCCATAGGCGGCAGGGGGTCGCGCACACCGAATTTTTGTGCAAAGCTCAGGAATGAGAGGGCCGCGGCGTGGCGAAAGAGTCTCCAGACGAATCTTTCGCCACTCCGTGGCTGAATGTTGCACAGGCCCTTACCCACGGCTGACGCCGTGGGCTACACTCTGACGGCCCTCCGGGCCTAAACCTGACTCTCACTTTTAATTGCTTTATGTGCTTCTTGTGGTTGCTTCCTGAGTTTGTTTCCGTTTTCTCCTGCGCTGCTGCCGGCGTTCGATGACCTGCGCCGGCAGTTCCTCGAAATCATGGATGGGCAGGAGATCCACGCTCTGAAGTGGATCGACGATGAAGTTGCAGACGAGGCAGAACTCGTCATAAATCGCATCGACGGGGTCGCGTCCGGCGGGCACATTGAAGAAGCGGCGCAGGTCTATACCGAGCGCCTCTTTCAACGTCTCGACCTCGTATTGCTCGAAGCCTGCGATCCGTGCCTGCCGGATGAACGCGATCTTGCATCGGGAGACGGAGTCTGAGCCGAGCAACACGATGTAATTGAAATTCCATACGGAGAAAAAGGTGTCCTTGTATTCCTGACGCCCGCGCTGAAGTTTGTCGAGTCTGCGGCGGATCAATTCGGCATTCTCAAATTGCATTTCTGCAGAAAGATCGTTCATCTTTTGCTGGAGTTCCCGCTGCACTTCCTCGTCCCGTCCTTCGATGAATGCGATGGCCTCCTGAACGTCTTCGAGATAACCGCGCCGGTCTGTGTCGTTATTGCACGGCCGGGAACAGGTGTGCATCTGGAAATAGAGGCAATCGGGATGAGGATCGTTGCCCCGAATGTTGTAAAGGCACGGCCGCAGCTTGAACGTTCGTTCGAGTGTCGTCTTGAGACGGGTGAACTGTCCCCGGGAAACAAACGGGCCGAAGTAATCGACTCCCGCCTTGACTTGCCGGCTCGCGTAGATACGCGGAAAGCGCTGCTTCCGATTGATCTTCATCAGCGTGAACAGCCGGAACGTCCGCATCTTCCTGTAGGTTTTCGGAAAGTAATGCTTCCGCTCCCGATACAGGACATAGAGCGTCTCGAATGTCGAATCCGTCCGGATGTATTCGATGCGGCCCGTGATTTCCCGTAAATCGAGATCTCGCACACGCTCGGAGCGCTCGCCGTAATAGCGTTCGAAACGGTCGAAGAGATTGCTCGTTTTGTCGAGAATGATCAGTTTTCCGCGAATATCGAAGATCTTGTAAACGCCGGAGTGCCTGGGCAGGGCGGGAAGCGTCTTATCGTACTCGATCGTCTCGAACCGGAATTCCATGTCGCCATTATAGAGCCGCGGAGCGGCGTTAGAGTGTAGCCACGGCTGAAGGCCGTGGTTGCGGATTTGTGATGCGTATTGAGCCGCGTAGCGGCGAAAGAATCTTTCACCGCTACGCGGCTCATCGCGACCGAGGCTAATTACCACGGCCTTCAGCCGTGGCTAAACTCTAACGCCGCTCCGCGGCTATTTCCAGCTGAAGGCTTTCCAGTGGAAGAGCAGAGATTCGCTGGTGTGGAGTTTTTGCGGAACTTCCGAGACTCCGGCGGAGTTCGCTCCCAACGTTCTGGTCAATACGGCGCAAAGGGTCGACAAAGGAATCGGCGGCCATCCGGATTTACGTGCGGCTATAGGAAAAGGGGAAATGGGGTCGTAGCCCTATTACGCCACTCGCTTGAAGATCCTCCACTGCAAGCGATATTCTGTCCGGCCATAGTAGTAGTGCAGGAGGGAAAGAGTGTCGATAGTTAACGAGGAATACATCAGGTCGCATATCAACCGGCAGGCGCACTGGGCGACCAGCCATGCTTCCGACGAGGATGGGTATATCGGAGCGGGACTCCTCTACTACAGCCTGGTATACATGCTTCGGGCGGAGCTTTGCGTTTGCATCGGTTCAGGCGGCGGTTTTGTGCCGCGGATTATGAAGCAGGCTCAGCGGGATCTTCGTCTGAGCCAGGCGCGGACCGTTTTGATCGACGCGGATCAGGGCGATTGGGGAAGGCCCCAGTGGATGGATGAGGGCTCGTTTTTCCGGACAACGTTCCCCGACGTGGAGATCATTCTCGACAGATCGCACAACGTCGCCGCCGGAGCAGGCAGGGACTGGAAGATTAACTATCTCCACATCGACGGGGACCATTCCTACGAAGGCAGCCTCCAGGACTACCGCGATTACAAAGGGCTGATGGCGCCTGGAAGCATCATTACTTTTCACGACACATACGGGGAAATACCCTGTTACAAGACCTTGCATGACGTGCGGGCGGACGGGCACGACGTCATCGATTTTCGCGAGATCGGCGGGGGATTTGCGATGATCCGGTTGAAGTCCTAGCGAATGACGGAGTGGAAGTATCTTTACTCCGGCGTTTTCAAGATCCGCTATGTCATTGCGGCGCACTATCTTCGTGACTGCGAGACCATCGTCGAGATCGGAGGCTATCGAACGCCGATCGACGAATTCCTCACGCATGATTTTTCTTCAGTAACGGTGATCGACCCTTTGATTGTTCCCATGACGAGCAAGCGGGTTTCGCATCTCGCATGCGACTACCGGGAAGTGGATTACTCCTTTCTGCGCGGTAAGCCGTATGGCGTCGCGATTCTTGGCATGGAAATCCCGCTGTCGGAAACACTTTTCGAACTGGTGAGACGAGCCCGTACTGTCGTCATCGAATTTACGGAAGATCCAACCTGGACGCACCCTCGGGAGCTTTACGATGAACTCCGGAAAAATACAAACCTGGTTCAAGTCGCGACAATCGCGCTCGATCTGTCTGGAAACCATTTCGGAGATTTAACGGATTCCTGGCCGCCGCGAACCAGCCGGGTTATCTATGTCCTGCGGCCGTAAGGTGAAGCAGGCCGGCAGCCCTCTTCTCCCAGACCGTGATGTACTCTTCCAGCGATCGCGTTTCTTTCTGCGAAAGTCTTTTCCATGGGGGCTTCGTGCCGGCGTCCATCCTCTCGGCAAAACCCTGCCAGTAGCCGTTGTCCGTGATGTTGACGAACTGTACGGTCTCCGGCGATAACTCTCCCTCCGTCTGATCAAAAGTCTTCAGGAGATCCAACTCGAGGAAGGAACGGCGATGGCAAAAAGCTCCGATCGCGAAATGCCGGCCTTCGCGGTTTTCATCGCGTTTCCATGCGATGTGCCGCTGCGGGTCCAGATACAGAGTGGACGTGAGGGCGCATGCATCGGCATCGCCGTTCGCCAGAGTCTCAACCTGGTGGCTTAGCCAGTTCGAAGCCCGCCATGCGTTGCCGGTCCAATGGCTGATGATTCGGCCTGTGGCGAGCCGGGAGGCTCGATCGCGCAGCTCTCCCGGAGGAGCTTCCGTGACGCGCACGTATTGGATGGAGGGATCTTCGGGAATAAGACGGCTCAAGTCCCTGTGTCCGCTGTCAAAAAGAATGAGTTCTTTCAAGGGATAGTCCTGAGACAGAAAACTTGCGATGGTCTCCGGAACCCACTGTGACTTGTCGTCTGCCAGGAGAATGCAACTGGCGAGGGGACGCAGCACAATCGGGCGAATGCGGCGCAGCAGCGCCCGGTTACGTTCCATTGGTTTCGGAACGGCAAGAAACTCCGACTCCGAGGCCGGCGGGAAGGCGGCAATACTCCAGTCCCGTCGGCCGTATTCGCCGATCTCAAATTGCCAGCTGTTGCTGTGGTGCCGGGCATAGACGTAGAGGCTTCGACCGTCGATCCTATTGAGCCGGGCGCCCTGGCTCGTGGCATCGGTGAGGAAGTCGGCATCTTCCCGCAGTGATGCGTCAGGATAGCAGGCGAGGTCTGTCCACACACTCCGGCGAAACACGAGCGTGCCGACGTGAACGTTTTCCACGAACATGGACTGGTATCGGAGGGGTGTGCATTCCCAAAACGTCCGGTCGGCCATGTCGAAGAACAGCGTGTTGAAGAGGGCCGTGATATCGGAGCTGCCGTTCAGTATCGGCGCAGCTTGCGCGGAAAGTCTTCCGCTGGAGTACCAATCGTCGTCGTCCCATTGCGCGATGATCGTGCCTGCAGCCGCTTCGCAGGCAATATTGCGTTTCATGCCGATGCTGAGGTGGCGGTCGGCCGGAAGGTAGCGAATGGTGCGGTCGTCTGGAATCGGGAAGGGCAGATCCTCGTCGGTTTCGTAAACCACCAGAAGCTCGCGATTCGGATAGTCCTGTTTGAGAAAGTGTTCGAGGGCGCGGCCGACAAACTCGGGACGGCGGGCGGTCGGCATGATGCAACTGATCAGGGGCAGCGCTTTCTGTGCAAGCAACGCGGCGTACGACGCACAGGTATCCGGCATCGCACTTCGGACCTCTGAGACCGGATGCCGCTGCCAGCGCGCATCGCCTGTGGACTTGGGGCTGGTGTTGGCATCGTGAATGGTGGCGACGTAGAAGCGGTTGTCGGGAAGGACCGTGATCTTCCTGGGCACATCGCTCCAGACGAACTCGTTATCCTCACCGACGTCGATGTCTTCGAATTTGTTTCGCAGCCAGAAGGATTTGCGGTAGCAGAACGATCCGCCGTAAACCCACGGGCTTTCATCTTCGGGATAGACGTACTGCCAGGCTTCGTCCGGGGACGGGCCAAGGAACAGGATGCGGTCGACGCCGCAGAGGTCGGCCTTCTCGCGAAGAAGCGCACGGACCTGGTACGAGATCCGGGACGGCGACATCTGGTCGTCGTCATCCCAGTGGACGATGATCCCGCCGTTTGCATATTCACAGGCGAGATTTCGCTTCGCACCGACGGACCTTCGTAGGCAAAGACGATGGTAGCGAATGCGCGGATCTCCGGGAATCAGGTCGCCGATGGCATCCTCGCCATCGTCCAGGATGATGAGCTCGGAGTTCGGGTAATCCTGCGCCTGGAATTGACGGATTGCCAAAGGCACGAACGGCCTTCGATTCGCGGTCGGCATGATGCAGCTGACGAGGGGCGCTCTCTTCTTCATTACTGCTTCCGGTAGAAAAGCATGTAGGCCCGTTGGACGGCGCCGCGCACATCGACGTTGCAGTCCACTGAGCTATCGCTGATGCGATGCCAGCGGTCGTGTACCTGGACATAGGCGACATAATGCCCCGTGTTGGTGGAGGCTCCGATGTGCTCGATGAATGCCTTTAGCCGATAGTTCGAGCCGTCAGGCGTTGCCCACTGGAGGGGCGCCTGCACGGCTCTGTCGATCTTGTGATGGGGGTCGGTATAGCGTTTCAGGTGCAACCCGAGAATGTCGGGATAGCCAAACGCAAAAGCGCGGTCGTGGCGGCGCCCTCCCTCTACTTCCACCAGAAAGTAGTCCATCATCGCCTGGAGTGTGACGGCCCCGGCCCCAGCGGGAAAGCTCAGCGGGATGAAGTGATAGGTCTCGAGGTTGGGAACACCGGCATTGACGGTGTGCGTGATTGCAACCTTATCGCAGCCCGCCGCCTCCAGCAGTTCCCTGAGAAACTCTTCAGCATCCTGTTCGACCATGCGTTGCGCCCACGCGGCCCGGCCGATAAAGGGCATGACCGCATGTTTGAGCCGTACTGCCGTCGTGCGGTCCACGCCGTTGCCTCTGCGGATGGATGCGATCGCATCGATCACGGCGTCCGGAGTGGCCGGGCGCGGGGGCGATGCCGGCCTTGCCGGTCTCAGGTTGTAGTCCAGCGCGGCGAGGACCTGGAGACTCGAGTTCAGGTAACACGTATTACCCGTATTTGTGACTCCTCCCGGACAGTGTCCGCAAGGCGCCACGATCGGCGGCGGAGAATAGCCCGGCCGGCGCGGCGCCACAGGCCGGCCGGAAGATGCGCTTCCAAATCGGTCTGAACCTCCGGAACCTTTCCATTTTGGCGGCGAAGTTCCGCGGCCGCGAGGCGGCGAACCCGCCCGCCACGGCGGCCCCGCTCCTGGATTTTCAAAGCGGGTGAGGATATCCACGAGGGCGTCGATCGACTTCCTTAAGCCGCGTTGGGTAAATGTCTCCTCGACGCGGCCCGCATGTTTCTTCGATTCCCACACCAGGTCGCGCAATCCGAGGACGGGGAGCCCTTTGATGAAGGAGAGCTGCGGCCAATCTTCCACGCGCTTTTCCACGGTGATCCGGATCATGACCGGCTTGTACGTAAAGTTCGGGAACTGCATGTCCTCCGGCCAGGTCAGGCAGACGGTTTCCTCGTTCGGCTTCGCCACGCCGAGGTTCAACTTCATGCTTTCTTTGAACCTATCGATCAGGGGCATGATCAGTTCAAGAACGATGGCCGGCTTGGCGTCATCCAGACAGTAGATCTTGAGGTCGATTCGAGTGACGGGATCGAGATCCTCCATGCGTTCGAATTCCGCATACTCCGCATGAAGCATGGCGGCGAACGCTCCGGCGACGGCAAACTGCACCTCGAGGCCGTCGGACTCCGCGAACACGGAAGCGGTATAGATTGCCTTGACGAAATTCGTCAGGATCGTCCGCGTTTCCTTCTTCATGACGAATTGTGCGCGATCCTTTCGCAGGTGATCATCGATCGCCTGCGAAATCCATTGTGCGTATGCAATCGCCTCGGCGAGCGCAGTGTGCCTGGCTTCGTATTTGAGCCCCTTCTTGATTTCCTTGGCGAGTTCGTCTTGGTATCGCTGCGGATACGTTACTTTTGCCTGCATGTTCCCGAGGTCTGCGGCGAACGTACGGTCGAACTGCTCGGCAAGGCCTGGTTCCTGTGCAAGGTCGTAGGCTTCGAAGAACTGCTTCAGCAGAATCGTCAACATGCGCTGGACCGGCTCGGTTTGGCCGACGAGTGCGGGCCAGGAGAGTGCCAGCGCACCATCCGGAATATGGTGCTTCTCTTCATCGATCCGTTCCTGAAATTCCGGATCATTCATTTCCAGGACCTCGAGCAGCCGGATGACGCGCTTCGGCGTCTTGTGCGGCGACATGCTCTTGTCCATGAGGGCTTCGCGGATCATCATCACGTATTCCGCGATGTAGTAAAGGTGTCCGGGAATGGGGATATTGTCCGCGGGGGCCAGAGGGCGGATGATCCTGGGACAGACGTTGAACCATTGTTCGAACGCTTCGATGGTGTCGCGCCGCGGAAGTCCGATATCGATCAGCTCCGCCTTGCAGTTCTCCGATTCAGTGATATCCCCTGCCTGACCGGCGAGCTTGTCGGCCAGGGCATTCAGCGCGTCATCCTCATCCGTAATCAATTCGTCGAGAGTTGGAGGCGCAGGCGGCGGCGACGACTTGGGCGGTGACCCGGGCTTGGCGGCCTTCGCTATGTATTCATCAATGGCAAGGTTGAAGGAATCGGCATTCTTGTAGGCCTCGATGAAGAAGTCGATCTTCGCCCTCTGCATGAACAGGAGAACCGCGTTATGAACGCGGAGAAAGTTCCTGTACCAGTCTGCGGCGGGAAGCAGCGGGTTGATGACGATGTTGGTGTCCCAGTCATTCTCGCCGTCCTCGGGAGTCTTCTGCAGATACTTTGCGGCGCGGCCTCCCTTCAGAAAGAAGACGACGGCAGGCTCTCCGTCCGGCCAGTCCGCGGTCGGAGGGCCCTTCTCCGGGCAGGCGCGGAGAAGCGCCTGATCGAGTTCGACAAGCTTGTCACGAAGCCACGTGAACAGCCATCTCTGATGGACGGGGCTGTTGTGCAGAAGGCCCGTTACCGTTGTGCTGACGTCTCTGCGCGTGTCGGCCTCGACCGGAAGCTCCGCGGCGACCTGAAACTTGACCAGGAGCCGGAACAGATAAAACGGCTCGATCACGTGAAAGTTCTGGATGCAGCAAAATCCGGATAAGGCCGTGCCGACCTGTTTGAGCGCTTTTTCGAGACGGCCGTGAATGCCCTTCAGATCCGCTGTTGGCGGGGATTTTCCCTGCCCTGCCGGTGGCGATTTTCCCAGCCCATTGATCTCTGCATCGAGATCCAACAGATGGTTGTCCATCTCCGTGAGCGCCGGTATCTGAAGTTTCTGTTCCGGAAACAGACTACGCAGCATGACGACGCTCATCAGCACGCTGTACAAACGCAGTCTGGCCTCGCGCGGCGCCATCTTCTCGAGATCGAATTTCAGTGTCTGAAGTGCCTTCTCGGCATTCGCGAGCTGCTCCTCCACATCCGGGTCCGCGTCCTTGGGCAATCCCATAAGCTTGGGAGTGGTGGAGCGGAAGAAATAGTAATTGCCGAGCTGTGCGCCTTCTTCCTCCCGGGCTTTCTCGTCCGGAAGGCCGCGAGTGGCATCTCGGACGAGCCGTTGAAAGGTGTTCTGCAGTTGCTGGAGCGGGTGGACAGAGGCGCCACTCCACATCAATGCCGCGTCCGGCTGAGGAGGATATACGACGCGAAGTTTGGTCTTCGCGCTTCCGTGTTTCTCCGTGGCCATGCGGGCGATCTCTTCAAACGCATCCCGCGGTTCGGAGAACAGGCGTTCCAGCGGATCGTTTGAAGCCGGGAAGTCGAACGCGGAGTAGTCGCGCTTGAGCTGTTCGATTCGCGCTTCATATACGCGCAGGCAATTGTCGAGAGACTGTTGCAGAGTGGCCTTTTCTGCGGGCGTGCGGCCGAAGTTCGGTCCACCGCGGTAACAATGAGGTTCCTGAGCGGCTCCGGCCTCGAGCGTGACATGAATTCCCGTCGAGCCTTCCCCGAAGATGCGATCCATGATGACGGAGGTTTCCGTATAGTGCTGGAACTTGTATTTCCAGGCATCTCGAAACAGGGTCAGGTGGACGTCGAGACCATTGATGTTGTCCACCTGGTCGATCACGAGGGTGTTTCGGACTCCCATCGGACTTGCGCCTGCCCGCGGCGGCGGAAAGCCAAAAGCGGCGTACCACTCTTGTTTCGTGGCCCTGTAGATCTTCGGTGTCTTCGACATCGGAGTTTCAGGTCAGGAGTTGAACCGCAGTTGCGCCACGACCGGCCAGTGCTCGGACAGAGCGAGACTGAAGTAATGACAGTCCGCCAGTTCATTGGCGGCATTTTCTTCCGGTTGCGGGCCTGAAACCGTCTGGTTTCGACGGGCTCTTCGTTGAGCGGCCAGTACGGAATCTTCGCTGGGAAGTGCCTGGGCGGCATCCGCAGGCGCCGCGCTTTGCCGGATCTGGCCGAGTTTTTCCGCAGGGATCGCGGCCGCGATGAGATCGACGATGCGAATCTCGTCAATGACGGCGCTCGGGGTACCCTGCGGACCATTACTGAGCAGAAACACGTCCGCAAGGATGCCGGACACTTCTTCCGCAGTCTCAGCGTGTTTTGGTTTGTCCATCGCGCTCCAATACATTTCATCATCCTGCAGACTGACGTTGGCGATGTCGACCGCGAGGAAATTCGAAAGCAGCCGGTCGTTATTGCTGATGCTCTTCTGCCAGAATTCCTGCTGGAGAATAGTGCCTTCCCGCCCCGGCCTCAAGTACGTTGCCTGGACGCTTGCCTTGAATTCATGAAACTTCCACTTTGGATTGAGCAGATCGTTCGGAGAAGATACGCCAACAATGCAGGGTTTGGGCAGCGGACCTGTCGCGCGCAGTGCGGACTCCGGGCCCGGATCCGGCTTTCTTGCCAGAGGACGCTGGTGCGGCGGAACTCCCAGCGGCGCGGCGATGTGAAAAGCCGCAGCCTCATGCTCGGGCAACTCGAAGGCCGCACAAAGAAGTTTGCCGGTAAGGCCTGCACCGTGGTTGGATTTCGAATCGGCCAGGTCGAACTTCGAAAATCGAATGCCTTTTGAGGTTCGATGAAGAAAGCAGGTCGTCGCTCCGAAATGGTAGACGTGTTCGTTCTCCGGCTTGAAAAACTGCGCTTCCCAATTGCCGGCGGTATCCCTGGACTTCAACTTTTCGAGAATGCGCTGAACTTCCGCGGGGCCGGAATCGATTGGTCCATCTTCCATAATGAGGCAGGGATTATCTCCTTCCTGCCTGACGGGGATTTTCCCGACTGTCCTGGTAACCCCGAGAATGACGCAGATATCGATGTTCAGGGATTCGATCAGCGATGCATAAGAATCGATCACATAGTCCGGGCGCTCGGAGGGGCGCGAGAATCCACCTCCCAGTTCGAGAATGTTCCACATCAGAATCCGCAGCGGCAATTTGGGCGGAGGAGGAGGCGGCGGAGGATCGGCGTACGGGCACGGCGTCACCGCGGCCGAGCCCGGCGCGTGGACGACCTCGCTTGCTTTGACGAGTCCATCAAGTCTTGAATTCGGAGGCGGTGGGTTCTCGATGATCATTCGGTTTCGGTCTCCGCGGCTCCCTCGAGGTTGTACATGGCTGTGAGATAGAGCTTATCCATTCGAGCCGAAGCATTCGGCAGAGATTGGTCCGAGAGGCATTCCGGCATCCACTTCAGGTCTTCCTTGCTCCAGTCCAACCCAAAGAGGACGGCGAGATCGAGGAACCGGAAATAGTCCGGTGTGGTCTCGATACCGTAATCGAATGCCCTGGTCAGGGCGCTCGCGAGGTAAGCCGGTAGATCGACTTCCCCGATCTTCTCTGCAGCCTCGGGATGACACTGCCGGACGTGGTCGACGTAGGGTTGGAGGTTGGAAAGACGCGCCGCAAGATCGAGCACTTTCATTTGTGCCGCGCGGATGATCAGCACGGGGTAGCACCTTGTGAGGGCCTCTTAACGTATTCGATCGTCTCGAACCGGAACTCCATCGTCTCATTATAGGGGCTTTGCACAAAAAGGCGTGGGACCAGGTACCTTCGCGGTGCACCGCGCAGCGGTGCAAGGAGAATAGCCGGGGGTAAGCCGCGAATGCGGCGCAACCCCCGGAGGAGGTAACCCTAAGACTCCTCTCACCCCGGCTGGGGTGCGAGGACGGGTTGCGATACTGACCGGTGGTTACGCTCGCTGCGCTCGCTAACCACCGGCTACTTTCCTTGCACCCCTTTCGGGGACCCCTTTCGGGGCGCAAAAACGGAATTCTTGTGCAAAGCCCATTATAGGGGAAGAGAAAACTGAGCCGCCAATTACGCAAATTGCGCCAATTAATTGCCGCAATTTGCGTTGCCGCATGCGAGACTGCGCCCGGGCAGTACTCCAACAGCGTGAAGAACCTTTTCGATTACATCCGCGAGTGGACTAAGAAGCGGTTTTAAGAAAGGGCCGGGAATTTGTTCATTGTGGAAAGTCGTGAATCCAGCGCTTTTCCTATGAAGCTAATGATGCAATTTCCCTAAACGCTTTACCCCTGCTGAATGTCCGGCAGGTAAGGGATGAGTCCCTTATGGTAGGCAATCTCCTGGATGTTTCTGGGCGCGTATCGCATGTCCATCACCAAGCCGTTCACCTCGGCCATCCAGACCATCGGATTGCGGCTCATCTGGCTTGGCAGCGTCCATTCGCCGTCGAATTGATGAATCTTGAACGTCCTGCGAATGGCCAGCGACTTTGTCTGACCGGTGCTCGTGGACACCCCGAATGCCTCATCGATTTCGGTCATCCTTATGTGTGGGTTCTGGCTCGGGTCATCGAGAAAATTGACCATGCTATGGTCCGAACGATTCCGGCCGCCCAGCCGTTGGGCGCGCCGCCGCCCAGCGGCGACGGACGCTTGCGCGAAAGCTTCCCGGCGAGCTTTCGGCACAGGACGGCGTATTCCTCGTTCAAGCACTCCCGGCAAAACCCATCCAACCAAATCGGACAGATATGGTCCAGTCGAAAACTGTTCAGTCGAAGGCCCGGCGGAAAACATGGCACTGCCCATGATCCTGCCCACGCTCAGTCGCTACTCGCAGTAAGCCTCCCACCACCGAAGCATAATCACTTTATCGGCGTGGACTTCACGATCAACCAAACGGTGTATCAGGAAGCGGAGGTGGAGCCTACCGATATGGCGCACTGGAAAACCTCGAGCAGCCGGGGTATGCTACCGGCAAGAAGAATCAGCGATTTCCAGAACATTGCGCTAGGAGGGATTGTCCATGACATCCGCGGCAAAGCCCGTTGTGAAAGTTGCACCCAATAACCCGGTATTTGATCTACCCGTGATCGTTGGTATCCAAGAGGGGCTGTTCGCCGAAGGCGGGCTCGATGTGAGTTTCTCGGCAACCTATGCGGACCGGGAGAAGGACAGCGCGGATAAGCCGGTTCTCTCCCGTTTGAAGGAAAACCTTTTTGAATGCGGCTCGGCCGACAGCTACAACACCTGTGAGTGGGCGAGCATCGACCGGTTAGAGCGCGGCCATCGCAGCGGCAAAGTCGCGGCACTGCGCGCGGCCATCGCGGCACAGGCCGTCCTGACGTTCGACGACAAGCTGCAAACGCCGAGTGACATGTTCGACGTCCCTGTTGTGGTTCAGGAACTGACCGGCTCGCACTACACGGTCATCCAGATGCTTGAAAGCGCAATCGGCCGCGAACACATCAATATCCAACCAGGAGGACTGGCGCAGAAGCGATGGGATGGGCTCAAGAACGGCGAGTATCGCGCGGTAGTGGTGATGGAACCCTTCATCAGTCTCGGTCTCAGGGAAGGCGCTCACATCATCGCGGCTTCATTCTATCGGGGCGGCGAGGTTGTGGCGGCAGAATTGACGGCGGAGCAGCGCAAGGCATACTACGACGCCGAGAACGAGGCGGTCGATCTCATCAACGCGGATTTCTATAAATATGCCCATCACGTCGCCGCCCAAACCAAGGGAGCGCTCGGCGCGCACGAACTGTTGCGTGCATTCGTGCGTTACAAGCACGTCGATTATTACGATCAAACGCTGTTCAATCGGGCCTACGATTGGATGAAGGCTCAGGGACTAACAGAGGGGCAGAGCCAGCACTCGACGCTGGTCGTCGGGTAGGCCCGATGTCACCCACGATAAATACATAAGAGACGGCTCCAAATAGCGCCATACCGCCGGCCACGACAAACGACAGGGCAAACGATCCCGTGGCATTGACGAGGTAACCGGTGACGATCGGCGCCAGCAGTCCTCCGATGCTGCCGAAGAAGTTTTGAATCGCCGTCAACGATCCGACCATCAGCCGTGGCGCCAAATCGATCGGAACCGAATTGACCGAACCGGTGGCTAGGCGCAGAAAGCCTATACAGACAGTCAGAAGCGTAACGGAAAGCCAACTTTGCTCAACGTATGCCGCAGTGATCATCAGGACGGTCGACACAGATAGACCACCTGCGATGATGCTCTTGCGGGAGACCGTTGTTGAAATGCCATGTTGAATTAAGTAATCGGCAAGCCATCCGCCACCTAACGTACCGAACAGCCCCGCCCAGAAAGGAAGCGCGGCGGCGATCCCGGACTGTAACAACGTCATCTTACGTTCGAGAATGAGATATCCCGGAAGCCAACTGACAAAGAAGAAATACGCGTATAAATAGCCCATTTGGCCGAACGCCATGCCCCAAGTCGAACGATGACGGAACAACGAGAGCCAGGTTGGTGGCGCAGAATTTCGGAGTTCAGGTGTGTGCACTCTGCCAATCCGTTTGTCGGGATAGAACCGGAACCATGCCAGGGTCAGCAGAAGGCTGCCGACGCCAATACAGTAGAAGACGGCTGGCCATCCCAAAGTCGCGAGAATGAATGCAGCAATCGTGGCCGCTAGTGCGAGTCCCACCTGGTTTCCTGCAAAAGCGATCGCGATCACCCTTGCACGTTCGTGAATACCAAATCCACGCGAAACCGCGGTTGCTCCTGCAGGGATCAGTGGAGTCTGTGCGAAACCGAAAATCATCCGCATCAGAAACAAAGAGGGAGCAGATGCCGGGATCGGCAAGGCAATTGTGGACACTCCCCACACCAAAGACCCCAAGCCCAAAACGATGTAGGGACCGAAGCGATCGACGATAAGACCGATGAACGGCAATCCTGCCGTATACGACCAGTTCCATCCGGATAGGATGTAACCCATGGTCTTCGGCGAAAGGTGGTAGAGCGCCATCAAAGCCGGGGCGGCAACGCTGAAAGCAAACCGAATCATAAAGGAGAACAATTGCGTCCCGAACAGCAAGCCGCATGTAATGATCTTGTTCGTACGCTCCTTGTCGTTCTTCATCGCTGGTTCCTATTGGAGTCTTGAGACACCCATCATGATCCTCAATCGTGGTCGCAAGCGAATATCGAAGATCTTGTAAACGCCGGAGTGCTTGGGCAGGGAAATGAGTTCTTCCCGAGTCAAGACATGGAACACAAAGTCCATGAGTATGATTAGCCACAAAAAAGCACAAAAATCTCAAAAGAAATTCTGTGATTCTTGTGCTTTTTTGTGGCTGATCCTATTTCCCGCTGAAGGCTTTCCAGTGGAAGAGCAGCGATTCGCCGGTGTGCTGTTTCGCATAGTCCCAGCCATGAACTCCGGGATACAGGTGGGTTTCATGAGGATAACCGGCCTTGGTAAGCATCTCGTCGAGTTGGCGGGCGCCGGCCTCGAATCCGTAATCGTCTTCGGTTCCGCAGTCGAAGTAGAGCTTGAGGCCGTTGAGTTTCCTGGTGTCTTTTGCGAGCGTCATGGGATTGTTGGCTTCCCAGTACGTCAGGTCGGTATTGATTCCGTAAATCCGGTCGAACATCGCCTGGAATCGTTGGAGGCGTCCGGCGGAAACCTTCGCGGCGGAGAGATCCTGAAGGAGGACGGCGCTGTGAGCGCTTGCCGAGCCGAACATATCCGGATGCTTCATGGCAATCTTCAGCGCGCCATAGCCGCCCATCGACGTGCCGCTGATACCGCGAGTGGCTCTTGTGGCGTTCACGCGATAAGACGATTCGATCATCGGAACAAATTCCGTGACGATCATGTCCTCCCATTTCTCGCTGCCGTCGCGCATGTTGGTATAGAAGCTTTGTCCGCCGTTCGGAATCGCGACGATGAACTCACCGGCCTTACCATCCGCGATCATGCGGGTCAGGATCTGATCGGTCTGCCCGCGCGAGCTCCATCGGGTCTCATCCTCGAAAAGTCCGTGAAGGAAGTACAAAACGGGATACTTCTTCGTGGGTGACGAACCGTAAGACGGCGGCAGGTACACGCCATACCTCACCTCTCGCCCGAGCAGCTTGCTTGGGAACGTCTTGTATTCGACCTGTTGCGCTAGAACTTCGGTGCTGAACAGGAGCAGTAGAACGAGAGAGCGCATCATTGCTTATTCCTCCGGAGAGACCTCGCGGGGTTCCGGCGGCGCGGCGCCTGTCGCCTCGAAGAGACGAATCCGCATGCTCTCCGCCGCAATATCGGTGAGATCCACCATGGATGCGGCGCTCACGCCCATCGTGATGGCGATTGTTTCGCTGAGTTCTTCCTTGGTAGCGCCGAATTTCAGCGCTTTCTTGATGTGTCCTTCAAGACAACCCTTGCAATGGGTGGCAAGCGACGCGGCAATAGCGATCAGTTCCTTGGTCTTTCGATCGATAGCAGAGGACTTATAGGTCTCCTGATAAAATTGGAAGTAGATCTTCCGCATTTTCGGATCGACCATCGTATATGAAGGCCATTTCTCTTCTTTACTATTCGGCTTATCCGCCATTAATGACAACACCTCGAATCGTTTATGAGCAGGGGAATGGTACGTTTTAGACCGCGACCCCGTCAAGCACGTCTCTGACGGTGCTGGCAAGCTTGGCGATCTCGAATGGCTTCTGAATGAATCCTTCGATGCCCAGCGCTTCGAGCAGCGGCGTCTTTTCAGGTGAAGTGTATCCGCTGGCGACGAGGACTTTCACATCCGGCGTTTTTTGACGAATGTAGCGCAGGGCCGCGACACCGTCCATCTCGGGCATGATCATATCGAGAATGATGAGCTTCACGTCATCTTCCGCCTGTTCGACCGCTTCGATCCCGTTGCGCGCGCAAATGACCGAGTAGCCGAGTTCCGTGAGATTCGCTTCCAGGACCTTCAGTATTTCCGGTTCATCATCGGCGATGAGGATCTTTTCTGAACCTCCGGTCGTTCGAACAGGCCGATGCGCGGCCTTCCTTCGCGCTTCATTCGAAGATGGAAAGGAGAGAATAAATTCCGTACCCACTCCCACCTCGCTCTTCACGTCGACCGAACCGCCGGCTTGCTTGACGATTCCATATACGACACTCAGTCCCAGTCCGGTGCCCCTGGACTTGTCCTTAGTCGTAAAGAATGGATCGAAGATCTTAACCAGCGTGTCGCGCTCGATTCCGGTTCCGGTGTCCGTGACGCGCACGATCACGTCGGCTGCTTCGCAGCGCGTTGTGAATTTGAGCACGCCACCCTCGGGCATCGCATCGCGCGCATTGATAGCGAGGTTGAGCAGGACCTGCTCCACTTGAGTTTCGTCGGCCTTGATGTTCGTCGATTCTGTGGTCAGATCGTATTCGATGCGAATGTTTCGATCCAGCGTCTCGCCGAGCAGTTTGCCTGTGATTCGCACGGCATCGTTCACACCGATCACACGCAATAAAACGGGATCCTTCCTCGAAAGCGACAGCAGTTGCTTCGTCAACTGAGCCGCCCGCCTGGTTGCATTGATGATCACGTCCGCATATCGAGTGGGGGCCGAGTCCGGCTCCGTTCGCATCTTGACCAGTTCCGCATTCGGGAGAATGATGCCGAGGATGTTGTTGAAGTCATGAGCCACGCCGCTTGCCAGCGTGCCGATCGACTCCATTTTCTGAGCGCGCGTGATTTGTTCCATCAGCCGCGTGCGATCCGTCATGTCTTTGATGATTCCGGAGTAACGGTCCCCGTCTGTGACACAGCTCAGCAGGGCCACGAGCTTTTCATTCGCCTTGGTCAGTATCTCCGTCTCGAAGTTCTGGACCGCGCGCGAGGTCCGAACCGCTTCGACAAACAGGCTCGCGGTGTTAGGCGACGAGAATAGCTCCGTCAGTGTGCGTCCGATAATCGATCCGCCAAACAACAGATCCGCGGCTGGATTGGCGTCGATGATCTGCCACTGCCGGTCGCATATGTAGACCACGTCCTGCATGCCCGTGACGAGCGTCCGGTATTTCGTTTCGGATTCGCGAAGGTGGTTGTACAGGCCGATGTTCGAGAATGCGCTCGAGATCTGGGGAACGACGACCATCAACGTTCGCAGTGTTCTCTCGTCAAACGCGGCCGGAGCGTCATCCGCAAGGCAGAGAATTCCGCGAAGATGGTTGCGTGTCAGGAGCGGCACGCAGAGCCAGGATGTGAGGTTCTTCGGAAATGGCCAATTGTCCGACCAAATAGCGTTGTTTTCGATATCGCTGATCTGAATCGGGCTGCCGCCCTGTTCGAGATAGCGAACGATCTGGGTCTGGCGCAGCGCGACTGGAAACTCCTCGGGGCCCGTGAAGATGCTGGATGCAGCCTGAAGCTCGAGTGGGATCGCATCGGACCCTGCGTACATCAAGGCATATTTACAGTTGATCGTCTCCGCGATCGCATCGACGAGTTCGGAGGACAAACTCCAGATTGAGGTGTGGTGGCTGATCGCATCGCCGACCCGCCTGACGAGCGAGAGTTCGTCCATCTTTCCACGCAATGTATTGTGCGCTTGCTCCAGAGCGGAAGTCAGTGAGGCAATGCGGCGCTCGGCAATGCGGCGCTCGGTATCGTTAGACATAAGATTTACACCAAGAATTTGTCGATTTCTGATCTTCGGTTTCGCAACTGTTCAACCACGTCGAGAAAATCCTTGGGGGTCAATCGGAGGACGTCGAGGATTTCCGGAGCGATTTCAAAAGTCTGGGACGTCAGCGCCATTTTCGCGCATGCATCCGCGGCCTGAACGCACGCGATGATCGGCTGCGAGAGATGTTCCGGGGCCAGGGAATGGTGACTTGCGATGGCCGTGATCAGAGGTTGCGGCAACTGCCATCGCTCGGCCATCCAGCCGCCGACTTCGGTGTGCTGCATTTCGTGCTCGTCAGGGAAGTAGGTATCGATGATCATCTTTCCAATGTCGTGAAGCAGGCCCGCCATGAATGAGAGATCGCCGTCGGAGATTCCAGTTCGCTTGGCAATCATCGCTGATGCTGTCGCCGTGCCGAAGGAATGCTTCCAAAACTCGATGCGGTTCTTGCCGCCCCGGCCGACAGATCCGCGGACCAGGACGCTCAACGAAAGCTGCTTCAGCATGTTCGTTCCGATGACGATGACGGCGTGGCGGATTGTGCCGATCTTGGCCCGGTGGCCGTAGTAGGCGGAATTGGCCAGGCCCAACACCTTTACCGAAAGCGATTGATCGCTTGAAATCATTGCAGTCAGTTTTTCGGCGCTGCTTTCGTCGTCGTCCGCCAGGGTGAGCACCTTCTGGGCAATCACCGGCAGCGTCGGAAGATCTCGAATTGCGTAAACCTTTCGCTTGTAATCGAGTACAGCGTTCATATAGTTCCCATTCGTACGTAGTTATCGGAGGGCGGAGCCCGAAACTTTAGCTGTAGCGCGGTCCATGACCGGTCATAGAAGCTGTGAATGAATTAGGCCCGGAGGGCCGATAGACGGTAGCCCCGGCCGGGAGGCCGGGGAAATGTAAATAAGAGACGTGTGAGCCCCGGGGGCGTAAGAGTTTCAGCCTATGTCTCTTACGCCCCTCCTGGGGCTGATGCCACTGCGCTTTCGAGTCCCCGGCCTCCAGGCCGGGGCTACCGTCTATCGGCCCTCCGGGCCTACCGCCGACCGCAGTTACAGTCAGCCTGTGCTACGATAGCTGGTTCATTCAATGTTGCAGACGATTCTTCCCGACCGCGTTATGCGGCTCAATGACACCGAACTTGACGATCGCATTCGCGAAGCGCGCGCGTCGCTGGGCCCCCGTTTGGTCATTCTGGGCCATCATTATCAACGGGATGAGGTGATCAAGTTCGCCGACTTCCGAGGCGATTCGTTCAAACTCGCCCAATGCGCTGCGAACCGCAAAGATGCTGAATTCATTGTGTTTTGCGGTGTACATTTCATGGCGGAAAGCGCGGACATTCTGAGCGGGAGTCACCAAAAAGTCATCCTCCCGGATATGAGCGCGGGCTGCTCGATGGCGGACATGGCGGCACTGGACCAGGTGGAAACCTGTTGGGCGGATATCGAACGCGTGGCCACGGGGAAGATCGTTCCGATCACCTACATGAACTCGACCGCCAGCATCAAAGCATTTTGCGGCGAACATGGCGGCGCTGTTTGTACGTCATCGAATGCGCCTGCCGTCATGCGATGGGCGCTGGAGCGCGGCGATCGAGTCCTGTTTCTCCCGGATCAGCACCTTGGCCGAAACACCGGCTACGCGCTGGGACTGCGTCTCGAGGAGATGCCGGTCTGGGACCCGTTCGAAGAGCTCGGCGGCAATGCTGAAGAAGTCCTCAAGGGTAGCCGTGCGGTCCTGTGGAAGGGGCACTGCTCGGTGCACCAGCGATTCCTGCCTTTGCACGTGGCTCAGGTGCGATCGCGCTTTCCGGGAATCCGCGTGATTTCCCATCCGGAGTGCCGCTTCGAGGTGATCCAGGCTTCCGACGATTCCGGGTCCACCGAACGCATTATTAAATGTCTGACGGAGTCGCCCGCCGGAACGAAATGGGCGGTCGGCACCGAAATCCATCTCGTGAACCGCCTGATGAAAGAGAATCCGGACAAGTTCATCATTCCTCTCGATGACTGCGGCTGCCTTTGTTCGACGATGTTCCGTATCGATCCGGCGCACCTCCTTTGGTCCCTGGAAAACCTGGTGGAAGACCGTGTGGTCAACCAGATTATCGTCGATCCCGATGTTGCCGCCAACGCACGCGTTGCACTCAACCGCATGTTGGAAATAGCCGGATAGCTTGGTCGCTGCGTTGCCGGGATTCCTTTTGCCAGATCCGGCAAGTCAACAAAGGATAAAGACGCTGTTGGAGAGACTGAAGCAGGTTGCAGCGCCAACTCTTTAGGCTCTGCCGCCGCAGTGTTACGGATCAGTTTTCGGTCGGCGTTTTGCGAGCGCTGTCCACGACGAGCACATCCAATCGAGCTCTGCTGGTTTCCAGCTTCAGGCCGAACTTTGTCAGGCCGTCGAATAGCGATGTTGGCGACGGCGATCCGTCAAGCACGCGCAGAGCATCGGGTGATAGAACAGGGCCGGCCGCGACAGCGGCACGAATCAACATGACTCTGTAATCTTCCGGAGTTAAGTCGACCGAGACGTCGAAGAGTCCTTTGACGCCCGTCATGTCCAACACGGGGCGGTCGAGGAATCGCTCTAACATACCGGCCAGCGCGGGCATGGTGACCTTGGTCGCCACAAATTTGTTATTGGCGAAGTTGAACGAGGAGCCTTGCCCAAGATCGACGGAGATACCCTGACCTGAACCCGCCCGCGTGAATGTTTGTGGAGCTTTGACGTCGGCTTTTTCTGCTTCGGCCCCGGAACCCACTTCGGTCAGCTTCAAGCCGCCGGCTGCGGCCTCCAGGGCGTAAACTCGGAAGTCCTTCTTTTCGCGGTGTGTCTTCAACTCGAAACGATCTTCAAGCAGCGACTATCTGCTGAGACGCGACCCAGCACTTTAAATTGCCACGACTATCTGCTGAGACGCGACCCAGCACTTTAAGTTGCCACGACTATCTGCTGAGACGCGTCCCAGCAAACAGCGACCTGAATCGCGCGATTTAAGTCGCGAGATTCTCCAGCTTCGGGATCGTGTTGAGCGGGAGCGCGAGATCGCGTGCGACGAATGGGTGGTTGCGCGCACGGGGCAGGCGCGCGGCTATGCCGCCAGTCTCGAATGTGCGAGCGCCGATGGTCGCAGGATCAAACTCTCGCCACGGGAATCTTGGGATGACATTCCAAGACCATCCAGAGAATTGAGTTACTGTTGAAGCCCGGACGTGAGTTTTCCTCGCGTGCCTCTGTCCGCCGGATTGTCTGGAGCTGCGTAGCGCTTCTCGCATTTTGGGCGGCAAGCTCGCGCGCTCCGCAGTTGCTCGCATTCGCGCGGCAGGCCCGGCGGCCATCTTTTGAGGTCGCTTCGATCAAACCCGGCGACTCGAACGAGCGCCGCAGATGTTCGAGGACATGTTCCCCATCGAATAGTCGCTTGTCATAAGCCCAGGCTCGTTGCCCCTGGCTACATTCCAGCGCCGCTCCGCGGCTGAATCCGCTAGAATTTCAAAGATGTATTTCAGGCAGTTCTATCTCGGTTGCTTGGCCCATGCCTCCTACCTCATCGGTTCCGGCGGCGAAGCAGCGGTTGTCGATCCGCAGCGCGATATCGATATCTACCTTGAAGACGCACAGGCTCATGGACTTACAATCCGGCACGTGATCGAAACCCACTGCCATGCCGATTTCGTTTCCGGGCATCACGAGTTGGCGGCGAGAACGGGCGCCAGGATCTATTTCGGCGCGAGGACCGTGCCGAAGTTCAAGTTCGTGCCGGTGCATGAAGGCGATGAGATCGTCATGGGCGAAGTGACGCTCAGATTTCTCGAGACGCAGGGACATACGCCGGAATCGATCAGCGTTGTCGTCTTCGACCGGGCAAAATCCGCCACAATTCCAGAAGCGGTTCTCACCGGCGACGCGATCTTCATTGGCGACGTCGGCAGGCCGGATCTTCTCGGTTCGCGCATGCCCGCCACGGAACTCGCAGGTATGTTGTATGACTCGCTCCACGGCAAACTTCTCGCGCTTCCCGATGAAACCAAGGTTTTTCCGGCCCACGGCGCCGGTTCCATGTGCGGACGAAACCTCTCCAGCGAGACGTCCTCCACGATCGGCGAGCAGCGCCGGTTCAACTACGCGCTTCAGCCGATGCCGCGCAATGCCTTTATCAAGATGATGACGACCGATCTGCCGGAAGCGCCGTCGTACTTCAGCCGCGACGCTCAGATCAATCTGGAAGGCCCGGCGCTTGTCGATGAATTGCCCGAGCCGCTGGCGCTCTCGCCGGAGGCCGTTCAAAAGATGCAGCGCGGCGGTCATCTCATCCTCGATACCCGTCCTTCATCTCAATATGGAGCAGGACACATTCGCGGCTCTTTGCATGTAGGATTGTCCGGCCAGTTTGCTTCGTGGGCGGGCAGCCTGATCAAGCCCGAGATCCCGCTTCTCATCGTCGCCGAAGATTCGGAGAGCGCCCGCGAAGCCCGGAGACGTCTGGCGCGGGTGGGAATTGACAGTCTCGGGTTATTTAAAAGACGGAGTGCTGGCGTGGCATGAAGCGGGACTGCCGCTCGCGAGGATGGAGCAGATTTCGGTTGATCGAACGTTGTTGGCGGCATGACGGCATGGAACAATGCGCGCGAAACATTATCTAATTCGCGGCCGGGTGCAGGGAGTCGGATATAGATACTTCGCGCAGGGCGCAGCGGAGCGCCTTGGCGTCAAGGGTTTTGTCCGTAATCGGTATAACGGCGAAGTTGAAGTGCACGCGGAAGCGGACGAAGCGGCTTTAAGATTGTTCAAGCTGGAGCTTGAGCAGGGGCCCCGGATGGCGCAAGTTTCTGAGGTTGTCGAAAGCGATCTTGCGGTATCGGGTGTGTATTCATCATTTCTCATACGAGGTTGAACATGGACGATTTAAAGAAAATGATTCGCGAGGTCCCTGACTTTCCCAAGAAGGGCATCCTCTTTTATGACATCACGACGTTGTTGAAGGACAAGACGGGTTTCCGTAACGTCATCGATGCGCTCACCGAACAAATTCGTCCAATGAGGCCCGATGCCATCCTGGGCATCGAAGCGCGTGGTTTCATCTTCGCGCCCGCGCTTGCATACAACCTTGGAGCCGGTTTCGTTCCCGTTCGAAAGCCGAAGAAGCTTCCCGCTGAAACCGAACGCATCAGCTATGAACTCGAGTACGGCATGGACACGCTTGAGGTGCACAAGGACGCCGTAAAGCCGGGCATGCGCGTCGTCATTGCCGACGATCTGCTTGCAACAGGAGGAACGGCCCTCGCCACCGTTGGTCTCGTCGAAAAGCTTGGCGGAACCGTGACGGGTGTCAGCTTTGTGATCGAACTCGAAGTTCTCAAAGGCCGGGAGCGGCTCGCCGGCTACGACGTCATTTCACTCCTCAAGTACTGAAGTTACTGATTTATCAGTTTTGCCTTGATATACTCCCCGAACTTTCACGGGGGGAGACATGAGAAAGCTTCTTGTTCCGGCAGCCTTGCTGCTGTGCATACTTCTGTCGGTTTATGCATTAGGACAAACGACTAACGCAACACTTGGTGGAACCGTTTCGGACGCATCCGGCGCTTTGATTCCAGGAGTAACGGTTACGGCCACGAATACCGCTACGGGAATCGTCAATACAGTCATCACCAATGAGTCCGGCGCCTACCAGTTCGCCAACCTGCAGACTGGCGCGTACAAGGTTCAGGCGGAACTGCCTGGTTTTCAGACGCAGGTGGTCAATACCTTCAATCTTGGGCTGGGTCAGCAGGCGCGCTTGAACTTCTCGCTGCAAGTCGGCGCCGTCTCTCAGACGGTAGAAGTTTCCGTTGACGCCAACACGGAACTGAAGACGACGTCGGCATCGGTCGGAACCGTGCTTCCCAAAACGCAGTTGGAGGACTTGCCTCTCGGAAGCCGCAACATTCAGAACCTCCTGGCGACGATGGCGGGTACCGGTCCTCAGTCACTGGATATCGGGGCCAATGGCGAAATTGACGGAAACTTTGCCGGTGGACGAACCAGCGCTGTAAATGTGACGCGCGATGGGTTCGTCAACTCCGACGGCCGTTACACCCACGGTGAATTTTCTCAAACCTACACCAGCCCCGACCTGGTTGAAGAAGTTAAGGTCGTCACGGCCGGCGTGGATGCGGAAAACGGGCGCGGTTCGGGACAGGTTCAGATGGTGACGCGCTCGGGAACCAATAGATTCAACGGATCTGCCTTCTGGACAAACCGCAATAGTAAGCTCGACGCCAACAGCTTCTTCAACAACCTGAACGGCGTCAGTCCGGACTTTGAGAACCGGAATCAGTTTGGGGCGCGCGTCAGTGGACCGATCATCAAGAACAAGACATTTTTCTTCTTCCTCCTGGACGAACAGCGTGACGTCACCAGGTCCAACGTCGTCGGCACGCTGCTGACACAGCAGGCGCGGAATGGCGTCTTCCGGTTCTTCCCGGGAGTCAACAACGCCAACGTCCTTTCGACTACCAATGCTCCAACCGTGGATCGGAACGGAAATCCCGTGCAGCCTGCCGCGGCGACGGGGCCGCTTCAGGCATTTTGCATTTACAACCTGACCGCAATATCGCCTTCAGCGGCGAGCTGCGCGCCGGGCGGCACGGCACGCGATCCGCTGCGGCCGTCCATCGATCCGTCGGGATTCGTCCAGAACACCTTGCTCAACCTTATGCCGCTTCCAAATGACTACACGGTCGGCGAGGGCTTGAATACGGCGGGTATTCGCTTCACGCGCCGTGTATACGGCACGGACGTGGCGGATGGAAACTCGAACGACCAGAACAATCGGGACCAGTTCAACGTCCGTATCGACCACAACTTCAATTCGAAGCACAAACTCAGCTTCGTTTATACCTACGAAAGGTCTCAGGATCACAGTAGCCAGGCCGGTCTGCGGAGCTACCCCAACGGGTACGACGGCGAGCATGACAAGTGGCCGCGGCTGTACACATTTTCTTTCGTGTCCGCACTGTCTTCAAGGATGGTGAACGAGTTTCGTTTCGGATTGCGGCGATCCGCGATTGCCAGCGAAGCACCGTTTTATTTTGGAAGAAACATCGATGGCAGCGGTTCGCCGACAGGAACGGGCGCTGAGGCGTTCAAATTATTGCCCGTCAACAACGGAATTCCGTTCCAACCGGTCACGTCATTTATCGGATCCAATGGATTTATGAACTGGGGCGCGGGATTTGGCTCGACCCGTTCGTCGAGAAGTCCGCTCTGGGATTACGGCGACAACTTCAGTTTTACAGCCGGCAAGCATGCGTTCAAAGCCGGCGTGGAATTCCGCCGCGACGAGACGAACGGATGGAATGACAACAACATGACTCCTCAGGCCACTATCGGCGCCGCTGCCGGCTTCGCCGTGAGCGGAATCACCGCGGCGGCTGTTCCCGGTCTGAGCGCCACGAACATTACCAATGCCTCTTCTATGCTGACCGATCTCAGCGGATCTGTGTCCAAAATTGCAGAAGGCTTCGATCTACCCAATGCCACAGCAACTCAATTCCTGGGTTACAAAGAAGGGTACGTGATGCACGATCGTGACTGGCATTCCAACGAGGCCAGCATGTTCTTCAAAGACGACTGGAAATTCAGCCAGTCCCTGACCTTCAATCTCGGCATTCATTGGGAGTATTTCGGTGTGCCGTATGAAGGCAAGGGCCGCGCGGGAAAACCTGTTGGTGGCAATGAAGCCGGTGCGTGCGGCATTAGCTGCGGCGCCTTGACGGTCGACCAGTTCGTCGGCAAGAATTCACCGAATCCGAACCTCCGACTCTATAACGACTATTACAAAGCCTTCGCTCCTTCCGTCGGCTTCAGCTATTCGCTTCCGTGGTTTGGAAAAGACAGGACCATCTTTCGCGCCGGATATGGCATCAACTACACGGGCGGTGCTTTGAAATCGGCGAACGGTATTCTCGACTCGATCGCCGGCGCGGCTCCCGGCGCCGTCGAACTCAATGGTGGCGGAGGCATCACCTTCAATCCGACCGCGTACACTAACATGGCGAATATTTCGCTGCCGATACCGCAACAGTTTGCGCCGCTGAGCCCCGATCCCATTA
>Ga0207099_1037_pt1 | contig 27311 bp, 24 predicted proteins | sample Alteio_BWMinHeat_85_FD_153521 | JGI IMG/M metagenome (GOLD analysis project Ga0207099, IMG submission 153521) | Enriched cells from forest soil in Barre Woods Harvard Forest LTER site, Petersham, Massachusetts, United States -... | ecosystem: Environmental > Terrestrial > Soil > Temperate forest >... | reverse complement strand
CTGGCCCACGATCGCCAGGCTGACGCGAGGAGAGTTTCTCAGGACAAAGTCGTTGGACTACGTTGTGGCCGCCAGGGCCCTCGGAGCTTCGGACGTCCGGACCATCTTCAGGCACGTCCTGCCCAATACGCTTGCGCCGATATTCGTGGCGGCAACGTTCGGCGTCGCGTCGGCGATTTTGATCGAGTCGACGCTGAGCTTTCTTGGGTTTGGAGTCTCACCGTCGACTCCAAGCTGGGGCTCGATTCTTGCCAGCGCGCGTGAATTGCTGCCCAGTGGCTGGTGGTTGACGGCCTTCCCGGGTTTTGCGATCTTTCTGACGGTCACGTCCTACAACCTGGTGGGCGAAGGCCTGCGGGACGCGGCGGACCCTCGTTTGAAAGGTTGATTTCTGTTTATAATAGGGGGGATGCCGCGGATCAAAACCTTCTATGACGAATTGGGGGTGCCCCGTGACGCGAACGCGGGTTCGATCAAGCACGCCTTCAAGGAAGTCGCGAAGGTTTATCATCCCGACAAGAATCCTCCGGACAAGCAGGCCTGGGCTCACGAGCAGATGAGCCGTTTCAACTTCATCATGGAGACGCTGCTCAATCCGGCCACGCGCCGCGAATACGACGACCTCGTGAAGAAATACGAAGATGCGCCGCCGGTGGTGCCCCTGCGGCGGCGTCCGCGCGAGCAGAATGCGATCGAGCGCGAGTACGCGCAGGTTTCCGTCGAGATCATGAACCTGGCGGGGAAGTACTCCAATTGCCGAGTGAAGATGATGGTCGGGGCGATCATCGGCAGTCTGGCCGCCGTGATGCATCTGTCGGCGTACTTTGTGCCGGCGGACATCTTCGACGATTTTCCAATCACCTTCGCTTTTACCTACTTCTTCACTCTCATCGGGGGCGTCATGCTCATCATCGGCATCTCCGACTACCTTGGCCGCGGCCAATACCGCCGTCGCATCCGGGAACTCGAGCAACGCCGCACGCAGCTTCGCGAACGCATGTACGAAGTGTTCGTGGTGAATTAGGTTGCAGTTCTGCCACGCTGTGTTTTTGTTGACTGTTTCGTGTTGGCCCGGTACATACTAAGGTCCAATCAGCATCTTTCGGGCGGGAGTAATGGTTATGAGAGAGCGAGTACCTGTCTTCGCGGCAGTCTTGGTGATCTTGGGCGCAGTGTCCGGCTTCGGTCAGGCCGCACAACGTGGCCAGGGTGGACAAACATTTACGACAAATGGGAACGGAGGGCTCGTTGATGCGCCTGGCCAGCAGGGACAACGTGGCCAACGTGGACCAGCAGTACCCTCTCGTCCGGCTCCTCGCGGACCTGATGGCCGCGTCACTCTCGGCGCGGCCGTACAAGGAAGGGAAACAGGACTCTGGATCGGTGGTATCACGAATTTGACGAATGCGGATAACACTCCCATTAAAATCCCTTTCCAGCCTTGGGCCCAGGCCGTGGCTCTGGACCGCAGGCAAAACGCGTTTGAGCCGCATACCCGTTGCAAACCTTCGGGTGGCCCGCGCCAGTTTCTCACACCCTATGGAGTCGAGTTCCTGGAGTTGCCCGAACTCCAACGCATTTTCATCTTTGATGTTGGCGGCCCCCATACATTCCGGATCATTTACATGGATGGCCGGCCTCATCCTAAGAATCTCGAACCGAGTTACTACGGACACAATGTCGGTCATTGGGAAGGCGACACGCTGGTGGTCGACTCGGTCGGCTACAATGAAAAATTCTGGCTCGACCGGGGCACGCACCCGCATACGGAACAACTTCACTTGATCGAACGCTTCACACGCACGGATTTCAACAACATCAAGTACGAAGTGACGGTCGATGACCCGGGCGCTTACACGGCGCCATGGTCGGGCCAGTTCAACCTGCGCAATGTTCCAGGCGACGAACTGTTTGAATACGTCTGCCAGGACAACAATTTTGCCCCCGTACTCATGATCGGCGTCCTGGATTCGGTCGATCGCAGCAGTCCGATTATTCCGTGAGTGGAGAGTAGTCCGTCTCGCCGTTCCTCATACCACAACGCTTCAGGAAGAGGATCGACCGCACGCCGTTGAAGAAATGAACATCTGCCCGGCTGCAGGTGGCTTTGCACAACGGGAAGGGGGAGTACCACAAGAAGCACAGGAAAGGACACAAAAGGCACAAAAATCAGTTACAAGGAGTCTGTTTTTGTGCTTTTTGTGTTCCGTTTTGTGCTTCTTGTGGTACTTCCCCGTCCCGTTGTGCAAACCCGCTGCAGGTCAATACTGTTCACTTAAGGCTGCTTTGCTGTAGCAAATTTTGACCCCATTTCCCCGGAAGTAGTAGACTGCCCCCACTTTCAGCAATGAAGCCGATGGCGGGGGAACATATGAAAAGAGTCTTTGGGGCAGGCCTTTTTCTCTGTTTTGTGCTCTTTACGAACGCCTTAGCACAAACGACGAATGCGACGTTGGGCGGTACCGTCTCGGATGCGAGCCGGGCCCTGATTCCGGGCGTAACGGTCACGGCAACAAACACCCAGACCGGCATCGTCTCGACCACTATTACTAATGAGACCGGGGCGTACAACTTTCCATCGCTCCAGTCCGGGCAATACAAGGTATCCGCGGAGCTGGCCGGATTTCAGACGCAGGCCTATAACGTAGTGACGCTGGGCGTCTCGCAGCAGGTGCGGTTGAACTTCACGCTGCAAGTCGGAACGCAGGCTCAGAGCGTCGAAGTCAGCGTGGCAGCCGACACCTTGATCGCCACGACGTCTTCTTCCGTCGGCGCTGTGCTGCCGGAATACAAAGTGCGCGACCTTCCGCTTGCGACGCGCAATATCCTCGATCTCGTCGGAACCACGGCGGGGACCCAGGGAAGCAACTTTGCCGGCGGACGCCTGACTCAGCTCAATACCACGCGTGACGGCATTCCTGTCAGCGACGGGAGATATGATGTCGGCGCGGCCACTTCGACCTATGTCAGTCCGGATCTTGTCGACGAAGTCCGCGTTATCGTCGCTCCAGCCGATGCCGAGACCGGACGAGGCTCCGGCCAGATCCAAATGTCCACGCGTTCCGGTACCAATGAATTCCACGGCAGCCTTTTCTGGGTCAACCGCAACTCGAAGCTCTCCTCCAATTCCTGGACCAACAATTTCCAGGGCGCCGGTAAGGATTACTACAACGGCAACCAGTTCGGCGGACGTATCGGCGGCCCCGTCATCAAGAACAAGACATTCTTCTTCTTCCTTTTTGACGGCCAGCGCTTCCTTAACAAAGGCTACTTCACGGGCACGGTCCTGACGGACCAGGCGCGCCTGGGCAACTTCCGCTATTTCCCCGGCGTGCAGAACGGCAACATTCTGACGAACAACCCGACCGTCGATCGCAACGGCAATCCCTTGACGCCGGCCGGCGCAACCGGTGCTCTTACGTCTTTCAATGTGTTCGGCCGGGACGTCAACGGAACATTTACGCCGTGGGATACGAACCGGACGGGACTCGATCAGTCCGGATGGATCAAAACCCTGCTCGGGCGGATGCCATCGCCGAATGACTACACCGTTGGGGATGGCCTGAATACGGCCGGAATTCGCTGGCTCCGCCGCGTTGAAGGCCAGGACAGCACGAACGGCGACGGTAATGACACGGACAGGAACCAGTACAACGTCCGCATTGATCACAACTTCAACTCCAACCACAAAGCGTCATTCAGCGGAACGTGGGAACGCAATTCGGCCATGACGACTCAAGCCGGTATCACCAATTGGCCCGGCGGCTACAACGGTTTGATACAACGGGCGCCGCGCGTGTTGATTGGATCCCTGGTTTCGACGCTGTCGCCGACGATCGTGAATGAGTTGCGCGTGGGAAGCCGGAAAAATTGGAACTATAGCTGGTCTTCGATCTGGAGACCTGACGCTATCGGCGAGACCGCCCGTGCTGCATTGCCGACGCACAACGACGTTCCATTCTTCCCCGTGCAGGCTCTGATTCCGGACAACATCATTACCGCCGTGGGTGGCGCCGCCACGCGCGGCCAGACCAGTCCTCTATACAACTACAGCGATACGCTGAGCTGGACGAAAGGCAAACACGCTTTCAAGGCCGGCTTTGAAGCGCGCTTCTCCATGTCGCGCGGATGGAACGGCAGCGATAACCCGGATTGGTACAAGTTCCCCGCCGTCTCTGTTGCCAACCCGAGCGTCCCCGTCACGGGGATATCCACAATCTCCGGCTTGAGCGGCGCCAACGTCGCGACCGCGCAGAATCTGTTGCTCGATCTTGCCGGTTCGGTTTCCGGTGCCGGTCTGACGTTCAACGTCAACAGCATCAAAGAACAGACCTTCCAACCGGTCACGAGAGTCAAGGACTATCACCAGAATGAATGGGGCGCATTCTTCAAGGATGACTGGAAGATTCGCCCCGATCTCACCTTGAACGCCGGGATTCGTTACGACTTTTACGGCGTGCCATGGGAAAAGAACGGCCTGAACATCAGTCCCGCCGGAGGAGCCGCCGGACTATTTGGGATTTCCGGCTCCAGTCCTGCCGACATGTGGCAACCCGGGCATCTTGCAGGCAAGCCGACGTTGCTCGAACTGGTCGGCAAGAACTCCAACAATCCGAACGTGAAGCTCTATGACAATGACTGGCACAACATTGGTCCGGCCATCGGTCTGAGCTGGTCATTGCCGTGGGGAGGAAAAGACAAGACAGTATTGCGCGCAGGATACGGAATCAGCTACCAGGGAGCGGCCGCGTTCAACAATTGGCTGAACCTTTTCACCGGCAACAACCAGGGGCTGAGCTACGCGCAAAGCTTCGCCACATTGGGACTAGGGGCCACGTACTTCAATTTCTCCTCCCCCAATCTTCCCGTTCCGGTACCATCACCTGCCACTATAAAGCCACTTGCTCAGGAACCCTTTGATGTTCGCACGAATGGTCTGCTTGGCTACGACGACCATCGCGTGAACCCCTACATTCAGAACTTCTCGCTCGAGATTCAACGTGAACTCGCGCATAACCTGACGTTCGAGGCCCGTTACATCGGCAGCAAAGGCACGAAGCTGTATGGCGGACTTTCGGTCAATGACGCGAACATCTTCGAGAACGGAATCCTGAAGGCGTTCAACCTCACGCGAGCCGGCGGCGATGCGCCTCTTTTCGATCAGATTCTGAACGGCACCACGCTGAACCCGGGAACGAACGCGAGCCTCGGACAAGGCGTTGTCGATGGAAGGACGCTGACCGGATCCGCGGCCTTCCGCGCGAATACGATCTTCAAATCGTTTCTTGCGAACGGCAATGTCGGCCAATTCGCGAACGCTCTGAATACTTCGACCACGGTGACGGGCCATGCCGGCGGTCTGCTCGCCAGGAACGGATTCCCGGACAATTTCATCGTCGCCAATCCGCAATATTCGGCGGTCGTCGAGGGCACCAATCCCGGCAGCTCGACATATCATGCGATGCAGTTGCAGGTCACGAAGCGGCTGTCGCACGGATTCACGCATTACTTTGCGTACACATGGAGCCGGAGCCTGGGCGAAAACAGCGTCGACAGTCTCCTTGAATATTGGGATCCGCGAAATCGTTCCCTGAACAAGAGCCTGCTCGCATTCCACCGCACGCATGATTTCCGCAGCAACGGCACGTTCGAATTGCCGTTCGGGCCCAACCGGAAGTTCCTGAGCGGCGCTCCGGGTTTCGTATCGCGAATCGTCGAGCGATGGCAATTGGGCGGAATTTTTAGCTGGAGTTCGGGCCCTCCAATAACCATCACAGCGGCGAACTCGGAAATCACCTGGACGCCAATTCCGGGAACCATCAACCTCACGCGCACACCGAATACACCCGTTGTCTCGGGAAATTTCGCGAAGAGTTCCGGAAAGCTCACGTACACGACCAGCGGCGCGAACTATTTCGCCGGGCTGAAACAAGTGACCGATCCATCCGTGAATGGCATCACAGGGTTGCAGACGCTGCAGAGTTCCTTCAGTAATAGGGCGCTTGCGGATGCCAATGGAAATATCGTTCTCAGCAATCCGGCTCCCGGAGTTGTCGGCGGACTCGGCCGGCAATGGATCGAGGGACCGACACACGCGGGGTTTGACGTGAATCTGGTAAAGCGCGTCCGCATCGGCGAAAAGAAAGAATTCGAAATACGCGTGGACGCGGTCAACCTCATGAACAATCCGCGCTGGACGTTCGTAACCGGAGCGAACGACATCGACAACATCAACTTTGGGAAGCTGACGGGAGCCGATCCCACGGGAAACAACCAGGCGGATAGTCCGATCTCCACGCGGAGATTTACCTTCAATGCGCGTTTGAACTTCTAAATGCAGGAGATCACTCCAGCAAGCATGGCCGTTGAGTGCGCCGGGTCACTGTAGATTCCAATATTTGTAACTATTCACCTCACTTAGAGAGTGATGTTTAACCACAAAGACACCAAGGCACAAAGGGACAAGGAAAGTCGGCATCAAATGCGTTGTTCGCCGGCTTTCTCTGTGCCTTGGTGTCTTTGTGGTTAAACATAACCCCTGAGAATTTTGCGCAACCTGGCGTCGTCGATTATCGGAATCCAAGTTTGGCAGAGGCCTTGCGTGTCCTGGGTTTCGTTCAGCGCTTTGGTTTTGGTATACCGACAGCCCGCCGGGAGTCGGAGAAAAAACGGGAATTATCGATTCATCTGTAGTTATTGAACGCCCGGCGATGTGGGATTCGCCGGCGCCGCAAGATTCTTGGAGAAGAACGGCAGTAGATTGCGTTCGAGCCGCTCGCTCAGCCGGCTGGAATGGGCTCCCTCAAATTCCTCGTAATAGTGAGGAATTCGAAGGCGTACCAGCGCGTCGTGCAGTCGCCGATTATCTGCAAGACCAGGATCGTTTGTTCCGACATCGATCGCGATCCCATACTGTTTCCTGGAATTCTCCACGTATTTTTCCAGTATCGCGTCCATAGGGGAATTCCGCGCTGTCAAGCAGCAAGCACTCATGGCGTAGACGCCCGAAAACACATCCGTCCGTTTCATACCGATTCGAAGCGCACCATAGCCACCCATCAAGTGTCCCGCCAGGCCGCGGCTGATCGGTTTCGCGAGTGCTCGGTAATGCATGTCGACGTATGAAACGAGATCTTCTGCGATGAATCGCTCCCAGTCGGCGGCATTCGCCGAACTGGAATACATATCTCCCTGCTGCAACGTGTTGGCGTCTGGTATCACGACGATCGTCTCGCTATACCCCTGAAGAGCAGCGAGCTTGTCCGCCGCGGCTTTGATTGCCGTGATCAAACCGTCGCTGTGCTCTCCGTAGTCATGGAGGAAATAGACCACCGGAAATCGGCGTGCGTTTTCGGAGGAGTAGCTTGGCGGTAGATACACCGTCACATTCCGATCCGGCGAGTCTCCTTGACGGTTAGTCTCCAGCGTCTTGCCGTGAACTACGACATTTTCAAGCGTACTCCGGCCCGCTCCACCGCCGCGCCCCTGCGCACTGGCCGTAGCGCCGAAAACGAGAGCCAGCGTCGGCGCGAGCCAAATCATCTTCGATAAGAAATCACGAACCATAGATCACCGTGAGGAGAGTTTAGCGAAAACGGGGACAGCGAGCAATTTCTGCCCGTTTTTCCGACGTCATGAACCCTGCCAAGTTAATGAAAGGGAAATGCCTAGGGACGGAGTTGAACCGCCGACGCCGGCCTTTTCAGGTCGGCTCGGCGATTTTTTGCGTAATCTTTATAACTCAACACGATATGCGCAACAGTCTTTCTTTCAGCTCGCGAGATCGGTGATGTAGGGCACCTGATCCATGAGCCCATCGATTTCAGCGTAGGACCTTCTGTTTAGTTCATTCCCGTAACCTGAACGTCACAAATCATTTCCCGCATAAGATAGATTGAAACTCTTGTTGCAGAGCGGGAAGTCGGGAACGATGTTCCCGAGGATGGCGTAGTTCAGGGCCGGCCAGTTTGCGAACGAGGGATCTTTGACTTTCACGCGGGCGAGAGTGCTGTTTGGCCCGATGACAACCCAATGCCAGATCGGGCCCCGCCACCCTTCGACCAAACCGAACGCGCTCGAACCGGTCGGTAGCGCTGTGACGGGACGAACTAATGCACCATCCGGAAGGGTTTCCAGGGCTTGAATAATGAGGCTGACGCTTTCCCGCGCTTCTTCGACACGCACCATCATGCGCGCCAACACGTCTCCATCCTGGAAGACCGGAACGTGAAACTTCATTTTGCCGTATGCCGCATAAGGATGATCACGCCGCGCATCCGCGTCGATACCGCTGGCCCGGGCAGGAACTCCGGCCACTTGAAGCTCCCGCGCCGTCTGGTTTGTAAGGACGCCGGTCGCATGCAAGCGGTCCAGCACGAGCGAGCTGTCCAGCGCCATCGCCACCACTTCGTTGAAATCATTCCGAACCCGGTGGACGGTGTTGATCGCGTCGGCGATCTGCTTGCTTGAAAGGTCCCCGATTGCCACTCCGCCGGACACAACAGCTCCGCGCAACAGCCGGTGCCCCACGAGGCGCTCATTGAGCCTCAAGACATCTTCACGGAGCCGCATGGCGTGCGCGTTTGCGACGGCAAAGCCCGTATCGGTGCAAATTACGCCCGTGTCGCCAATGTGGTTGTAGAGACGCTCCAGTTCCTGGAACACGACACGCAGGTGGGCGGCTCGCTCCGGCGCCTCCACGCCGGCGCACTTCTCAATCGCGTTACAGAACGCGAGGGCGTGCCCAACGCCGGAATCGCCGGAGATGCGTTCCGCCAATTCGACACCACGGGAAGGAGTCATCGATTCAAACAGCTTTTCAATTCCTTTGTGCAGGAAAAAAAGGCGCGACTCGAGATTGACGATCGTCTCTCCGTCCACGTTGAAGCGGAAGTGGCCCGGCTCGATGATGCCCGCATGAACGGGCCCAACCGTAATCTGATAGACACCTTCTCCGCGCACCTGCTGGAATGGAAAAGGTTGGCCGTCGTCTTCGAAGGCTTTCGGAGTCACAGCGTCCGTGAGCAGTGTGGATGGTAGCGGGCCGGCCAAAACTGATGAAGAGGAAGCCTGCGGAGATCCGGATGGTGCGAGGGCGTCAAACCGAAGAGATCGTGAATCTCACGTTCGAACAGGCTCGCCAGGTACCAGCGCGTAGCGAGCGACGGGAAGGAACGCTGACCTTCGTTAAGGGGCATCGTGCAGAGGGAAGCGATAATTCCACCGTGTGCCGACGGTTGCGAATGTCGCCAACGACGGTGAGTAAATGGCGGGCTCGTTTCCTCAAGAAGCGTGTGGCGGGACTCTTTGACGAACCGCGCCCGGGCGCGCCCCGACAAATCAACGACGCGTCGATCGAACAGGTGATTATCCGCACGCTGGAAAGCAAACCTCGCGGCGCAACCCACTGGAGCACCCGATCCATGGCCAAGGCCATCGGCTTCAGTCATATGACCATCAGCCGAGTGTGGCGCGCTTTTGGCCTGCAACCGCACCAAAGCGAGACTCTTAAGCTGTCGCCCGATCCGCTTCTGATCGAGAAGGTGCGCGACATTGTCGGACTCTATATGAACCCACCCGATCATGCCGTGGTCCTGTGCGTGGACGAGAAGTCCCAGATTCAAGCGCTGGATCGCACGGCGCCTTTGCTGCCGATGTGACCGGGACAGGCCGAGCGGCGCACCTATGATTACGAACGTCATGGGACCACTTCGTTGTTTGCGGCACTGGATCCAAAGAACAGACGGGTCTTGGGCCAGATCCACCGCCGGCACCGCTCGCTCGAGTTTCGCAAATTTCTGGATCAGATCGATGCCAGTGTCCCCGCCGAACTGGATGTCCATCTAATCATCGACAACTACAGCACACATAAGACCCCGCTCATTCACCGGTGGTTGGCCAAGCGCCCACGGTTCCATGTGCACTTCACCCCTACCTATGGTTCGTGGATGAATCTATGGTCCGCAACCGGACGGGGTCCCGATTGAGCACAAAAGAACTACTGTTCGCGGTTGAGAGTGTGTCCGCGCGAGATAGACTGCAGGATCTTCGAGGCTGATCCATTTCTTGCCGCAGAGTCCTTTGGCAACAATGACAAAGAACTCGTTTCAGACAAACTGACATTGCATCCGCCCTTCGACGATCTCTGCGTATTGCCGGCGTTAGGTTTACGGGTTTGATCCGGCGGAACGAAACTTGCTCATCCCTCTATTGAAAGGAGGTCGCCAATGTCACTCATCAGATGGGATCCTTTCCGAGAGCTGAACGCGCTGAACGAGCGCGCCGGCAGGCTCATGGGCGGCAACTGGGATCGCGAACTGGCGACGACAACGTGGAACCCTTCCGTCGATATCTTTGAGAACGGCAACGAAGTCGTGCTCAAGGCGGAGCTGCCCGGAATGGATGCCAAGGATATTGAGGTCAGGCTGGAGAATAACGTTCTCACGCTCAAAGGCGAACGCCGCTTTGAAAAGGAGGCGAAAGAGGAGAACTATCATCGCGTCGAACGGGAGTACGGTGTCTTCAGCCGTTCATTCTCTCTGCCAGCTGCTGTCAATGGAGACAAAGTCGCTGCGGAATACAAGGACGGCATTCTGAAAGTGATTTTACCCAAAAAAGAAGAGACCAAATCGAAACCTATCAAGATTGCTGCCGCTTAAGGGGTAAGCGCTGCAAGAGGAGGATAATGACTCCACCGAACCACGCTGAGGCGCCGGCCTTCAGCCGGCGCCTGCAAGCAAGGACGCCGGATATGAAACCCATTCTTATCGCCATACTTTGTTTACTACTGCTTTTAATTTTTGCCAGTCCCGTCCTCTCATAGCCCTCATTCGATTCCGATCTGCGTCATCCGCATAATCTGCGGCTACCTTATTGCGCTGGCATCGTACCTGCCACTACGTCCGCGGAGGTTGTAAAGGGAAATGAGACGGCTCAACAACTTGGCAATGCGAAGCGGCTGCCGGGAACGTTGTTCTTTGACGGAACGTCAATTTCTAAGGTTTATCGGGCATCAGTTGGAGGACACAATGACAAGAACCCAGGCGTTATATGCACGGTTTGAAGTCTTCGAAGAGCAGCTTGCACACTGCTACTTCCTGCTACACGAACGATTCATTGCCAATCCTCCGGTGGCGAAGTTCTGGGCGGATTCGGCAATGGAGGAAATGGAACACTTTTCCATGCTTCGATTTTGCCGGGAGAAAGGCCTGATGGCGGAGGTCGAAGTCGACCCCGATGCTGCGGATCACATCGAGCAGCTCCTTGAAATGACCAAGAGCATCGTGAGGGAACCGGACGTCAGCATCGACGATGCTTTCTACGCATCCTTATTAATGGAATCCTGTGAAATCGACGAGATCTATGGGAAGTTGATTCGAACCCTCGTCAAAGATCACCGCCTCTTGTACGACGCCGTTGTGGCCAGCCTTCGAACGCATCACGACCGTTTCGCGGATGGCGCCGAGGCCTATTGCGGTAACAAGACTTTCGCCGAGGCCTTCCGGATGCTCGGCCAAACCGAACGGCGGTCCTTGGAAGGAGCGCGTCATGAAATGCACTGAGCTGCTCATGCAGGACCACAAAGTCATCCTTCGATGTCTCCACGTGCTGGAACAGGTGGCTGTTTGCGCGGAAAAGGGCGAGCCGCTTGAGCATGAGGACGTTTCGATATTGCTTCGTTTTCTGCGGGAATTTGCAGATGAACATCATCAGGCGAAGGAAGAGAGCGCTCTGTTCCCGGAGTTGCGCCATGCCTCCGCCGCGCAGGACGGCCCGCTGCGCCAGATGCTCTTTGAACATGACCAGGAGCGCTCTCTTGTCGGAGGCCTCGAGGACTCGCTGTTTGCGAAAAGAGGGGCCGACTTTGCGCACTTTGCCAATCGCCTCACCGCGCTCCTCCGGAATCACATTTATAAGGAAGACAACATTTTGTTCGATATTGTCGACCGGTCCCTTTCGCCCGAACAGGATGAGAAGGTTGTTGCGGAGTTCAACAAATTTCAAATCAACCCGTCGTTCCTTGCGGACCTTCGGCGCCTGGAATGGAAGTACCTCCGAAAAGTGGCCTGACTATGCACACGAAATTCATCGCGGCCTTTCTGGTTCTTGCACTGGCGCCGTTTGTCTGGCCGGTTCCGGCGCCCGCGCAAATCACGATCATTCCCGGAAGTTCGGTAGGTGGCGCCGCACTCATCCGTCAGAAAGGGTGTGTGGACTGCCATACCTTCGATGGCAAAACTCAGGGACGTACGCCCGCGCAGGTTGCGGCTGCTCTCTGGAACCACAGCCCCGAGATGTGGCGCGCCCAGAAAGAGCGCAATGTCCGGCCGACACTCAATTCCATGGAGACGGCCGATCTGTTTGCCTACTTTTTCTCAGTGTCTTATTCCGCGGCGCCCGGCAATGCGATGAAGGGCCAGGCCGTATTTGAGGCGAAGAGTTGCGCTGGATGTCACGATACGGCGATCGGCCGGCGCCGCTCCGGTCCTCCGATCTCGACATGGAGCGACGTCGATGATCCTCTTGCCTGGGCCGATCGGATGTGGAATCACTCCAGGACGGTATACTCCGAATTGGCCAACGCGGGCATTGCGTGGCCGCAGTTTTCAACCGAAGAAATGGTGAACATGCTCGCCTACCTTCGCAGCGTCCCTGAATCGCGGTCGCACGGCGCGAGTTTCCAGCCAGGCGATTCGGAGAAGGGCCGCATGACTTTTGAGCGCACTTGCGAAGCATGCCATTCATTTGGCAACAACACTCCTCAAGGTAAGATCGACTTGCTGCAGCGGCCGGCTCCGGATCTCATGAACGGTTACGTCGTCGCCATGTGGAACCACGCGCCGTTAATGCAGCAGCGCGCGGGTGATGATTTCCCGATACTCGGGCCCGGCGATATGAGCAACCTTGTCGCATACCTTTTTGCGCAACGATATTTCTATAAAGAGGGCGACGCCGTTCGCGGCGCGAAAGTGTTCGAAGCCAAAAGCTGCGCCACCTGTCATGAAAAACAACGACGGCAGATGGGGGCGCCCGATCTGACCACCGCGCCCGAACGATATTCACCGATTACGATATCGGCAGCAGTGTTTCGTCACGGTTCGGCCATGCTGGATACCATGCAGAAAAACAATGTTCGCTGGCCTCAATTCACGGCCGCTGAAATGTCGGACTTGATCACGTATTTGAACAGCCGACTGGTGATGCGCGTTGCAAGGTAGGGGAGCCAGCCTTCGGCACCGCGGAGCGGTGCTCGGAAATTAGCCAAGGGGTACTCACTGCCTTGACATTTTGTCAGGCGGAAATTCCTGGCGACGCCGCATTTTTGACTCTTCGGCATAAACCACTCGAAAGAAGGGGCTTCACCAGCGGCGTTTTGCTTGGACCTTTCGACATTTTCCAACCGATAAAGCCAACGCAATAGGTCGTTTGTGACAAAATGAGCAAATGTCCTCCAGTTAAGTGACAGAATGGCATATCGATTGCCAATACGATTCCCTGAGAGACGAAATGAACGAGAACATTCAACAACAGATTCTGGATGCCAAGCAGTGCATGGGTTGCATGCATGAAGGACTGATCGTTACATCCGCCGACGGAACCATTGTCGAAACCAGCCCGGCGGCGGAGCGGATTCTCGAAGCGCCGTCCCTGAGTCTCAAGGGCCGTCAGATTCGCGAGTTTTGCCAGGTTCACGAAACATACAACGAATTGATCCGGCAGACTGAAAACGGCGCGCGCAGCCTGAACAAGTCCGTCATCGTCCTGGCAAACGATAGCAAAAGAAAAATCGTCAACATGTCTGTCCAGCGAGTCGGCGACGGCGCAGACACCCGATACGTTCACGTGTTCCAGGACTGCGCCGATCTGCGAACGATGGAAGAGCGGCTGGTGCAATCCGAGCGCCTTGCCACGATCGGCCGTTTTGCCTCGCAGATTGCGCATGAAATCCGGAATCCCCTCAGTTCCATTTCGTTGAATGTCGAATTGCTCGAAGACGAGGTCAAGGAGTCCAACGAGGAAGCCCGCGGCCTGATCCGTTCGGTGCTGAAGGAACTCGACCGTTTGAACGACATCGTGAGCGAGTACTTGCAGTTTTCGCGATTTCCCAAACCGCATCTCAAGCGCGGACACGCCGATAGCGTTGTTCGCGAATTTGTCGAGAACTTCAAGCCTCCTGCCAACGTGAAATTCGAACTGGAGCTCATGCCGTCGAGCCCTGAAGTCTGGCTCGATCCCGGCTTGCTACGTCAGGTGATTGAGAATCTCGCGCGCAATGGTGTCGAAGCCATTGAAGGCGAGGGGACATTACGAATCGAAACCGACGTGGTCGAGCGATTCTTTATCGTTCGCGTCAAGGACACCGGCCACGGTATCGCGCCTGAAATCCAGGCAAAACTGTTCGAACCCTTCTTTACGACAAAAGCACATGGAACGGGACTCGGTCTGGCCACGTCCCAGCAAATCATTTTTGAACACAACGGACACCTTGTCGTCGAAAGCCAGGCCGGCAAAGGGTCCACATTCTCGATCCTCTTACCCTTATGAGTATTCGAAAAACACCCACAATCCTTGTTGTCGAAGACGACGTCGAAAACCGGACCGCCATGGTGAAGGTGCTCGAAGGCGCTGAGTACAAGGTGCTCGAAACCGACAACGGCCAGCAGGCGCTCGACATTATTAATGAAGAGACTATCGACATTCTGGTCACCGACCTGCGTTTGCCGGTTCTTGACGGCGTGGAGTTGCTGAAACGCGCCAAAGCCCTCGAGCAGGAGCTCGAAGTCATTATGATTACCGGTCATGGCACGGTGGAGATTGCCGTCGAAGCCATCAAGGAGGGCGCGTACGACTTCATCACAAAGCCCGTCAAGAAGGCCCAGCTTTTGCGCGCTGTCGAAAAGGCCGCGGAGAAGCAGTATCTGTCGCGCGAAAACCGTGACCTGCGCCAGCAGTTGAATCCGAACGGCGCCAGACGCCTCGTTTACGCGAGCACCGAAATGAGGAATGTGGCGCGGATGGTGGAGCAGGTCGCGTCGAGCACCGCGACGATTCTCATTTCGGGAGACAGTGGAACGGGAAAAGAAGTCATCGCAGATGCGATTCATAATGCTTCGCCCCGGCGGCTGAAGCCGTTGATCAAAGTGAGTTGCGCGGCGCTGCCGGACACGCTTCTGGAATCCGAACTCTTCGGATATGAGAAAGGCGCCTTCACCGGCGCCAATGCCCGCAAGGAAGGCCGCTTCGAGCTTGCGAACGGTGGCTCGCTATTTCTCGATGAGATCGGAGAGATCAGTCCGTCCATTCAAGTCAAGCTGCTCCGTGTGCTGCAGGACGGCAAGTTCGAACGGCTCGGCGGAACCCGCACGATCGATGCGGATGTGCGAATTCTCGCGGCGACGAACAAGGACCTTCACAAGGAAGTCGAGGAGAAGCGGTTCCGCGAAGATCTCTTCTATCGATTGAATGTCATCAACATTCGAATCCCCTCCCTTCGTGAACGCAAGGAAGACGTACAGCTCCTGGCGATGCATTTCCTGAAGTTGTATGCGGACAAGAACAACAAACCGATCGAAGGATTCAGCGAAGAGGCGATGCTTGCGTTGACCAGTTACGACTGGCCGGGAAACGTGCGCGAGTTGGAGAATGCGGTCGAGCGCGCGGTCGTCTTCACGAACGGCAAGCAAATCCCGCTGTCGGTTTTGCCGCAGGCCGTGTCTGCATTCGCCGAGTCGCAGCATTCGCTCACGTTCAAGATCGGGACGCCGCTTCGCGAACTCGAACGGCAAGCGATCGATATCACGCTTCATCACACGCGCGGCGACAAGAACATGGCGGCCCGCCTGCTTGGCATCGCGACACGTACCATCTATCGGCATCTCGAGCGGCAAGAGGGCGGAGAACAGGTGAGTGATGGCGATCGTGATGAGACCGATAACGACAGCGTCAGCATTCAGTAATCAGGCCCGGAGGGCCGATAGAATGCAGCCCCGGCCGTGAGGCCGGGGGACGCGAAGTCCCAGAGACCCCAGCCCCGTAAGTGGCGTAAGACTTCCAGGATGTCTCTCACGCCCCTGCCTCGCGGCCGGGGCTAACCCCAATACTGTTCATTTAAGACGAAATGCACTGTAGCGGCGGTCTATGACCGCCGACAGTCCAGCAGACGTGGCACCGTCGGCGGTCATAGACCGCCGCTACAGCAAAGCATCCTTATTTCTCACCGATTTCATAGCGATCCTTAGAAGCAAGGTATGTAGTCGCGGCTTTAGCCCGCGTTTCGACTTCGCCAAAAAAACACACTGTTCGAAACCTGAACGCGGGCTAGAGCCCGCGACTACATACCGGCCTGCAATTGACTCGATTACCAGAGAAACCGGTGAGAAATTGCGGCTAAACTCTTTCGGCCCTCCGGGCCTGTTTGGTCCCGTAAATGCAACGCGTCTAACTTGATCGAGGAGAAGGACCTCATGAATTCAAAGCAAGACGGCGGCGTGTTTGGTTATTATAACAAAAAGAGCGGCAGGCACGCTTGTTGTGGCTGCCAATTTGTCAAAGATGAGGTGGCATAAATGACGGGGAAACGGACTGTTTTGGCATGCCTGGTTGCGGTTGTCCTGGCCACGGTGATTTCGACACACGCCTCCAGCCGCGAGCAGAGCAAGGTTGCGCAAGCCGCGGCCGTTAAGGCCGGCGACGATTACGTCGGCAGCGATACCTGCCTTATCTGCCACGCGGATCAGGGTAAGCACTTCCAGAACACCGTCATGGGTAAGGCGTTCGCGCACCCAAAAAATGAGAAGGAAAAGCTCGGATGCGAGGGATGTCACGGCCCAGGAAAGGCCCATCTCGAAGCCGGAGGCGGGAAGGATTCGATTCCGGTGCGCTTCACCAAGGATTCCAAGAACACAGTCGATGAAAAGAACGGCGCCTGCCTGTCTTGTCATGAGAAGGGCAACCGGCTGTTCTGGCAGGGAAGCCCGCACGAGACGCGGGCCGTCGCCTGTGTAGATTGCCACACCGGGCATGAGCCACAGAGCGCCAAGCTCTCGTCCGACGCACGGTTCAACGCGCCGTTGACGGACGTGCATAGTACAAAACAGGGGCAACCGGAGCTATGCCTGAAGTGCCACCAGATGCGGAAAGCACAACTCCAGCGTTCATCGCACATGCCCTATCGTGAGGGCAAGGTCACCTGCACCAGTTGCCACAATCCGCACGGCAGCCCCAACCCGAAGCAGCTCATCCAGGCGACCACCACTGAGAATTGCCTGAGCTGCCATACAGAGCGCCGCGGGCCGTTCCTGTGGGAGCATCCGCCGGTAATGGAAAATTGTGCGAATTGCCACGATCCGCACGGAACCAACAACCCGCAGTTGCTCAAGGTGCGCATGCCGCGCGTATGCGATTCATGTCACGATTCGAGCCGTCATCCCACCACTCCGACCCTGCTGAACGCGGTTCGTGATTTCAACCGTGGGTGCACGAACTGCCACTCCAAGATTCACGGGTCGAACCACCCGTCGGGGAACGCATTCTTGCGCTAGGGGGGAGAGCCATGAGAGGAATATTAAAGCTATTTGTGCTGAGCACCATCACTATGTTCCTGCTTGCCCAGGCCGCTGCAGCGCAGGAAACCAAACGAGACAGCAAACCGGAAGGGACGGACGAGTCTGCTTCGGAAGCCTCGTCATCCGTTGACTTCGGCTTCCGAACCTTTTGGGGCGATGTGTACGGCCGTCCCGACCTTTCGTTCAAGCCGGATCTGGCCACATCGAAGCTGAATGAATACAGTGATATTCGCAGGAACTTCTACATTCGCCGTGCCCGCATCAATCTCGATAACATCCTCGGCTCGCGAAACTACCTGAGTTACCAGACCCAGAGCGGCTTCTACAACAACCAGAGTCATCTGGGCAGCTTCGGGCAATATGGCAGATTCAAATTGCAGGTCCGTTACGACGAGATCCCTCACATTTACACAAATACGGCCCGCACTCTATACACAGAGACGCAGCCCGGCGTTTACACGATTCCATTGATCATCCGGCAGGGGTTGCAGGTGGCGTCGTCCACCGGAACTGCGGCGCAGATCAATAACAGCCTTCCGAGCTTCATCGCCACGCAAGTCGTTCCCGGCGAGCAGTTCGTCGTTCCGAGGATTCAACGGCGCGCCAGTGGAGGCTTGTTCAGCTATAACGTGACACCGAACTGGAACCTGCTGTTTTCCTACGGCCACGAGCAGGAAAAAGGCACCCGGCCTATCGGAGCCATTCTGAACTCCAGTCCGAGCGCTTCGGGGAGTGCGCTGCCCAGCGGTGTCTCGAACCTCCAGAGCCCTGGTGTCGGCGCCGAACAGCTTGAGCCGATTGATTACTCGGTCAACACCGTTCGGGCAATGAGTGAGTACGGGAAAAGCAAGGGGGCGATCCAAATCGGCTATAACGGGTCGTTCTTCACGAGTCATATCGGATCGCTGCTGTTCGACTCGCCGTTTGCCACTGCCGATATTCCCGTGCAGATTCTTTCTCCGACAAGCTCGATTGCATCGGTGCCGGCCCACGGCCAAATGTCTCTGTATCCGGACAATCAGGCGAATTACCTGAATTTCGCGGGCGCATTCGACGCGGGCAAGCATGTACGCGTCATGGGCTCGGGGTCGAACGGCTGGCTTCGGCAGAATAATCCTTTCCTGCCCTATACGGCCAACACGGCGATCACGGGCTTGGCGCCACTCCCGGCCGCGAGCCTCGACGGCCAGAAGCAGACCCTGGCCATGAACTGGACCGCAGTCAGCAAGCTCGGGAAGAATGTCCAACTGGAGGCGAAGTATCGACAGTACGACTATAACAACAACACCCACACTCTTGATTTAACGCCGATCGAGGGTGACACTATTGGGGCGAATGCCAACTCTACAGGCCAGGCGGCGCCGGCTGTCATCAATACGATGGGCCGCAGCAACCCCGGCTTCAACCGCAAGACGCTCGAATTGACCGGCAACTATTTTTTCTCGAAGCGCAGCTCAGCAAAGATTGGATGGGAGAGTGAATGGTACGACCGGTCCCACCGAGACGTGGCCCGCTCGGTCGAAAACACCGTGTTCGCTGGTTTGGATCTCAGCCCAACGCGCGACTTTCTGATCCGCATCTCAGGCCGACGCCAGGACCGAAAGCCTGACGAGTACCAGGACGATACCTCGAGCGACCCGGTGACCGGTGCGGTAATCAGTTGCACGTCCACCAGCGTCGTCTTCACTGCGGAACAACGCTGCCATCGCCGATTTGATGAGGCCGCCCGCATCCTCGACCGCGGGGACGTCATGGTTCAGTACGACCTGGGGCAGTTTACCTTCGGTGGCACCTTTCAGACGATTCAAAGCAACTTCAACCGGAGCGGCGGTACCAACAGTTCCACGCCGCTGAACTTCATCGCCGGCGTCACGCGTCCCTACTTCCTGTATGGAGGCCTGAACGACCTGTCATGGATCTACAGCTTTGACACCACATACGCCTTTTCACCGGCTGTTTCAGTTTTTGTGGAGTACACCCGGGAGAATTACTATAAGAGGATGATCTCGCGGAACCGAACGCCTACTTCCGGGACCGCCACCATCCTGACGTGCAGCGGCTGCGACTCGGCGAACAATGACTGGGAGAGTACGACGCGCGATTTGTTCGATACGTATGCCGGCGGCTTGGATTTCTTTCTCGGCAAGCGGTTCTGGTTCTCACCTTATTACTCGCTCGCTGCCGGAAAGGGGAATGTGCTTTCGCGTGCCCTGGGCGATCCGACGATTGCGACGGGTCCGAATCAGTTTGTTCTGACGGGCACCAGCATACCCGATAATTATCCGGAGACGACGACGCGGATCCATGAAGTCGCTGCCGTATTCAAATTCAAACTGACCGAGAATTTGATGCCGAAGCTGGAGTACCGGTACCAGCAGTTTGACAATCGAGATTATCAGACGACGCCGATGACGCCGTATATGGGGTGCATCGGGGCGGGTTCGGTGGTGGTCGGTCCACCATGCGTTAATGTCGGGGCAACCCTGGCTGTGAAGTCGCCCAGCCCGTACTATCCCGGTTTCGTGGTGGGCGACACGGGTGCCGCGCGATATCTGTTCCTCGGCGCCGATCAGCCGTCGTATCGGGCGCACGTTATCACCGCCACCCTGGAGTACCATTTTTGACTGTAGCGGCGGTCTATGACCGCCGACAATCTCTCCAATTGCGAGATCGTCGGCGGTCATAGACCGCCGCTACAGCAAGACACACATGATTCACGTATGAGATCACTGTTCCGGACTCTTCTTTCGCTAAGCGTCGTTCATTGGCTAACGAGTGTCGGCGTGGTGTTAACGACGGCGTCCGCCGTCGTTTTTCTGGCGTTGCTCTTTCAGCCTTCCAGCAATCCCTATTTCGGCATCGTTGTTTTCCTCGTCATTCCTGCGCTTTTTGTCCTCGGTCTCCTTCTCATGCCGCTGGGATTTTTCCTGGCGGGCCGGCCGCGCATTCCGATCGAAAGTGCGCGAATGAGCCGGCTTGCGTGGGCGTTTGCGTTCGCAACGCTTGCCAACGCCGCGATCATCGGGCTTGCGGCTTACCACAGCGTCGGCTACATGGACTCGAAGGAATTCTGCGGCACGGCATGCCATTCAGTGATGCAACCGCAGTACGTTCGCTATCAGGCCTCGTCACATTCCCGCGTTGCGTGCGTCGAATGCCATATCGGTTCCGGTGCCACTTCGTTCGTTCAATACAAGCTCGCCGGCGTTCGCCAGCTCATACGGCTGACCACCAACACCTATCATCGGCCGATCCCTCCGGCAATGAACCGCGTCCGCCCGGCGAAAGAGATATGCGAAGAATGCCATTCGACGGATAAGGTGTCTGAGGACCGGCTGAAAGTCATCCGTCATTACGGTGAAGATGAGCGGAGCACCGAAAAGATAACTGTGCTGCTCATAAAGGTCGGCAGCAAAATCCATAAGGCGCATTTCAATCGGAATATCGAGTACTCCGGCAATGCTCCCGATCCGCAGACCATCTCAATGGTGACAGTCGACGGCAAGACCTATTCCGGGGAAGGCGCTGTACCCAGCGGCGTCATGCGCAAAATGGACTGCATGGACTGCCATAATCGTTCAGGCCACGATTTCGAAACCGCCGAGGGCGCCGTGGACCGCGCAATCGCCGAGGGCAAGCTTGACCGCTCACGCCCATTCGCGCGGCGCGACGCCGTTGCCGCCCTGCTCGGAAAGTCTCCGCTTGAACAGCAACCGGCCGCGGTCCAGCAGATTTATTCAGCAAATGTATATCCGGCGATGAGCATCAGCTGGGGAAGCTATCCCAACAATACCGGCCACGATAAGTTTCCCGGCTGCTTCCGCTGTCACGATGGACAACACTCCACGAAGAGCGGCGACTCCATCACTCAGGACTGTGGGGCCTGTCATGAGCTTGTCGCTACCGACGAACAGAATCCCAAAATCCTCAAAGACCTCGGCATCCAGTAGCAGGGCCGTCATAGAATAATGAACTATTCCTTCATTCCACGCGCTGTAGATCCAGCGCGATGCGAACTTCGTTCACCAGCACTACGCTTTGATTGATCAATTCCTGGTTTGTGATTTCTGCGCCGGCAAATTGCCGAAGGGCCCCAAGCGGAAAGAAGAACTCCAGTGCTTCAGATGACGAAGGCGCGGACGCGGAGGTAAGGTCGTTAAGGATCGTAACGCTCACTCCTTTCACCTCCGGCATATTCGGCAGCTTTTCAAGAAAAGGTTTGAGTTGCGGCGCAAAGAACAAGTCGAAACTTTGGGCCGCCCGCTTGTAGATCGAGGTGGTTTCGCTTTGGAACTTCTGCGTATTTCGGAGGGTCAACTGTAAGAAGACCTGATCCCGGAAAAGTACGATGGATGGCGGTGCGTATTGTACAAAGTGGAACCGAGTTGCTCCCTCCGCAGCGAAGGCATCCAGTTGTGATTGATACTTTGATTGAAGCTGCTCGGCATCCCCCTGCGTGGCGGCGCTCGGCGGAGTGGCTTGCGCTTCAGGCTGCGTTCGTCTGTTGTCCTTTGAAACTGCCGCCGGGGCGTGATCGGCCGCAGGTCGATCGAATGGCGCGTGGTTCAGCGCCTCGAGACTAACGGACTCTTGAGTGCCTACCTGGAGTCCAAACGGCTTGCCGTTGAGAAAGATCTCCGCGCGATTCAGGATTTGCTGACGATCCGGATCACTCTTCAGATTGACGTAAGTGAACGCGTCGCTCTTGTCCATGACCACTACAAGGATTTCCTTACCCTCATAACCGAAGGCGCTGGTGTTCGTTCGCACGTGATAGGCGATCTCAAAGCCGAACGCATCGAACGTGTCGCCCGCGGAGAATTGATTGGGGAGCAACCGAAGCACCGGCAGCATCACTTCATCAAAGGTCTTGGTGGCCCGTTGATTGGGAGTGAGCAAGCTTGTGTTGTAGGCGGTGTTGTAGTTGCCCGTGAGTTTCAAGACCTGGCGGCCATGAAAGTTTACAAATTCCAGGCCTCGGCGGTCCGCCGCGGCCTGATCTTTCGGTTCCAGCCCCGCATACCGGTTGGTGGAGAACATAAAGGGGAACCTTGTTGCCTCAATTGCACGATTCATCGCCACGAGCTTCTGCAGATAGGTCTGCTCCAGGGCCTTGAGCTGCGGATCGGGAATCTCGCTGGGGCTGACTTGAGAAAATCCGGCCGCGGCGATCGACACTGCGGCGCAAAGTGCAAGAACGGCCGACGCATGTTTGAGCATGAAATTCATACTATTTGACTCCATAGTCCGATCCGGGATTTGCCGGAGCGTGATAAGGCGGGTCGGCAACCGCGCGTATGTAAGCGGTAACGTCGCGGATTTCTTCCTCGCTCAGAGTGTTGCCCCAGGGTGGCATCATGGGAGACTTCCCCAGCGCGCCCCCACCGAGGGTGACAATGTTTCGGATGAAACCATCGTTCACCGCATTCATGACGTTTCCATCATTTAGCAACGGTGGCTGAGGCATGAGGTTTGATCTGTTGCTGGGACCGGCTGGAGTTGCATCCGCATGACACCAGATACATTTGTCGTAAAAAACCCGCTGGCCTTCGCTTTGCTCGTAATGAAGCGCTATCAAATGTTGTGCGTTGTTGGCATCCTGCTCGAAAGCGTATGCGGAAAGTGAGGAATCCGTCACCGGGGTGATTTCCGCTTTCCTGCAGGCATAGAGGTTCCCAGCCAAAACCAGCGAAAGCGCGAGGACGATCGATCGATATCTCATCGTGCGCCTTTCTTCACAGCCGATGCAGTCTTGAGCGTGGTCAGGTAGGCCGTCAACGCATTCACTTCCTCAGCCGTGAAGTTGCGCCGGGGTTCCAGGGTGCCTGGGACCAGCGCCTGAGGATTCTTCAGCCATTCTGCGATCCACGCCGGCGTCAGCCAATTTGCAGCATCGCTCAAGTCCGGACCGACGTACCCTCCAGAACCCTGGATCGTATGACAGGCCCGGCATTGATACTTCACTTCGTAGAGTTCCTTGCCTTGCATCGCCAGCTTCGAGTCGAATGGCTTTGCCTGTTCCCCTGCAAGATCCACCGCCGGACTCTGCGCGACCAATGTGAGATAGTCCGCGATTGTTGTTGCTTCGTCGCCGGTCACGTTGAATTGCGGCATGCGGAGAGTCAGCGTGGGACGTAGCGTGCGAGGGTTCTTCAGGAAGTCGATGAGCCAGGCGCGCTGGGCTCTGCTGCCCTCGAACGAGAGGTCTGGCGCCAAGGTTCCGCCATAACCGTTGAACTTGTGACACGCGTAACATTTGTAACGCTCATAGAGTTCACCGAATGCGCCGGCAGGCTGGAACTGTGATAGTTGGCGCGGCACAACGAGACCTCGAGGCAGATCGGAGTTGCTTGTGAGGCTCAGGAGAGCTGTGGTGAGCGCCTCGATATCCCCAGGCTTCAGTGGATACTGCGGCATTCGCGCGGCCGGGTTCACCGAATGTGGGTCGGTAATCTTTGCCTCGATGTACGCGGCCAGACTCCGCGGAATCTTCGCTGTTCCAAACTCGAGTTGTGAAAGGTTCCTGGCGCCAAAGTCCGAGAGGTCGGGGCCGAAGTCCTTTTGCCGGGCAACCGCCCGGACCGTATGACAACTGGCGCATCCCTTGTCGCTGAACATGCGCTTGCCGACCCGCACTTCCTGCTGACTTGCCGGCGAAAGCTTGGGCACATTGCTGAGCAAATCCGGATCGGTCAGGCTCGTTGTCAGGTACTGGGTCACCTTGTAGAGGTCTTCATCGGACCAGCGATAGCGTGGCATTAAGCTGCGGGGCTGGTATTGCTGGGGGTTGCGGAGCCATCCGGTGAGCCACTCCGATTTGACTTTGCTTCCGATTTTCGTGAGTTCCGGCCCGATGTCACCACCGATCACTTCGGTATTGCCGGCCCGTGTGACCGCGAGGGAATGACACGTCGTGCAGAACATCTGCTGAAAACGAATCTCACCATCCGCTACGGAGTCCGGGCCGCCCTTAAAGCTGGGCGGTCTGGCGCTCGATTGGCCAGCTTCGACAGATTCGTTTTTGAGGCTGCTCAGATATGCCGAAAGGATGACGAGTTCCTGCTCTTTTAGCGCAAATTGAGGCATTCGGGGCGCGGCTTCGGTTTCATAGCCATTGACTGTGGTGTTTCCGGCCGCATCGGTGACAGTTCGAGGTTCCTTCAGCCACTTATAAATCCATTCGCGGCTCACCTTGTTACCGAGGTCCGACAAGTCCGGGCCGAGCATGGCGGGTTTTTCAATACCTTCGATACGATGGCATCCCACGCAGTTCAGCTTCGATAGCAACTACCGGCCCTTGTTCAAGCGCGGCGTTTGCGGAAGATCCGCCAAATGACATGTGCCGCATGAGGCCTGAATGTAACGAATCGGCAACGCGGGTTGCTCCCACGCCAGCGTCGTCTGGTGCGCTTCCGGCACTTCTGTCGCCAGGCCCTGGCCTCGATGACAGATCACGCAGCCCCAATCCGCCGGTGAGTGGGGAATCGGTGGGTGCGACCGGAACGGCTGCGGTACCGTTGAATCTTTCAGGCCAGGTTCTGAAATGCCGATGTGGCATGTCGTGCATCGGTCCACGACTTTCATTTTCGGTATCCAGATCTGGTCAATGCCTGGATGGAAGCTGGTCAGTAATCGCTTCGTGTCCGGACGCGATTGCGCATAGCGAACGTAATCCCTCTGAAACCGCCGCCATTCGCTGAAGTAATCTTTCACCGGAGAAATCGCGAGCACAGCTACAAACACGATGCTTACGACAGCAAAAGTGACGCTCAAACGTTTCGAGATCTCTCCCATTTGCTCTGCGCTCATATCATCTCCAGGGCCATACCCAGGACCAGCCGGGACCTCTGAAGAAAGTCCCCACGCCGGTCAGGGTAGAGCTGACAGCCACAAACCACGTCATGATCCACCATGAGAGCGGTTTTATCCTTAAGTACTTCCCCAGCCTTGTACCTTCATACAGGGGGGCAATCAAAGCGAGCGCCGCTATGAATGCTGTTGGTATGGCTACTGTCCATGCACGGTAGAACGAGAGGACAAGAATCATTAACGCCAGCGACCCTTCAAAAGCCCACAACCGCGCGTTGCGGCCGGTGAACGAAAGCGGCTCACCTTTGATGTTCACGTCGAAATAGGGAATCACGATCAGCCCGACGACAACCAGGCCTGGAATGACGATCCCTGCCACGATCGGCGGGAAATAGTGGAGTAATTCCTGCAAGCCGAGAAAATACCAGGGCGCTTTTGCAGGGTTCGGCGTTAGCAGGGGATTAGCCAGTTGCTCGAGTGGTGCGTCCCAGAGCAATGCAAGCACTACCGTTACAATCGCCAGCACCTCGAAGACGAGCATCTCCCGCAACAGCAGATTCGGATACGACATCAGACGTGGAGCGTTATCGCTTTTGACAGCCGCGGACGTCTTTGATGTAAGGAAGACGACGCGCACCGGATCCTTCTTCGCGTTCGAACTCACGCCGGCTACGTATTTGACTTCATCCGCCATGTTCATCTCGTGCGGACGGTTCCGCCTGCGTGAGTCCGCCGTCCTTTTGAATCCGCCAGAAATGCACGCCCACAAACATCACGGTGACCAGCGGCAGAATGACGCAATGGAGAACGTAAAAGCGTAATAGCGCGTTCTCGCCGACAAGATTTCCGCCGAGGAGGAGGAATCGCATCGGACGGCCCAGGATCGGCATCGCCGCGAGGATGTTGGTGCCAACTGTGATGGCCCAGAAGGCCAGTTGGTCCCAGGGCAGCAGATATCCCGTGTAGCTGAGAAATAGCGTGAGAAGTAAGAGGATGACTCCCACGACCCAGTTGAATTCGTGCGGCGGCCGATAGCCTCCCCGGTAAAACACATGCAACAGGTGAGCGAACACCATGATGACCATGAAGTTCGCGGCGATACGATGAATGTTTCTCAGAAAGACGCCGTTGGAGACGACAAATCGAAGGTCTTTCATGTCCTGGTAGGCTTGCGGAACGGCCGGGTGGTAATACAGCATGAGCAACGTTCCGGTTACGATCAGCAGCACGAGCAGGAAAAAAGATATGGACCCCAGATAATAGGTCGCACGCACGCGCAGCGATGTTTCCCGGACTTTGACGGGCACGGCATGGAGAAAGAGATTGCCGAAGATCGCGATACTGCGCGTTCTATTGGTTCTGGCTGGGCCGCGCCGGAAGACGGATTTCCAGACGCGTGTCGCGCGAACCCAACTGCTTGCGTGTTCCATGAACGATGTCGCCATTTTCAACTCACACTTTCAATGCCTGGCCGTAGTTCACGGTTTCGGTCTTGTTGACAAGAAGATCCCCGCTGGAGGCGAGAGTAATCGCCCAAAGAAAGAGAGGAATCGGTGCGGGGCCTTCGACTTTGCGGCCGTCGGATTGGAACTTGCTGCCGTGGCACGGGCACTCGATCATGTTGTCGCCGGGGTTCCACTGAGTAATGCAGCCAAGGTGTGTGCACACGGCCGAAACCGCGTAGAACCCTTCCGGCGAATGAACGATGTAGACCTGCTGGTCCGTGATGTATGTTACGGAGTCGACCGGATAAAGGTCAGGGGCCCCCGCGCGGAATTTCAACGGTGGTTCGTATAGCGCATTCGGCGAGAGATACTGGCCGGTCACGATCATAGATCCCACGCCTGCGATCCCGAACGCGGCCGCCACGATCTCATTCAGGAAATCTCGCCGGTCACTCATGGGAGTTCCTCGACTGGGCATGCTCTTGTGTCTGAT
>Ga0207099_1036_pt1 | contig 27518 bp, 20 predicted proteins | sample Alteio_BWMinHeat_85_FD_153521 | JGI IMG/M metagenome (GOLD analysis project Ga0207099, IMG submission 153521) | Enriched cells from forest soil in Barre Woods Harvard Forest LTER site, Petersham, Massachusetts, United States -... | ecosystem: Environmental > Terrestrial > Soil > Temperate forest >... | reverse complement strand
GCGCCGCTGGCTACGGCCTTTTTCATACTGGCATCGGCGTTTTCGACATAAAGATAGTAATGCCCTGGCGTCGCCTTAAGGCCTTCGTCTCTGGCCTCCGTGACCATGAAAATAGACGTGCCGATTCGGATTCTTGTATTTCGAATCTCACCGCTGGGTCCCGTCGTTCTTTGTGCCTTTGTGCCTCTGTGTCTTTGTGTTTAATGTCCCGCGCTGAAGTGAGCTGAATAGTTACCATTTTTCAGGCAAAGCCGACGGTACAGGGCTGCTGGAAATAGCGGGATCATTACTCCCGTTTTATCCATCTGAGCGATGAGTTCTTCCAGGAGATCCTCACGCATCCGATCCCGACCGAACAACCAAGTGCGCTGCAACACTTCCGAAATATGAGCATCTGTCAACCGAGATTTAAATTATTTTCACGACGTTGCGTCGACTTTGTCAAATTGCCCCAGCGTGTTTGGCTTTTCCTGTGACTTCACCTCACTTCTGAGTAATCTTGACCTGGCAGTTGATTGGTACCAGGTTCCAACGAAAAACGTCCGATTGAAAGTGGCGCAAAGCCGGATCACATGGCTGAGGCTGGAGTAAGCAAAGGCGAGAACATGACCGGACGCTGTCGCCGGCAGTGGAATTCATGATGGTGCAGTTTATGTGGAGGAGACCGTTCGAGATGTTGTCTATAACCAAGCAGTTACGATTTGCCCCTATTTTCCTTCTAATTTTCATTAGCACAGCCATCCCCGGAGCTCCTCGACGAGCACATACAGAAGGTCCATGGAGCGCCGAAGCTGGAATCACGGAATCCATATCCGAAATCACGCTTTTCCATAACACCGCCACTAACCCGATATCCTATTGGGCGGGGAGCGTCGCGACTTCGGGTCAGGGACATATCTCGCTAGCGTCCACTTATGCCGGTAGCACGGCTTTTGCTGGAGTGGCAGCCGCTGCCGCAAATGCAGCACCCGGGGCTGCCACCTCACACGGCCCGACGGCGGTCGGCAACACCACGGCCAGCGCCCCCGTTGGCGTGACGCTAAAAAATGTCGGCGTCACGCTTCCCGTCACCTCTGCCGTTTCAGCGATGCCAACGCCGACTCTCGTTCAGCACGTTAGTGGCTCTAATGCCCAACAGCGGGTCACTCTCTACAACCTTCCCCTGCCGAATAAGGTCTTGCCGGGTAATTGTGTGATCGTGGGCGTCCGGAAGGATTCGAATAACGCGACAGTAGGGGTCAGCGACGATCAGAGCAACAGCTACACCGCCGGTCCTAGACTTTCCGATGGCTCCCGAACTGTCGCCCTGTACTATAAGCTCAACGTTACCAATGCGCCGAAAACGATCATAGTCACCTTATCCGGCACCGGGTCTCACTGGGTGTCTGTGGTTGCTAGTGAGTTTTACAATGTCGCGGCGGCGTCTGCCGCCGACGGCAGTAACACAAACAGCGATACCGGTGCTTCGCTGACGACCAACAACATTGCAACAACAGTTGACCGTGACCTGATCTACAATTTTGCCGCCGTTAGCGGGGATGACACCGGTAGTGAAGTGTCTTCCTGGACGCCGGGCCCCGGATACACGCTTCTGAGCGCCGATCTCCTCGATAAAGATGCTGCACAATACACGATCCAGACCACGCACGGAACGATCAATCCGCCACTGACGATGAATCCAACGGACAGTTGGATTAGCGTCGGTATGGCCCTCAAAGCGGCTACTGCGGGAACGGCTCCCGGCGCCGGTATCCATGTGGACAAGGTGCTCCACAACGGCATTCCTCTGGGCTGGGGTTCGAACACCTTCAAGGTCCAGGTTCCGAGCACCGGGAACTTGCTGGTCGCCATCTTTGCCTCCGAGCCGGCGGCGACGATTACCAGTATCGGTGATACGGCGGGAAATTCCTGGACCTCGACAGGGGCAGACGTGGACGCGGGTTCAAGTATCTCGGCGATGAAATACGTGGCCAACCCATTAGCCTCAAATACGAATGTCGTCACCTATTCGTATGCGGTTGCTGTGGGGGGCGGTGATACCTGTATCGTCTTTGACATTAGTGGAGCCGATTCTAGCGCGCCGTTCGACAAGCGCGGCACGGCTTCGGGAAACGAACTCAGTGGGACATCCTATACCGGAGCGTCTGTGACACCGTCGACGAACAACGGCCTGGTGATTTCAGTGAATGCGGTAGAGAGCAAAACGGTCATTGCAGTTTCGCCCGAGACGTTCATTGCTTCAACAACCGTACCAGAGACGAGTCCTTGGCCGGACGATGAGAATAACGGTTATGCACTCCAGTACAATGTCGATACGAGGACGATCACTAGCTCATGGACATCGGATGGCCCAGTACAAGGCTGGACGGAGATCCTGGCCGCGTTCAAATCAGCCGATACGTCGCCCCCCACGGTCAGCATGACGGCGCCTGCGAATGGCGCTACCATTTCAGGAAACGTATCGGTCACTGCGACGGCGTCGGACAATGTAGGCGTCGTGGGCGTGCAGTTCATGCTGGACGGAGCGAACTTGGGACTTGAAGTAACTAGCGCTCCTTATAGCGTGGCGTGGAACACGACGACAACCGCGAACGGCTCCCATAGCCTGACGGCGGTTGCCCGTGACGCGGCCGGCAATACCACGACCAGCACCGCCGTAGGTGTGATGGTCAACAACAACACTCCGCCGCCGACGGTCGCACCGGCGACACTCCAAGCCGCAATTGTCGGAGTTTTTTACAATCAGACTATTACCGCATTTGGCGGCTCGCCGCCTTACACCTTCAGCATCCTGACGGGCGCTTTGCCAATCGGGCTAGCCTTAAACACCGTGACAGGAACCATTACCGGGACACCCACCACGCTGGGCATTGCGAGCTTTACGGTTCTCGCTACCGATTTCGCAGGAAATACCGGGAGCCGGGCGTACACCATGACGATTACAAACTTGATTTCGGATAATATCGTTCTATCGCTGGCTGGCAGCCCAACGTACGATAGCGCGCCCTTTCCCGGGTTTGTTGGACGTCTCACAATCAATCTCACAGTGAAGAACCCCGGCCCAGGAATCACCGGTCCGATTTATTTTAAAGTAACAGGGCTCTCGAAACTGGACCCCGACCAAAATCCAAATCAGCCGGATGTGCTGCTCAGCGCGGACAATGGGTTCGGAACTGTGGGCGATATCCAAACCCTGGCGATAGCTTCGCTGGGAACAGGTCAATCTACTCCGGTCTCTTTGCTCGTTGGCATCGGCTCGCGCCAAAGGTTCGCAATTTATGGTGACCTCTATACAGTACCTGCCCATGCACTGATATCTGCAGATGGGGAGACTCTCAAAGCTAGGGCGGGCACTGCGTCTCCTGGGACGACCCGCATGCTGGGGCAATTCCGAATCGAAGTTTCGGATGCGACTCCGGACGCTGTATCGGCAAATGCAGATTGGAATGCCGACCGGCTTAGCAACGTGGGGGTCATTATCGGTCCGGGTCCTCAGTCTCGTCCAGCGCTCGCTGTGGACCCTCTCGTTCCCACGCGAATGGCCGTGGCGAGTAACGATTACCGGACCGGAACCGTCAGGGTGGGTACAACTCAGGATGGCGGAAAGACATGGTATCAGACCGCGATGAGCCGCTCGGTAGGGAACCAGGATTTCTATGGCGCCCAAGACCCGAGTCTTGCTTTTGATTCGCTGGGCAGGCTTTCTGTTGTTTACACCGTTTCGAACCTGAACGACTCCGCCAATGCCATTGTCATCAGCGAGTCGAGCGACGGAAGAAACTTCAATCTACCTGCTGCGATCAGCTTTAACCTTGCATCGGATCGACTCATCGGCAGCAGACCTATGATCGCAATCAAGGCTGGTGTGGGTCGCTACGTCGCTTGGGACAGCTTATCAACTACAACGTCCCGCTACAGTATCAATGTGGTGCGATCCGAGGAAGGGGGGCTCTTCGGTCCGGTGACGACTGTGGTGAACAACGGCCTGGTCAGTTCCCCGGCGCTCGCGTTAGGCAAACACCTGGTTTATCTCGGATGGGACGAGTGGGGCACGAACTCCGTACCACCTTATGAAACTGGCGGAAGATTGGTGGTCACTTCCGCGCCTCAAGGCGACCAGCTCAACTTCGCCGCGCCTCAAGAGATTGCCGAAACTAGCATCGGCTTTGGGCAGAGGATCCTGGCGATGCCGGAGCAGAGTGTCGGAGCGAATCTGGGTCTTGCTGTGGATCCAAAGAGAGATGACCTCGTGTATGCAGTATTTGCGGATAAGCGCGACAGCATGGAGATCCGTTTGGCCCGCTCCCTGGATTCGGGGAAAACCTGGCAGGCGTTTACAGTCAATAAACATGCACCTTTGGGGGACCAGTTCAGCCCTGCCATTGCCGTGGATTCAGAGAGCGATCTGAATATCAGTTTTTACGATACGCGGCGGAGCGGTAGGTTTGCGGAGGCGGATGTTTTCCTGGCCAAGGGCTCCGTCGGGCATTCATTCAGTAATCAGCGTATCAGTACGGTTTCGTCCGATGATTCGCGGAGAAATCCGCTGCGTGACCGTACAGCCAACCTTGGAGATCGCACAGCGATAGTTGCTATCGCGCCGGGCAAAGTGGTGATGGCATGGACTGACACACGGCTGGAAAGTGAAGATATTTTCTTGAGCGTAGTTGTCGGAGCCGTCGGCAACTAGTGTCCCAGGGATCGCGCAATAATTTCGAGCCGAAGAGCGATTGAACTCTCAGTCGTTCCAGACAGCTTTCCTTAATCGTCTTCACGAATCGGTGCATGCTATAGCGAGACCTGCCCACGAACCAATACTCTCAATAGGCTGCAGTTTTTGAACAGTACGGGGATCAGCGACTTCGGCGTTGACAAATGACCAACCCGTTACTACGGTACGCGTCTCAGTTCCTTTCCATTGACGAAACGTATCGGAAAACAGCGATTCTGAGGAGAAATTTGAATGAACCCAACGACTATCTTTTCTTTGCGGCTGCGATGGCTAAGTAGCAATTACCACGCGTTCTTCGGTGCGGCCGTCTTCCTGATCATCTTGGGTTTTTCCGGAACCGCTGCCTTTGCGAGCAGCATTACCGGACTCGATTTTCCTGGTAACACCGGCGTTACAGTGCGTTTCCGGTTCTTGAATCCACTATCGATCTATCCGGCCACTTACATCTGGCGCGCTTATCCACGCGCGCAGCCGCCAAACTGGCCAACATCGCAGCCCTATTACTACACGACGTTTTTCTGGGGCAATGACGACGGCAATGATAACAACCAAACATTCCTTTGGAACAACGGGAGTGCCGACACCTACTATGGAGCGCACCCTTACCCACAAGGCACCCCACCGAATTTCGTGGCTCCTTACACCGAGAAGTGGGAGATCGCGACGGACGGTTACGACTTCACAAGCGATCAGAGCGTTGTGTTTGGCCAATGGTATACCCAGGCTTTTGTTGCGTGGGCCGATGAAAACGGTTATAAGCACACCGCCTTTTATTGGGATTTGTCGGATCCGAGTAAGGTGGTCACTCACATAAGTTATCCAAGTTATGGCAACCTGAACCCGCCGGTGCCCGCGTTGACGTTCGGCGATGCGCCGTGGGATCAGGGCTGGGAGGTCTACACCGGAATTTTACGCGGCATACGTGTTTATTCGACCAACTTATCGCTGTCCGATATCCTGAGTGAGGCCAATTCGCCACTCTCCACTTCGGCCGGAATGGCGAACGTCTGGTACCTCAACATGAATCCGACGCCCGGTGACATTTTGGACAAGAGCGGCGCCGGGCATAATCCGAAATGGGTCGGCGACGCGCGTCCATCCCTGTACTCGGATACGGATTCAACGCCTCCGCCAGCCGACAATACTTCCCCGATGACCACAAGTTCCCTCTCTGGGCAACAAGGAACAAACGGCTGGTATAACGGCCCGGTGACGGTCACTCTGATTGCCACGGATATCGATGGCCCGTCGGACATCGTTGCCACGCGCTACCAAACCGATGGCGGGCTGACCACTGACTATGCGGGCCCTTTCATTGTTTCCAGTGACGGGACGCACACCATTCAGTTCAGTAGCACGGACCGAGCGGGCAACATCGAGACTCCGTCCCCCTCCGTGACCTTTAAGATCGATAAAACGCCTCCATCAGTCCAAGCAGCAGCCCTTCCCTCAGCGAATCCGAACGGGTGGAACAACACGAACGTGACGGTGAGCTTCACTGGCACGGACGCAGGGTCAGGGATCGACTTCTGCGCGGGACTAATCACTTTAATCGGTGATGGTGCCGGACAATCAGCTTCTGGCACCTGCACCGATAAGGCCGGCAACGTGAGTACACCAGCTACGATCACCGGCATAAATATCGACAAGACACCCCCAACGTTGGGCTTTGTTGCGCCAAGTCCAGCGCCCAATCCCGCAGGATGGAACAACACCAACATATCGATTGCGTTCACGCCCGCGGACAGGCCTTCCGGCGTGGCGTCCACATCGCTATCGAGCCCGTTGTCTCTGACCACAGAAGGAGCATTCGTGAGCGGCACCGTGACGGTGACCGATAAGGCCGGCAACAGCGCGACGTTCACCTCACCGACCGTGAAGATCGACAAGACGCCGCCTGCACTCACTGCTCAGTCCACGCCACTGCCGAATGCGAACGGGTGGAACAACACCAGCGTGACCACTAGTTTCCCCGCAGCAGACGCGCTTTCCGGCCTCAGAACGGTGAGCGGTCCGATCATTACCACCACCGAGGGAGCCGCGCAACCCGTGACGGGCACAGCAACGGACTTGGCAGGCAATCTGTCCAGTATGACCGTTCTGCTGAGTATCGATAAGACCGCTCCGGAGGCTTACAACCAGTTCGATGCGGTGACCAAGACATTACAGGTCTTTGGGCGCGATGCGCTCTCGGGTGTGCCTTCAGGACCGGTCACCAAGAGCTGCCTCGCGACCACTTGGGGCAGCGACGATGGAGACAACGACCAACATGCTGCCACGGCCGACGGCAATGGCGGCGACCATCACGACGATCCCAATGCACAGCTGTGCAATTACACGATCACGGACCTGGCCGGAAACAAGCTCGTGTTGATTGAAAAGCTAAAACAACAGACAGGAGATGATGATCAGGGACGTGAACTGAAGGTCCGCGTCATCAGCACCCAGTACAACAACGGGTCCGCTGTAACTGCCCCATTTAACCAGCAGGATTTTCAATGGTCTTTGAATAAGAATGGAAGTCTGAAGAGTTTCGATCAAACCATAGTGGTTGGACAAAGCAAAAACCGACATCAAGTCGATGCAAAATTCGATCCGAAGAAAAATCAGACGACAATTCAGGTTCAGGACAATTCGCAAAACGGTAACGGCGGCGATCAGAGTAAAGACGATAAGGACAAGAAAACTGTGATGCCTGGATTGGATCTACTCCGAATGGTAACACATGCTGGATTGTTGGATATCGAGTTCTATCTCAAGAAGGGCTTTGGCCCATCTTAGACGCAGACGTTCGGGTTTCAAAGCTCGCACGATTCGATCAATTTTTCGGCCTTGCGCAAAGTGGCGGCATCGATGAGGGCGCAATTTGTCGTTCCGGCGTTGGGTCGAAGAAGTCACTCATAGTCCCCCTCAGTAAAGAAATCACTAAGGCGGCATTAACATTTCATTGAGGCCGCCGGTATGCCTCCCCCCACCCTCAGAGTGATGCTAACGTAGTGAATCGCATCATTGGCGCAAAAGGCGCGTCACTATGTTAGAGCAACGACGCATTCAAACCGTGATTCGACTCGGCGGAAGTCTCCTCATCCTGGCCGGAATCACATTCTTCTATCGCCGGGTCATTACGGATGTAAACAGCACGACTGTTGCTCTCAGCTTCTTACTGGCGATTCTCGGCGTAGCGACGGCCTGGGGGCTTTTTGAGGCCATTGTGTCGTCTGTCGCCGGCATGTTGTGCTTCAATTTTTTCTTTCTTCCTCCCGTTGGCACGTTCACGATTGCAGATCCACAAAACTGGGTAGCGCTGTTTGCGTTTCTCGTTACCGCCGTTGTCGCCAGTAACCTTTCTGCAAGTGTGAAGAGACGGGCGCAGGAAGCCACGAGGCGGCAGCAGGAAGTGGAAAGGCTCTATGAACTGAGCCGTGGCTTGATGTTGCTGGACAAGCAGTCGCCGATGGCGGAGGAAATAGGGTACCGGATCGCGCAGGTATTCAGAATAACCGGGGTTGCGGTCTATGACCACGCCAAGGATCGCGTGTACAGAACCGATCCGGCGAACCCATCCATCTCGGAGGCCAAACTGCGGGATACCGCCCTTCAGGGTACGGTGTTTCACGATTCATTATCGAAGCTGTCGGTTTTGCCGCTCAGCTTAGGTGGGAAGCCGATCGGAAGTCTGGCCATTTTGGGAGGCGGAATATCCGACACAGCGGTGAATGCCATTGGCAACCTTGCCGCCATCGCGATGGAGCGGGCACGTGTCGAGGAAGCGGCCAGCCGAATGGAAGCCGTTCGGCAAAACGAAGAAATGAAGTCCATGCTTCTGGACGCCCTTGCTCACGAGTTCAAGACTCCGTTGACCTCGATCAAAGTCGCAGCATCTTCCATCCTTGATGAAGAACGGGGATTGTACCGGGAGCTGGCCACGATCATTGATGAAGAAGCCGACCGCCTGAATTCGCTGGTAAACGAAACGATTTGGATGGCGCGCATTGAAGCAGGCGATCTTCATTTGCACAAATCACCATATTCAGCTGCTGATATAGTAAGCAGATCACTCGAGAAGCTCAGGATTCTGCTGAAGGATCGTGAGATCGATATCGAAGTTGCCCCAACTCTTCCTGGTGTTCTCGTCGATGCCGAACTTGTGGGCTTGACGTTGCGTCAGCTCGTTACCAATGCGTTGAAGTATTCCAATCCGGAGTCTCCGATCACGATTCGCGCGGTCCCTCAGGATGCCGTGGTGAAAATCAGCGTTAAGGATTGCGGACCGGGCATACCTAAAGCGGAACTGCAGCGCATTTTCGAAAGATATTATCGCGTCAAACATGAGGATGGCGTTCCCGGAACCGGAATGGGGCTGGCGATTGCGCGGAATATCATCCTGGCGCATGGCGGAGAAATCTGGGTAGACAGTTCGCCGGAACAAGGCTCCGAGTTCTCTTTCACACTGCCGATCGCTCGATCGAGCGGAGGTCCGCAGATATCATGAGTGCAGGCAAGATTCTCGTCGTTGATGATGACCCACAGATTCGCCGCGTCGTGAGGGTCATTCTTGTCGGAGAAGGCTATGAAGTTGTAGAGGTCCGTTCCGGCGACGCCGCTCTTCTGAAATTCCGTGAATTTCTTCCGGATCTGGTGCTGCTGGACCTGAATATGCCCGGCATGAACGGTCTGGAAACCTGCCGGGCCCTTCGCGAAACCTCCGAAGTTCCCATCATCTTTCTGACAGTTCGGCGTGACGAGGAGCAAAAAGTGGAAGCGCTCGACGCCGGAGCCGATGATTACGTCACGAAGCCCTTCGGGAAAAGAGAGCTGGTGGCTCGCATTCGCGCCGCTTTGCGAAGATCCCCATCCTTTGCGATTACCGGTCCAAACACTTTTGTGTCCGGCGATCTTGAAATTGATTTCGAGGCGCGAAAGATCCGGTCCGGAAAGAATGCGGTTCGGCTGACGCCGAAGGAATTCGACCTCTTACGATACCTGGTTTCTCATGCCGGCAAACCGGTTCCCCACCGCGAACTGCTTCAGGCTGTCTGGGGGCCGGATTACGGCGATCAAAGCGACTATTTGCGCGTCTTTATCACGCACCTTCGAAAGAAGATCGAACCCCATCCCGCAAGGCCGCAGTACATCTTGACCGAACCATGGATTGGTTACAGGTTTGCCGGCCCCGAGTGAAGGGACTAACCCCAATACTGTTCACTTAAGACGAAATGCACTGTAGCGGCGGTCTATGACCGCCGACACTCCAGCAAGACGTGGCATCGTCGGCGGTCATAGACCGCCGCTACAGCAAAAGCATCCTTAAGTGAACAGCATTGGGGTAAGAGAAGGCGCGTCAGGCTTCCAGAATTGTCAGCGATTTCAGATAGCCCGAATTCTCCTCCACCAGGGCTGCGATGCCGGTGTCGAAAGTTGCCAGCACACCCTGCTTATGGATCGCGAGGCCGAAAAGATAGGCGTCGCTGGTTTGCTGATCACATTTCGCACCGGCGGCGCCGCCTGTAAACCGCACCGGACCAGATCCGACACCGCTTTGCCGAGTGAAACCTGCAGCATTTCGGCTCGTTTAGCGGCCTCCGCCAAAACGTCATCATCCAGCGTCAATGTTGTTCTCATGCCGAATGATGCTACTGGATCAATTTGCTGTCACTTACACATATATGCATCAAATGCATTCAGCGATGCATGAGCTTGTGGTTAGTTTTAACTGCCGGGTCCATGCGGCGCTCAGTTGGCGGAGCTGCTCCGGGGCTTTCATGACTTTTTCATGCTGTTTTCGTAATGCTTCAAAGCATGCGCAAAATCATAGTCGTTTCCGCGGTCGTTGCTGTGCTCGCCTGGTTAACCTTTGGCGTTCACTGGAAAGGCGGCCCCCGCCATTCAGTCCCAGGCGGCCGGAACCACTTCTTCTTGCGAAGTGTCCACCGTGTTCGTGAATTGAGCAAATCTCGAGCGCTTCTGTCCGCTGATTCTTCTTCACAAACTCATGACTTCATCACGTCTTTCCTCTTACGGTTGGCTTGGAGGGACTATGTTTGTCCGGCAGGCAGTGTGTCTGGGAATGATTGTGTTGGCATGTGGTCCGGCTGCTTATGCTCAAGAAGCGGACGTGCAGGCTCGTATTTCGCAACTTGAAGCCGAGGTAGCGGAACTCAAGGCCATCGTCAAGACGCTTCAGTCGAACATCCAAACGCAGACAGTTCCCGGCTCTATGTCCCAAGAAAAACCTGTCGAGCCAGCCCCGGCGAATGTGACGGCCGAAGATCAGAAGACGCTGGGTTTTCTGAGAGACACGACCATCAATTTGGGCCTCGACACGTACTATGCCTACAACTTCAATCGTCCGGTTGGACGAGTGAATCTGTTGCGCGCCTACGACGTTCTCAGCAACAACATCAGTTTGAATCAAGCCAACGTGATCTTCGAGCGCGGGCCCAATCTTTCGTCGGGGCGCCGTTTTGGTGCGCGTCTGGACTTCCAGTTCGGCCAGGCAACGGCTGCGCTGCAGGGAAATCCCGCGAATGAACCAAGGCCTGAGATCTACCGGAACGTATTTCAGGCCTATGGAACGTATGTTCTCCCGGTGCGTAGCGGACTGACCATCGACTTCGGGAAGTGGGCCGGTTCGCTCGGAATTGAAGGCAACTATACGAAAGATCAGATGAACTATTCCCGCTCCTTCTACTTCTTCTATCTGCCGTCCTACCACACGGGCCTTCGTTCGACCCTTCAGGTGAACGACAAACTTGCATTGAACTATTGGATGACCAACGGCACCAATCAAACGGAAACAACCAACGGTTTCAAAGACGAGTTCTTTGGTTTCGCAGCCAAGCCGGTGCAGGCAGTTACGTGGACAGCAAACTACTACCTTGGTCAGGAAAATCCGAATCGCATTGCCGCGCCACCGAGTAACCCCGTTCCGGTTCAAGAGGGACTGAGCTTCAAAGCGATCGAACCAGCACCGGACGGGCGCGCGCACATATTCGATAGCTATGTGACATGGCAGGCCAGGCCCAAACTCACGATGGCTCTTGAAGCGGACTATGTCATTCAACGACTCTGGCGTCATACTGCTGCGGGACGATCATCGGCTCCATCGCATGTCGCCGGCGGCGCGGCCTACATGCGATATGAGTTCACCCCAAAATGGGCTTTGGGCGGCCGTGCCGAATACCTTTCCGATCGGGGCGGTCTCTTCAGCGGGCTTACACAAGCGTTGAAAGAGAACACTGTCACTATGGACTACAAGGTCGATGACGGCTTCCTCTTGCGTTACGAGTGGCGCCGTGATTTTTCGAATCAACCGTCGTTTCTGAGCCAAATCCAGGGAGTGTTGAGCAAAAGTCAGAGCACTGCCACGGTGGGCCTCATCTGGTGGTGGGGGCGCAAGGCAGGCGCCTGGTAGAAAGCACGTATTCAGCATCTTTGAGATGTGGGCATTAAACACAAAGACACAGAGGCACAAAGGAAGCCGGCCAACAGAGGTCGTTTGATGCCGGCTTCCTTTGTGCCTTTGTGCCTCTGTGTCTTTGTGTTTAATGCCCAGCGCTGAAGTGAGCTGAATAGTTACGAAAGCACAAGTGCCCGCCCATCAAGAAGACGCAGGGTTTTTTCGGAAGGTCCGGAAATTCTCCATTCCTTTTCATGCCTTTTTCACGAGCCGGGTAGCACATTGAGCATCGTTGTGACACCAAACCCGGAGGCCAACTGCGATGTGGTCAAGTTTCGGAAGAGTGGGACAAACGGTCCTCACGACTGACAATAGAATTCGATTCCTGGGCGCGTTCCGTCAGAGACTGTCGGCTATTCTCGCACCGCTACCACGAATCGAAAGGCAAGTTGCGCGTGCGCTGCGGTTACGGTCTCGCGGCGGAGTCCATAAAGATACTGCGTTGCGGATACAGACACTATCAGCGCGATTACAAATCGTATGTTGCGCTCGCAAACTACATCCGTGGGATGAAGATCTGCCCGAGGAAAAACGGAACGAGTTGTTTGCTCAGCAGTGCCTTGAAGACGTTGACCAAGGTGTCACGCGCTTATTTCAGCAATTGCCTGCGGTTGATGAAGTCGACCTGACGGTAGTCACACCAGACGGCACTGCCAAAATTATTACCGGCGTGGTGCATCGCGAGGATTTCTTGCATGCGAATCAATCGTCCGCTGGAATGCGGCTGATGAGCAAGGGGCTGCGCTATCGCTTTCGTGGTTATCGTTTGGAACCACTGCCATGATTTCCGATTCTGCAAATTAAAAATTCGAGTTCAAGATTTGGAGGAACGCGCAAAATGCCGTTTTTGAACATAACTGCACTCATCACTGCTCGGCTGTCGCGATTGTTGCGCCACCAATCATCGCTTTCCACCGCCTTCACAGTTGCCGCCATAGGGATTCTGGTAGCGCTGTTTATACCGTCCAGTTTCGCACAATCTCCAGATCCCGCAGGTATAGCCACCGGGGACAAGACTAATGTGCAGGACGCCGCGGGTAATCCATTTGTGGTATCCGAACCGGCGGACAAAGCAGCGCCGGATTATGCCGAGAAAAAGAAGGCATTTGATGAATACCAGGCTCAGGCGTCGAAAGAACCTCTGGCTGTCAAACTTGCCGATTCCGTGGGCCACGTCCGCATCGGGACCAACTTCGCCTGGACGCTCAATACAGGCTACCTGGTGTTGTTCATGCAAGCGGGCTTCGCTTTGCTGACTTGCGGATTGATTCGGAAGAAAAACGCGGGTCACCTGATGATGCTGAATTTCGCAGCGTATGTATTCGCTTTCATTGCGTACTACGCCGTCGGGTATGCATTCCAGTTTGGGGCGGCGGCTGTGAATGCGGCGCCCGGGAATCTGGGAGGCGTCCCAAGTCTGAACCACTTTTTGGTAGGAGGTGGCCTTTGGGGCTTTATCGGCGGAAAAGGCTTCTTCATGACCGGCCCCGCCTACGACGCAGGCGCGAATGTCTTCGCCCTCTTTGAAGTCGTGTTCATGGAAACCGCGGGTTATATCATCGTCGGGTCCATCTGCGAAAGGATCACATTTGGCGGCTTCCTGCTTTGCGAACTGTTCATGGGCGCGATTCTCTATCCTATTTTTGGAAACTGGGTTTGGGGCGGCGGCTGGATGTCGCAGCTGGGTAACTCCATGGGTATGGGGCATGGATACGTCGATTTCGCGGGTTCGACGGTGGTCCACGCGGTTGGTGGGTTTGCAGCAATGGCGCTCGCTATTATCCTCGGGCCGCGTATTGGCAAGTACGGGCCGGATGGGAAACCGCGAGCCTTTCCAGCGCACAATCTGGTGTTTGTGGTAATCGGTACCTTTATTCTTCTTTTCGGCTGGATGGGCTTTAACCCCGGTTCCACTCTGGGCGCCACCGACTTGCGCATTTCCGTTGTAGCCATTAATACGAATCTGGCGGCGATTTTCGGATCGGCGGCGGCGATGTTCTTCTGGTGGTTCAAATTCGGGAAACCAGATATCACGATGGCGTGTAACGGAATGCTGGCAGGTCTTGTAGCGATCACGGCGCCGTGCGCTTTCGTATCCCCGACCGGTGCAGTCGTCATTGGAATTTTTGCCGGAATCATCGTCTGTCTGGGTGTCCTCTTAAATGAGCGGGTGCTCAAGATCGACGATCCCTGCGGCGCAATTTCCGTGCACGGGTTCTGCGGTTGGTTTGGCGCAGTGGCTGTCGGTATTCTTGCCGATGGCACCTACGGCTCAGGCTGGAATGGAGTTGGCGCAACATCCTATCTCGGAGTCGCCGGGCGCGGAGTGACAGGCCTGCTTTACGGAGACTCGAAGCAGTTTCTCATGCAGCTTGCGGGTGCGACCATCTGCGCGATTTGGGCATTCGGCGTCACTTTCATCGTGTTCTCGGTCGTGAATAAGATCAAGAGTCTTCGTGTCGCACGCGAAGTTGAGATTGAGGGTCTGGACGAGCCGCAGTTCGGTCTCCTTGCATATCCCGAGGATAGGGCTGAAATGGAAGTGAACGCTTAGGCGCAAAATCCTTAACGACTTGGAGAATGCCATGAAACTTTTAAAAATGATCATCCGTCCAACGAAGCTCGAGGAGGTACGAGAAGCCTTAAGCACATTGCACGTCACCGGAATGACCGTCACGGAAGTGCGCGGACACGGCCGCCAGAAAGGTCACAAAGCGACCTACCGGGGAACAGAATACAGCGTGACGCTTTTACCAAAGATCATGGTCGAAGTAATCGTCACCGACGATGTTGTAGACGATATTCTTGCGACCGTTATCAAGACGGCAAGGACTGGAGAGATCGGGGACGGGCGTGTTTTCGTGCTTCCGGTGGAACAAGGCTATAACATCCGCACCGGTGAGCGGGACGTCATGTAGGACCCGGCGGACCGGAAACGGTGCCAGAACTTTGGCGGCGCGAGCCGCCGCTCGGGACAACAGCAGTAAGCATTATCGTGGCCGATAAAGCTGGAAACGCCTCAAATGTTTCAGCGATAACCGGCCTGCCACCACTCCTGGCTGCGGTGACTAATCAGGTACGGCGCGATCCTTCGCCACACCCCGATGATATTCCCACGAATCGCGGTGGCCCTGGGATCGCCGGTCTCCAGGCGTTTCATATAGTCCGTCATCAAGAATGCAAATGGCATGTCATCGTCCTCGGTGACTTGTGCACCAAACCAATGCGATGAAGAAACGCGCCAGTATTGGATCTTCTTGAACAAACTATGCGCGGAGGTCTGTCTCGGGGTCTATCCGTTTCTTCCGCTCAAATTCCTGAGTTGTGGAAAGCTATCAAAGCCCTGAGTTGGTTTCGAAGATTCGGCATTGTGCAACTGTGCAACGACAGGCGGCATTGACCGAAAGCAAGTGCGTCCAGGACAAACGTAAGTTTGGCCGGAAGAACCGGATAGATAAGAAGCCCAACATGAATGAATACTTACGGGTGAGTACCGACACTATGCGAAAACACCAACGGAGAGTCTATGGCATATATCATTTGTGAACCGTGCATCGGAACCAAAGACACGGCGTGCGTCGATGCATGCCCGGTCGATTGCATTCATCCTAAGAAAGATGAGCCTGACTTTGAGGCCGCGCCCATGCTTTACATACATCCGACAGAATGCATCGACTGCGGCGCCTGCGAACCGGCGTGTCCTGTCACCGCAATCTTTCCCGAAGACAATGTCCCGGAACACTGGCAAAAGTATATCCAGATCAACTATGAGCACTACGGGTTGACCAAGTAGAACAGGAGCAAATGACGCCGCCTCTTGTCGATTCGTTCGGTCGTATTCATGACAACCTGCGCATCAGCGTTACAGATCTCCTCGATGTCGTCGCGCTCCTTACATATAAAGGTGGATCTGCCGACCTTCAGGATGTCGCCATGCCGAAGCACCTTCTCTTTAACAGCCTCTGCGTTGACGTAAATCCCGTTCTTGCTCCGGAGATCGCGTGATGATTACGGCATCACCCAGCATTATCGCCGACCGGCCTGGTAGGCCGGAGCTGATCGAACCCCGCAGCAGGACGAATGCCAGCCCCAGCAAGAGTCTTTTCGATCGTCCCTTGAATTCGGGCCGCAGGAGACCCTGCAATAGGATGTATGCCGAGGCGATCAAAATCAGCGGCGCAGCCGAGAGAGGCATATGTCCCACTGAAGTATCGATTGCGGAGTGATGTCGGCCAAAAGCAATAACCCGGAAGTCAATATGGCCAAGAACGGCGAGTGCAGTACTTGCCCATGCCTCCACGCTTAACAATCCCTTTGACTTGTACCACTGGAGGTTTATGTTAAGAACGATTCGAGGTTTGCCTTCGGATGGCCAGAGATTCTGCTGAAACCCGAAATGCCGCATGGGAAGCGGTTTTGAAAAGAGACCGGCTCTCCGACGGGAAATTCGTATACGTCGCAGTTACGACGGGAATCTACTGCCGCCCATCATGTCCCTCCCGCCGCCCACACCGCCGAAACGTCTTGATATTCCAGACTTCCGAGGATGCGGAGCGCCAGGGATACGTCGCCTGCCTTCGCTGTAAGCCAGGTGCGAATTCGCTGACACGTGCTGAAAAGAGCATTCAAGTTGCCCTGGAATACATCGAGAATCATCTCGACGAACCCATCACGTTGAACAGTCTATCAGCAGTGAGCGGTCTCAGCCCTAACCATCTACAGCAGACATTTACGAGAATCGTCGGGCTGTCGCCGAAGTCCTTTCTCGATGCCCGGCGGCTTGCTCGCTTCAAGCTGAAGCTGCGGTTCGGGGAATCCATAACCCGCGCTTGCTATAGCGCAGGTTACGGATCAAGCAGGGCGTTGTACGAGAAAGTGGCCGGCGGCCTCGGTATGATTCCGTCCACCTATCAGCGCGGAGGCGAGGGTATCCGAATTCGTTACGCCATTGCGACCGCACGATTGGGACCCGTTCTCATTGCCAGCACCGATACAGGAGTCTGTTCCGTAATTGTAGGCAAGGATCACAAGGTCCTCGTGGGTAACCTGCGTCAGGAATTTCCCGCTGCCGACATCGTTCTCGATAAAACATTCCACAGAAAGTGCCTCGCGACGGTGCAGTCGTGCCAACTTGAGGACCCTCTGCTTTCCAAACTCTCGCACGAACTGCGATGCCGGATCTTTCAGACCAGAGTGTGGAAAACCCTCCAGGTCTTCACCAGGCAGAATTTGACCGGAAGAACCGGATAGGTTTCCCGCAACCGCCCGGCAACATACTGTCTCCGTTTCTCTTACTCCAAATTCAAGTTGTCGCCGGAAGCGCTGATGGTTGTGAACCAATCATGAAAGTGAACTGCTGCGAAGTCTGGCGCGCCTATAGTCAAAAAAAGAAATGCCGGCCAGTGGGGCGAGCACTGGCCGGCGTCATCGAACGGTTTGTAAGAAAGGCGGGCAAACGCTTTTCTGTACAACCGCCATCACTTTGCATGACAAGTTGTGAAAAAGTCATGAAAGGGGTTTACACGAATCTGCGGCTAAACGAATGCACCAAATGCGGGTTGGTCTCTTGACTGATTGCCGTGATATGGTTGCATCGTGACTCGAAGGATACAGCGTTGGATGATGGCGGCCATACTGATAACAGGCGTCCTGTCCAACAGTGTGTGGATCATTCGCTGTCCCTTAAGCACTTCTGCAGACGAACAATCCGGCGTGCCAGACTGCTGCAAGAATGGCATGTGTCCGCATCATGCCGCCGAGCGCAAACAGTGCCAGTGCGATCTGTTTTCGGATACGGCGGCGTTAATGCACGTGGCATCTGCCATGCCGGCCGCCTTTTTCCCTTCAATAGTTACTCCGATCGTCCTGGCGCCTGCCGGGGCGGCAATTGATGCAATGTTGATTCAGGCGCCGCAGCCGATCCTGATTCCGTCGACTCCGCCTCCCAGAGCGTAATTCCGCGTTTCATTTCTGAGTTTCTAAGAAATCCAAAAACAAATGCGGAGGTTTGTATGCGCAGATATTGCTCTCTTATGGCGCTATCTTTAGTGCTTGTTGTTTCTCTTTCAGGTGCGACGATTTTTGGGACCGTGAGGGGTCTCGTCCACGATCCCCAACATCGTCCGGTGCCTGACGTTACCGTTGTACTCAATGCGAAAGCATCCGCTTTCACGATGACGGCGCAAACCGATCTAAATGGTGAGTTTCATTTTGATGCCGTGCCGGTCGGAGAATATACGGTAACGGTTTCCAAGACAGGTTTTGCCCGAGAGGAACAGACAGCGGCGGTGCTCTCGGGTACTGCGCCGATTCTGCACTTCGAACTGCAGCTCGCCTCGATAACTCAGTCCATCAACGTTTCAGAGGAGGCCGCCCCGGCGCAAACGGAGTCTGTGACCACGACCACTCTCATCGATCGCGAGCAGATCCAACAGACGCCCGGCGCTTCGCGGACAAACAGTCTGGCTCTCATCACGGACTATGTTCCGGGGTCTTATTTCACGCACGACCAGCTTCACATTCGTGGCGGGCACCAGGTGAGCTGGCTTATCGACGGCGTACCGATTCCCAATACGAACATCGCGAGCAATCTCGGTCCTCAGATCGACCCCAAGGACATCGATACCCTCGAAGCGCAGAGAGGCGGCTATGCGGCGGACTATGGCGACCGAACGTATGGAGTCTTCAACGTCGCGCCACGAACAGGCTTCGAGAGGAACAACGAAGCGGAACTCGTGCTCGGCGCAGGCAATTTCTACCAGACCGACAATCAGTTCAATCTTGGCGGCCATACCAATCGATTTGCCTATTACGCGAGCATGAACGGCAATCGCACGAACATCGGGTTACAGACTCCTACCTCTTCGGTCATCCACGACGGCGCGAATGGGTACGGCGGATTTACTTCGCTAATCTACAATGCGAATGCAAGAGATCAGGTGCGGCTGGTGGGACAGGTCCGGCGTGACTTCTATCAAGTGCCATTCGATCCAAACGACCCCGACACCCAAGGTCAGTTCCTCAAGGACGCAAACCGCGAGACCGACTCCTTCATTACTGCATCCTGGTTACGCACCTTCAGTCCCGGACTGATGCTTACGGCCTCGCCCTTCTACCACTCCAACACCGCGAATTACGAAAGCAGCGCCCTGGATCTGCCGAGTTCCGCAACGGAGAGGCGTTCTTCAAAGTACGAGGGAGGCCAGTTTGCGATTTCCTGGGTTAAAGGGCGTAACAATCTGCGAACGGGCCTCTATGGCTTTGCGCAGCAGGACTCTCAACAGTTCGGACTGATCTACAACGACAACAGTGCACCCAACCTGGATCCCCCTGACATCGAGAGACCTGCGGGCGGCTTGATCGCCCCCTATGTCGAGGACCAGTTCAAGCTGACGTCCTGGCTGACTCTAAATGCAGGCCTTCGCCAAACGCATTTCTCCGGAGGCCTGGCCGAGAATGCAACAAGTCCCAGCGCAGGCGCGTCGGTTCGAGTCCCGGGGCTACACTGGGTCTTTCGTGGCTTCTACGGACACTTTTATCAGGCCCCGCCACTGCTCACGGCATCCGGCCCACTGTTGCAATTCGTCACCAATCAGACTCTCGGATTCGTCCCTCTCCATGGTGAGCGTGACGAAGAACACCAGTTTGGCGTCACGATTCCGTTTCGAGGCTGGACCATCGACGCGGACAATTTTCTGACGCGGGCGAAGAATTTCTTCGACCACAACAGTTTGAACAACTCCGACGTTTTCTTCCCTGTGACGATTCAGGGCGCCCGCATTAACGGATGGGAACTGACGGTGCGCTCACCGCGTATCGCCAATCGTGCCCAGGCCTACCTGACCTACTCCAATCAACTTGCGCTCGGCTACGGCAACATCAACGGTGGTCTGACGGATTTTTCGTTTGGGAAGGGATTTGGATTGCTGGATCACGATCAGCGCAACACCTTGCATGCGGGCGGTCAGTACACACTGCCCTGGCGGGCCTATGCGTCGACGGATGTCTACTACGGCTCAGGGTTTACAAATGGAGATCCAACGATCCCCGGCGACCATCTCCAGCCTCACACCACATTCGATCTCTCGCTGGGCAAGAAACTGGGCGAGAGCTTTTCCATAAACGTCCAGGCTATGAACGCTGCAAACCGGCGCGTTCTGTTGGATAACAGCTTTACCTTCGGCGGAACACATTTCCTGAATCCCCGGGAGATCGTCCTGCAAATTCGTTACAGGTTTCACTACTGACAACATGGCCTAAAGAAAAACCTAAAGGAGGAACAACATGAATAGAAGTTACTACGTTCGTTTTACGCTTCTCGTGGGAACGATGCTTTGCTCGCTCCTGCCACTGGCTTATGCCCAAGAAAGCGGAAAGCCTGAAAACAAGAAGGAGTTCACCTTCCACGGCAAAGTTGAAAATGTGGACGCGAACGCAAAGACTCTTGCGGTTAACAATGAAAACATTCCGGGCTGGATGAGTTCCATGACGATGACCTACTTCGTCGATAAACCGGAGGTACTGAAAAGCCTCAAAGCAGGCGACCAGATCACCGCGAAAGTCTACGACGGCGACTTCAGGACGTTGTACGAGGTGAAGGTTGTTCCGCCCGCGGGTGATCAAAAGTCCACACCAAAAAAATAACGCTCAAAGTCGAACCGGAAGGGAGGTAGCCACAAAAAAGCACAAAAGACACAGAAAAGAGGAAAGGCCTTTCGGTTTCTCTCTGGCTGCGTTTTTCACCGCTTGAGCCGAAGGACTGGGGATGTCTCGGCCTTCCCAAAAAGTTGGTGAGAAGGCACGGAAACCGGCAAAAATGTTTCGCGCTGTTTATTCACATCACTTCAAATAGGTTCGCAGCACCTTGATGAGATTATCGGCCGCAGTGGCTTCCGACGAGTTCGCCTTTGCATTCCGGCTGAGGACATGAAAGCGAACCTCTCCTTCCATCAGTTCCGACATCAGTCCGTTGATCGCGCCGCGGCAGGCAGCGATCTGTTGTAAGACAACGGAGCAATCCCGTTCTTCTTCGAGAGCTTTCTCGATGCCTTCAACCTGTCCGCGAATCCGGTGTACACGCGCCACCAGCTTCTTCTTCTCGTCGGTCGTGTGTGCCAAGGCTCATGCTCCTTCTGAAAGTCACAATAATTTCACTTGCGTCCGGGTTCGATCAATGTACTATAGGGGAGTATAGTACAGATTTGAGCAAAAGGGAACTTTCATGCGGTCGATACCCCATACGGCAGAGAACAGCATAAGCTCAAAGTCCGAGATCGAGCTGACTCACAGCGGGCAGCCCGAGCCGGAGCATGCGCATCATATCGAAGTCTGGGATATCGTCCGGATCCTCTTTGTCGGAATGGCCGCCGCCGCAGTGTGGTTTCGCATCTGGGAGCCGATCCCCCGAGTCAGCATTATTGCCGTCGTTGCAACGTTGGTTGGCGGGTATCCGATATTCAAGGAGACGTTTACCGATATCCTCGACCGGCGAATGACCATGGAGCTATCCATGACCATCGCCCTCCTGTCAGCGCTTGCGATTGGGGAATTCGTCACCACCCTGGTCATCATATTTTTTGTTCTGATTGCGGAGGTTCTCGAAGGCTTGACGGTCGGCCGCGGCCGCCGCGCCATCAAGGATCTGCTGGATCTGTTACCGAAGACGGTACTGGTCCGGCGCGATGGCGGAGCTCAGGAGCTTGAATCCGACGTGATCCGGCCGGGCGACATTGTCGTCGTGAAGCCGGGCGGCCGCATTCCCGTGGACGGCGATGTTGTCCATGGCCACTCCTTTGTCGATCAATCCAGCATTACCGGCGAATCGATGCCGGTCGAGAAACTGCCCGGAACTCCGGTTTACGCCGGCACCATCAATCAATCCGGTTCGCTAGACATTCGAACAAACCGTGTCGGTGCCGACACGGCATTCGGGAAGATCATTGAGGCCATTGAACAGGCGGAGAAGTCGCGCGCGCCAATCCAGGGTATTGCGGACCGGCTTGCCGGGTATCTGGTGTATTTCGCTCTCGGAGCTGCCGCTTTGACATACATTGTCACACGCGATTTGCGCTCGACGATTTCAGTCGTCATTGTCGCAGGCGCATGCGGGATTGCCGCGGGAACGCCTCTGGCGATCCTGGGTGCCATAGGACTGGCGGCTCAGAAGGGCAGCATCATTAAGGGTGGCCTGTATCTCGAAGCGCTGGCTGCTGTCGACACTGTCCTTTTGGACAAGACGGGGACTCTGACATTCGGGCATCCGGAAGTGCTTGGCGTCCACACCGCCAATGGGATCGACTCGAAAGACTTGCTGCGAGCCGCCGCTACTGCCGAAAGCGGATCGGAGCATCCCTTGGGAATGGCGATTCTCCAACATGCGGCCCGGGAATCCGTGCCCGCTGCGGAGACGGATCGCTTCAACTCCATTCCCGGCAAAGGCGTGACCTGCCAGAGCAACGGTCAATCCATCATTGTCGGTAGCCGCACGTTCGTGGCGGAAGCAATCTCCGGCTTCGCAAATTTTCCGGATTACGCTCAGACGGGCAGCGAAGTCCTCGTTGCGAGGGACGGAAAGCTTCTCGGAAGCCTCGTCATCGCCGATGTCATCCGCCCGGAGGCCATTCAAGCGATTCGCACTCTGCGACGCATGGGACTTCAAACGGAACTGTTGACCGGCGACTCACAAAAAATTGCGGCCGCCATCGGCGCCCAGCTCGGCGTTGATGCCTTTCGGGGTGATTGCCTTCCAGAGAACAAAGTGGATCGCGTGAAAGCTCTCGTCGCTGAGGGAAGAAAAGTCGCGATGGTCGGCGATGGCGTCAACGACGCTCCGGCTTTAGTCGAGGCGGCCGTTGGCGTCGCCATGGGCTCCGGCACAGACGTGGCGCGCGAGAGCGCCGACGTTGTGCTGCTGAGCAATGATTTGCTCTTGTTTGCGGAGACGCTTCAAATCGCGCGGCGTTGCCGCCGCATCATCATGACGAATTTCATCGGGACCCTGGCGGTGGACACGCTGGGCATCGTTCTCGCTGGAATCGGCGTGCTGAATCCATTGCTTGCGGCATTGGTGCATGTTTCCTCGGAACTTGCATTCATTTTGAATTCGGCGCGGCTTATACCCGTGGCGTCGTTAAGGAAGTGAAAACGATATGAGAGATAGATCAACCCCTTTGAAGGAGCCTCCGAGCACCTGGAGGATTTCTGAACTTCCGTGGAGAGACGCTCCGGAAGTGATAACCCGCCTGGCTGTCTAGCTCTCGCTGTTATCGCGTCCACTCGCTCCACCACGGAATGGAGTGAGTGTGAGCGTTTCCTTCATCCGCACACTCCTGGCCGAAACACTTACACGGATTAGGAGAGTTCCATGACGCCATTACCAAACCGCATTGCCCGCCGCCTGAAACTGGGCACGTTCATCGGACTTCCGAAGGGCATCTTCGTCGCCTTCAGACGTCAGGCGCCGGCGATTCGCGTGGCGCCACTCCTTGTGGAATCGGCGGCGCTCGATTCCAATGCTGTGTATGAGCGCCTTGGGAGCCGTCCGGCAGGTCTCACCACGGACGAGGCGGAAGCCCGGCTCGTGGAGCACGGTCCCAACATCGTGGCCGCGGATGCACGAAAGAGCATGTGGATGCTCCTCTGGCACGCGGTCATCAACCCGCTCGTCTTGTTGCTGGCGGTTCTGGCAGTCGTTTCCTTTGCGACAGGCGACATGCGTGCTGGGATTGTCATGTCCCTGATGATCGTGCTGGGTGTCGGCTTGAAGCTCATTCAGGAGCGAAAGGCCGATACAGTCGCGGCGAAGTTGAAAGCGATGATCTCGGTTACAACCGCCATCGTGAGAGACGGACAGACTCAGGAGCTGCCTGTCTCTCACCTGGTTCCGGGCGACGTCGTGAAGCTGGCGGCCGGGGACATGATTCCCGCAGACGTGCGGATCGTCACCGCAAAGGACCTGTTCATTATTCAGGGCTCGCTGACGGGCGAATCCTTTCCCATCGAGAAGTTCGAGGTGGATAAAGGGCCGCGCGAGAGGTCTCCCATCGAATTCGCGAACATTGCGTTCCTCGGCACCAGTGTGGAGAGCGGTACCGCGATAGCCGTCGCCGTGGCCACCGGGCGGCAGACTTATCTCGGCAGCATGGCGGCATCGCTCGCGGAGCAAGCCACCGAGACGGCCTTCGACCAGGGAGTGAAGCACTTCACGTGGCTCATGGTCCGTTTCATTCTGGTCATGGTGCCATTGGTGTTCTTCATCAATGGTCTGACTAAAGGGATCTGGCACGACGCATTTTTCTTCGCAATCGCTGTCGCCGTGGGGCTCACGCCCGAAATGCTCCCGATGATCGTCACGGTTTGCCTCTCCAAAGGGGCCATGGCGATGGCACGCAAGAAAGTCATCGTGAAGAGGCTCAACGCGATCCAGAATCTCGGCGCGATGGATATTCTCTGCACAGACAAGACGGGCACGCTAACGATGGATCACGTCATCCTGAGTTCACACTGCGATGTCGTTCTGAAGCCGGATCCCGGCGTGCTGGCGCTCGCCTACCTCAATAGCCACTTTCAGACGGGCCTCAAGAACCTGATGGACCGCGCCGTGCTCGCTCACGCCGAGAAGGCGCACCACCATCCCCACATGCCCGATTACGCAAAGGTGGACGAGATCCCGTTCGACTTCGAGCGCCGCATCATGTCGGTGGTCGTCCGGATACCGGAAGGTAAGGATCGAATCATCAGCAAGGGCGCGCCCGAGGCGATCTTTCCGCGCTGCAAGAACTTCGAACTAAACGGTGAGCTTCATCCGATGGAGGACGCCCGCATTGACGAACTCCGCTGGGAGTACGAGCAGCTCGGCCGGAACGGTTTCCGTGTGCTGGCGATCGCGTCGAAAGACGTGGAATCCCGGGACGAGGGCGCGAGCTACGGCCGCGATGACGAGAAGAACCTGATCCTCAATGGATACCTGGCGTTCCTGGACCCGCCGAAGGACACCGCGGCGAAGGCGATCCGAGCGTTACAGCAGCACGGCGTGACCGTGAAAGTGGTGACCGGCGACAATGACCTGGTCGCGGCAAAAGTTTGTGCGGAGGTCGGTCTGCCTACCGACCACACTTTGCTCGGTGTTCAGATCGACAAAATGACCGAGAGCGAACTCGCGGACTCGGCGGAGCGCGCAACGCTGTTCGCGCGCGTCTCTCCTGCGCACAAACAACGAATCATTCAAGCTCTTCAGTCGCGGAAGCACACGGTTGGGTTTATGGGCGACGGGATCAACGACGCGCCGGCGTTGCGGACGGCGGATGTTGGCGTCAGCGTGGACACGGCGGTGGACATCGCGAAGGAGTCCGCGGATTTGATCCTGCTCGAAAAGAGTCTGCTCGTGCTGGAGGAGGGTGTGCTGGAGGGCCGAAAGGTCTTCGCCAATATCCTGAAATATATCGGCATGGGGGCGAGCAGCAGTTTCGGCAACATGTTCAGCGTGCTCGGGGCGAGCATCTTTCTGCCCTACCTTCCGATGACGCCGATCCAGATCCTCACGAACAATCTTCTCTATGATGTCTCGCAGACGGCCATTCCAACCGATGACGTCGATCCCGAAGAGACTGCCAGGCCACGCCCGTGGGATATCGGAGGGATCGCGAAGTTCATTCTCTTCATCGGGCCGTGCTCGTCGGTTTTCGACTACACGACCTTCCTGATGATGCTCTATGTGTTCAAGGCATGGTCCGCCGATATGGCGCCTCTGTTCCAGACAGGTTGGTTCGTAGAAAGCCTGCTGACGCAGACTCTCATCATTCATGTGATCCGGACCCGCAAGGTGCCTTTCCTGCAGAGCCGGGCATCGGTGCCCCTGATCGCCATGAGCGCGGCGATCATGTTCATCGGCGTGATCATGCCGTTCACTCCGGTCGGTGTCTACCTGGGATTCACGAAGCTTCCGCCACTGTACTGGCCCCTTCTGGCGCTGACACTGTTGGCGTACATGCTGCTGACGCAGGGCGTGAAGACCTGGTTGATTCGCCGGGCCTGGGTATAGAGGAGGAGAGATGACAAGCAAAATTGCAATCCTGACGGCGTTCCTTTTCGTCGTTCATCCGTTGATGGCCCAGCAAGGCGATGTTGCGGACAAGGCCGGAAAAGAGCGCGTGAACCTCTATTACCAGGCGACCTCTATCGGCCAGTATCACGGCGTCTTCAATGCTCCTTATCGGGGGACGTTCAGCTTTCAGAGCTATCCGGAGCGCGACGTGTCCCTAACGACAACCCTCTTTCTCGGCCTTCGAGCAGGCAATCATGCTCAACTGTATTTTGATCCGGAGATTGCAGGCGGCAAGGGACTCAGTGCGGTTAACGGAATCGCAAACGCGCCGAATGGCGAGATGCCGCGAGTTGCAACAGCGACTCCCAAACCTTATCTTGCCCGTCTCTACCTTTCTTATGATTTTGGTTTCGGCTCGGAGAAGGAGCATAACGATAGTGACGAGAACCAGTTGGCAGGTGATCGTCCAATGACGCGTTATACCGTCACCGTAGGCCGGTTCACCATTACTGATTTCTTCGATAACAATCGCTATACGCATGACCCCCGAACTCAATTCATGACGTGGGGCGTGATGTTCAACGGTGCGTGGGATTATCCGGCGGATACCCGCGGCTACACCTGGGGCATGGTCCACGAGTTTCACACCCGAAACTGGTCCTTGCGGTACGGTAGCGCGGCGGAGCCCAGTGAGGCGAACGGTCCGCGATTCGATCACCGGTTATTCCGCGACCGCGGAGATGTGGCCGAAGGGGAGCGCCGGTACTCGCTGGGAGCGCATCCGGGCGCCGTTCGATTACTTGGATACATCAATCACACGGACTCCGGCGATTACGGTGAAGCGCTCCGTGCCTCATCGCAAGCCGGAACCGCTCCGGACATTACGGCTGTGCGCCATGCCGGGACTCGCAAAGTTGGCGCCGGTCTGAACACCGAGCAGGAGATCACGCACGACATCGGAGTCTTCGCGCGCTTCGGCTGGAACGATGGCAAGACACAGGATTTCGCGTTCACGAACATTGACCGCCTGATCACCACCGGAGTCTCCATTCAGGGGACGAAGTGGAAGAGAGGCCAGGACACCGCAGGCGCCTCGTTGACATCGAGCGGGATTTCCAGCGTACATGCAAGCTACCTCGCGCACGGCGGATACGATTTCAATCTCGGAGACGGAAGACTGAACTATGCGCGCGAAGGCGTCTGGGAAAGTTACTACAACGCGCGGCTCTTTCCGGGATTCTTCGCCACTTATGATGTGCAACGCGTCGTGAATCCCGGCTACAACC
>Ga0207099_1035_pt1 | contig 27828 bp, 25 predicted proteins | sample Alteio_BWMinHeat_85_FD_153521 | JGI IMG/M metagenome (GOLD analysis project Ga0207099, IMG submission 153521) | Enriched cells from forest soil in Barre Woods Harvard Forest LTER site, Petersham, Massachusetts, United States -... | ecosystem: Environmental > Terrestrial > Soil > Temperate forest >... | reverse complement strand
ATCTGCGACGACTCCGGTGGCAAATGCACACAAATCCTGCACCAGCCCGATCATGCTCTTTGTCTTATCAGGCATGGGACAAGTCCATAGCCACCGTTGAGAAGATGATTTCGGTGGAACGAGGGCTACTGTCCGATATCCTCTCCTTCTCGCCGATCAGCGCGCTGCCGCCCGCCATGAATGCTAATACGAACTGCGTGACCTGCTGGGCGGATTTGGCCACATATGCGCCGGGAATCATATTAAGAGATTTGCTTTCCGCATCGCGAGCCAGAATGCCAAAATGGTCAACGATGACCAACGGCTTCTTGAAGGTAAGCGCCAGCAGGTTTGTCGAGCACGGAAAAGAAACGCTCACTGTACAATAGGGATAGAGATCGTGTATTCGGAAAGCCGTGCTGATCACGACACCATACTGCTCTTCCACAAACTTGTAAGTATCGAACTGGCACATCGGGTGCAGGGATAAGACCACCGGCAAGCCGCACTTGACTACAGCAGCCAAGGTTTCGTGAAACTGCTGCCAGTGCCGATCCCAATTACAGTAATCATGCTCTGCAGACGGCTCTACATTAAACAAAATAAACGGGGAACCCAGTGGCAAGCGAATACGGGAAAACAGCGCGCTTTCGTGGGCTGGGTCACCGATTCTTTCTCGAACCGCATCCAACAGGGGAGGGGCGCTGACCACGATACGGTCCGCCGGATAGCCATCCGCCAGCAGAAGGTCACGCGAATATTCCGAGTGCACGAACACACGCTTGAAATCGAGGGCAGGCTTCAGCCAGAGGCGGTTCATTTGCAACCCTGTCAAGGTGGCCGCCAGCATCAATAACGGATCCCAATAGAAAACACGACGTCCGTCTGGAATGATGCTAGTCCAGGCTGGGAATAACCAACCTAGCAGGCGATTGATAATGCCGTGCCGAACGCCAATGGCCTGCGAAGCCATTCCCTGCTCAAGATGATTGAGTCGCCCCACCCTAAGCGTTAGGGTTCCAAGATAGGGAGAGTTCGGAATGCAATACATTGGTATCGACCGCCGCCGGCAGGCCCGCGCTATGGCATTGTCGATTTGCCCGGAGCTATGATAAGACCCCATCATCACTGCAGAAGGCGTGTGCCGTGCAACAATGGCATCAGCAACACGGCGTTTATGCAGGCACCGGGCGACATGACCAGGAAAGCGTAGCAGCCGCCCCGCCCCGGTGCTTCGCAGAATACTCCGAAGCTTCTTTGCCGCCGTCACCACAATTTCGTCGGCACTACTTTCAGGGGGGGCGGTAGTAAGGGCGCTTCCCGAAACCGCTGGAATTTCGTAACCTACGCCGATCGGCGCAAGCTCGACCGCTACCCCCTGCTGTTGGCATGCCTCAATGATCCGTGCGATATGGCCGGATTGAAAACCGAGCAATACCCTCACAGACCAACCGCGGTGCACGAACTCGTCAATCACGGGAGCGGCTTCGCGGTGATAAGACTCCGCACCGAACACAAATAAAACTGCTGGCTGACTCAACGCCGCTTCCGGAATATTCCGGACACGGCGGACGCCGCATCGTAGACCTTCAGAGGGAACCTGTTCCACGCATCGAGCAACTGGCGTTTTTTCGATTTGTCCGGATGCAACGTTATGGATGCTTCGATCGCAGCCAACTCCTCCTTAGTCAACAGGGCAGCCTCTACAAGCAAGCTGATCGCAAGTGAGTTGAAGCCGAATACCAGCAACACCAACGCCAGACGCTGTCGGTCCAGGGCACTCAGATCATTTCTGTCGGGGTCAATCATGAACAATGCATCACCGGCAAACAGCGGAAACCGGCTGCATTCGTCCGGCACATTCACTGAACCCCGCTGGTAGCCAGGGTGGTCAAGACCCAAGTCAATCAATCGCATGCCATGCCTGGTCAGATACACATGCTGGTCTCCAAAAACCGGATGATCGCGATAGTAGGGAAACGCCTGAAACTCGGTTTGTACGAAAAGAATCTGCCCTTGTTCAAATAGACGCTGTGCTCCCTTATATACTTGCAGTTCTCCGCCTTCGACATCCACCTTCAGAAAATCAATTTTTTCGTTTATTCCGAAAAGAGCGTCCAGAGGTCTGCACCGCACTTTGCTTTCAGAAACGACGCGAGTTTGCAACTGATAGGCGCTGCTACGCCGCCGCCGGTCACCCCAGGGGTACAGAAAATAAGTATTCTCCAGCAGGGGCAGTGTCGGTCCCATAAGAGTGCAGGCCCCCGGGCCTTGCGTAATATAGAGCGTGTGATCGCATTCCTGATCCCAGACCGCGCAGTCGAAATAGCGCTCTTCCTTGAATTTCGGAATCTGACGATTATGCTGCTCACTCCACGCATGCATGTCCGTTTTACCCTTGGCGAGCTTCGCGTACTCCTCTGGGTTCGGCTCAAACCCGACCAGCGTAGCCAAGGCCGTATAAGCCGGCGGCAGCAGGAACATGCCATTGCGCGCGCCCACGTCCACCACTTGGGGCAAAATCCCCGCCTCCGTCAGCGGTTGTGCAACGAGCTCGCTGATCGTCGGTCCCAGGCTTGTTTTGCGTCCTAATATTGCCATTACCCGCGTCTCCTCACGCTGCTGCAATCAGAAGCATTCGGTTAAAATTGAATAACACAAGCATCGCCTTCATCGTTACCAAATCTGCTTAGCATATGCAAAATCATTGGCGCGGTTACGCCTCACCCGTTGCGAACAAGGTGCGCCGCCACAAGCCGCGCCTAGCTATGATCGTTGCAGCCGGAAATTACAAGGTACTGTCGACCCAAATGTCTCGGCCAAACGACGCGGGGTTTCATGGCCCGACACAACTCAAGGATGCGGTGTTCGCCATATGCACTATTCTGCGGATCAGGCGCGGACCGCGGTGAGATGGCACCAAGGTTGAAATAAGGTGCCCCGAAATGGCAACTTTCTGCCATCTTTTGCTTGAACTGTATAGGTGATTAAATCTTCCGGCCCGCCAGACGGGGGCAAGTCGATAGGAAGTATGAATGGACGGAACACAAAGTTCTGGAAGCCCGCCTTGGCCAACATCGGCTCAACCAGAGCCATAGGCCGGAAGCGAAGGCGAAGGCCCTCCGGGTGGCTGCTTGATTTCTCACTAATGTGCAAGTCCTGCGGAAAAGGATGAAAGAAGTCAAATACGATCATGGTCCCGCCCGGCTTCAATGACCCCGCAATACTTCGTAATGCCATCTCAAATTGCGGATCTTCCATCATATAAAGCACGGCGTTGATGGTAATAATGTCGTAGCCGGCGTCTTCGGCGAGATTTAGCATATCCAGGACTTCGAAGGTGACGCCTTCCAGTTCTCGATTGCGACGACATAACTCGAGCGAGGACTCGGCGAGATCCCCGCCGGTAAGCGCAAGCTGCGGCAACAAACGCTTGAGATGCAACAGAAGATTGCCGGTCGAGCAACCCACGTCGAGCAGGCGCATCCTTCCCCGGCTGGGATCATGCTTCTCTGCGATTTCACGCACCAATCCAACAAGGACTTTATCACTCTCGCGCATTTGTCCCGCGTACTTAGCCTGATAGGCGTTGTATTCGTCAAGAAAGGCCTTATCGACAACGTAGCCTTGATATGAAAAACTGTCGCTCATCTTTTCCCCTCTGATGCAGATTAATTCATGGGTTGGTGCGCCGGATTGCGTCAAGTGTGTCGCGAAAGAGAAAACACCTTCTCGCTAACTGCTCGTCCGGCATTTCATTCTTCTCCAGCAAGGCATGGCGCACCAATTCGCCACCGAAGTCGAAGAGGAGATCTCCGCTGTCGCTGCGCCACGAGCCCGGCCTGAGTCCTGCATCTTTCAGGTACGCCAGCACAACTTCCAATTTGGCCTCTGTGACGGGGCGATACGATGTCAATACCATCTCCGGCCCGCACAGAAAATCCGCTGTTTGTGCCATGGCTTCCGGCAGGACTTCCCGCCACTTGTCAACTGTGTGCGTATAGACGTCGCGTCCGCCGTGGTCGTAGCTGCTGTTTCCAGCCCAGCCATCAGCGGATAGGCGCAGCATCTCGGGCTGGAATTCGAGCCCTAGTTCCTCGCATAGTATTCTGGCTTCGATCTCAGGCGCAGTAGCGAGTCGCTCGAACGAAACGCGGCGAAATCTTCCGGCCAGCATGGGATCACATTCGAAATTCCTGGCGATAGCCACCTGCTTGCGCCAATGGCGCAAGTAGGAAGGCGGGTGCGCTGCCTGCGTCGTGTCTCGTGCGGCCATTGCTATTAATGATGCGACGATGGCGCGCGGGTCCCTTTCCATTGCAAGGAAGCGCGCATCCGGAAAAAGCCGCGCGAGCATGGGAACGAACTCCAACACCCAGACTTCCTTGCAGCCCACCCAAGTCGCAGCGGGCTTCATGCCCGCGACTATGGCCAGGGCACTGCGCAGCAAACTGCCGTAGTCTGCGCCTTCCAGCCCCTCCATGCGCTTGCCGAGGACCGGCGATTCCAGGGCGGCACGCTCCGCCGCCTTGTCTCGCAGCGCAACCAATGCATCGCCATCTAGAGGAAGATCGGCCTGGGCCGCCAGCATGAGGTCGAGCAGCGCGGGACCGTCGCTGTCGAAGTAGTAGTCCTGGAATGCCGACGCCGGATTAAACCGCCTGCGAATCTCCTGCGGCGCATACGTCTCGACCACGGCGTTGCGAAGCGAGCGGAACAGAGGCAGGAACGGATCCAGCGCGACTGCCACTGCCGGGTGGTGGTCCAACATCCGCGCCAAGAGGTTGGTGCCGGACCGCGCCACCCCGAAGACGAACAATGGCCGGTAAGTCATGTCCGATCAACCGGCACAGCTGCAATGATGATGTCATCGCATTGCCGCCCGCGATCGAGTGCCTGCTGGATAACCGGAATGAACTCGGCAAAATGCTCGAACAGCGTGGCGTCACCAGCCTTGAGCGCCATCTGGACGCAAGTTTCATATGCATCCATGCCAAAGTACCAGGTGGCAACCGGCGCAAATCCTTCCTCAACCATCGCGGTGCACAGCGATGCATCAGTAAAACCGTTGACGTGGGTGGTTGGATCCATATGCCTTGCCACCACCGCTCCGTCCATGGCCTGCACCAACGTGCCAAGCGAGTCGACCCGTGGCACTTCGACGACCAGCAAGCCCCCCGGTGCCAGCGCCCGCCGGGCGGCGGCGATGAAATCTCGCGGTCGCTCAACGTATTCGAGCAAGCCCCAGAAGGTAATAAGGTCTGCCGGGAGGCAGGTGGCCGCCAGAAAATCGTCCTGCCGCAAGTGAAGACCGAACGCGTCGCTGGCAAATCCACAGGAGGCTTTCGATTTCTCAAACCCCTCGACGCTGAAACCGCGCCGCGCTGCGCCCGCGAGAAAGTGCCCCCCTCCCGCCCCGACATCAAGCACGCTCCCCGGCAGTCGGCCCGCATGGCGGCGAAACTCTTCCTGGCACCAGTCGAGTTTAGGCGCGATGATTTGCGCCATGCGCGTTTCGATGGCTTTGCGGTCGATGTAGGTGGCTGAGTGGATCTCAGACTCGGCAAATACGCTGTCCAGCACCTCCGCCGCAGGACGAACTGCGACGCCCACATGGCCACACGTGCCACACCGAATATAGGACACGTCGAAGACCGTCAGCTCATTCTCCGCGCCGTCCAGAGACGCATTGCAAAGAGGGCAGGCGCGGAGACGTTGGATATCGGCGCCGCTGCCGTACAGCCGTTCTGCGGTGCGCTTGAGGAACCCGGCGTAATTGCGTACTTCGTCGAGATCGATTCCTTTCAGCGCCAGGACGTCGAGAGCCTTGCCGGCACGCACCCGGACATCGAACGTGAGGCTGGCAGATTTGCCCGGCTGGTATTCCCACCGCTCGCTCCATTCGCGGCAATGATCCGCGCTGAAAGGAACTTGCCTAAACCAGTTCGTCATAATGGGAAAGCGACAGAGAAAACGCGAAGCGTAAACTTGCTGCTGGGTTCCCGCAGCCGTTCTGTCAGCACCGGGCTGAACCCTGCTCGGGCTGCAAGAAGTGCCGCGGAGGCTGGACTGAAAACGTGGTGGTGCTCAATGAAGAACTCTTCCCGTTCCTGCCCTTCAGCAGCCGCGGCTTCACCGTCGGGAACCTCGAAATAGACGAAGCCACCGGGCGCGAGGACTGATAGCGCCTGGCGCAGCATGGCGACAGGGTCTTCCACGTGTTCCAGCACCTTGTTTAAAGTCACCACATCGAACCGCCCTAGGACTGAAGGGTCGATATTCATGAAATCTCCATTCACGGCGTCGATACCGATGACCTCACGTGCGTGGGTGGTCGCGCGCTCGTCCGGATCGAGCGCCGTACAGGCCCAACCGGCCTCTTTCATGCGATAGGGAAAAACGCCGAGTCCGGCGCCAACGTCGAGCAGGCTGGGTTTTTTTTCCACGCCAAAATGCCGGCGCGCAAAATCGAGCACGCACGCCACCCGCGCGGCGTTGTCGGAGCGCTCCGGCGGCAATGCCAGGATGCGCTCGAAGGTCTTACGCATGCGCGCACCGTACGTGTTGTCCACATAGGCGCCACCGTAAAGTCCGCTCATGTTCATTTGATTGTCGGAAAACCAGTGGCCGCACAGCGTACAGCGCGAATATCCGCGCTGGTACTTCCGGGCCCCAAAATCAAAAAAGGTCTCGCCGGCAGGAGGCGCGTCATATGCGAATGTCGGCACCAGATGCGCAACGGAACACGGGCACTGCAGGGTTGGTTTGATCATCAATGCGCGTGAAGACTTGTCGCCAGATTGTCCAGCGCAGCGGTGCTGTCCAGCCACGCAATGACAGCAAGGTTCTCCTGCACACAGTAAGTATCGAAAGAAGCTTCCCGGCCCTGCTCCACGAGCAGAATGAAGTAACGACCTGTTTCCCGATTTCTAATCAGCACTCCCCGCAGGCCAAATTCCTGCAGCCGGCCGTTGAGCGACGGCGTGGCATAAAAGCCCCAATCCTTGCGCGCAACGTCATACTCAGCCCCCGACTGCGTAACCAACGTGACCTGTTCATCCGGTTCAAGTCCTATGCTGCCGCAGTCCAGCATATCGAACTTGACTGAATTGCCCACGCTGAAGCGGCGCGGCGGATCCTTGGGACTAAATTTCATTCCCATCTCCAGTCATTCAGTATGAACCCGGGTATGTACCAAGCGCCGTCGCCACGCCGCTTCCAGACGTCAGGATTCCGAAAGGTCTCCGCAATGGCAAAAAAGCGCTCCCGGGTCAACCCCGCAAAGACGCAGAACCGGTCGATGTCCGCGTGGGGTGTCTGGTCGCCCTTTTCCCGAATGATCTGCAGGGCGTTACCCCGCGTCATACGCCCATTGCGTATTTCCAGAGACAGGTTGTCGAACAACCGCGTGAACCCAAACTTGTACCACTTCATCCAGTGATGCAGCGAGATGAAGTCGTCGTCAATGTCGGCATAATCGTAATAGCCCGTGCGGGCCGCGCCGGGGGCAAAAGTAAAGCCGTGTTCGGATGCTACTGCAAGGCTGGATTCCGGATCCCAGGGAAAGTAATAACCGAGAAAAACGGCACGCAGGCCCAGCGACTCCAAAGCAGCGGTGTCAGGACCAAAATAGGCCGCTAGTTCCTTGCGGGTAAAGCGCTGCTCGACCCAGTCTTCCGCGGTGGTGTCATGGGTAACTCCATATTTTCTCAGCCACTCGCGATCAAGCCGGAAGCCTGTCAGGGAATCATCCACACTACCGTACTCGAATGCAGAGTTCTCGCCCCATACCATGAGCGGAATCCGGAAGCGTGCTGCAATGGCGAGGGGCATATTGAACAGCGCCAAATGCATGGGAACCGCGGTCGACCCGAAGCGCTCGAACGCCTTCACCATAAAGCGCGCCTCCGTTTTTGGATTGACCTGATAGTCGATGTGATCAACGCCGAGGGCGACCAGATTGTCCAGGTTACGCTGACCGATCGAGGTTCGAGCCGGTGCCTTCCAGGTCACGGCCAAGGGCGTCAAACCATATTCCAGGCATTTCACCACCTGCCAGGTGCTGTCCTTGCCACCGCTGACGGGAATGAGGCAGTCGTATCCTTCAGACTGAGAGCGGGCGCGCTCGACTACCTGACGAAAGGCCGTCTCCCTGCCGGCCCAGTCGATGTCCCGTTTTGTCCTGTGAGACTTGCAGGCATTGCATACGCCGTCCTCACCAATAATGAGATTGGGCCGGGTATCTGGAAGGACACAGTTACTGCACCATCTCATCGGCTTTGCCCTGCGCCGAATTCTTCCAAAAATATCTTGGCATTAAGAAAATAGAACAAGAACTTGCTCTGGCTGTTGGGCAGATCGCGCTTATTGATCAGATCTTCGATTCGCTCCCGGCGCACATGCCTGAAAATGGGGCTGTCGTCGAGCAGCCGCGATCGCACATCGGGATCGCCGATGTCGAGATAATCGAAAATCGGCACGTTAAAACCTACCTTGCGCGGGTTATCAACTACCACGTCGGGCGCGAGCCCGCGCACCGCCCCGCGCAGCACGGCCTTGGCCCGCGCGTTACGGACCAGGTGTCGGGTCGGAATACGCTGGCAGATATCGAACAGGCGCCGGTCCAGGAAAGGCGACCGGTTCTCTATCGAGAAATACATCGCATTCAGGTCGTCCTCGTGCAGGATTGGCGGCACGGATTCATGAAACAGTTCGTTGTTCATGCGATTACGCAGGGGCGTTGGGCTGTAGTTTTCCTCACTAAAGTCCTCATGCCATGGATTCACGAGAAAACCGGAAAAAGCATCCGCATCCAGGTAAATGTGGTCGCGCAATGCCGGGTTCTTCACGAAGCAGTCAGGATCCTGGAGAAACGGGTTGCGAACGATGGGTGCAACCACCTGTTGCCAGTTCTCCCTGGCCCGCGCCTGTGCCTCGGGATCGCTGGCCAGCGCCTGAATGTAGAAATTCTGGTGATCAAAGTAGCCGCTAAACAATTCGTCCGCACCGGTGCCGCTTACCGAAACCTTGTAGCCCTCGGCGGCCACGGCCTGCATCAGCTGCCATTGTGCGTAATACGTAATCGTACAAACTGGCGCGTCGTGATAACGGATCAATTCGCGCAGATTTGGAAGAAAATCATCACGCCTGACGGGAATCGACGTGTGCCGCAACCCCAATTCCCGCACGGTAGTCTCGACCATGTCGCGCTCTTCGTAGCGCTCGTCGGTATTCATGATCGTGAATCCGTGCACCTGATAGCCTAACTTGCGCTTTGCAATAGCAATTAAGGCGTTGGAATCGACACCCCCGCTCAGGCAGAAGGCGATGGGCACGTCGGCGCGCAACCTGATGCGCACTGATTCCACCAACGCGTCCCGCGCGGAAGCTACGGCATCATCGAAAGTCATGGTTGCATCGCACGTATCGAAACGCGGCCGCCAGTACAGCTGATCAGTGCGCCGGCCGGAAGCGTCGAATTTTGCCAGGGTCCCCGGCGCGATTTCCGTCAGGCCCTGAAAGAAAGTTTGACCGTTCTTGTAAATAGCTTTGTAGCCGTTGACTAAATAGCGATTGAGATGCTCGAAATTGACCGGCAGGCGGCGGCCGAGAAGCGCGAAGATAAACTTAGGCTCCGAGCCAAAATAGGTTCCCGTCTCATCTTTGAATACGTAGAGCGGCTTTTCACCGAAGCGATCACGGCAAAGCAGCAGACCTTCGTCGTCCAACCACCCGAACGCCCACATACCCTCGCACTTATCCAGCCCGGCGATGCCTTGGGCGTCGAGTACGCTTGCCAGGACTTCGGTATCGCTATCAGTGCTAAAGGACTGACCAGCGCCAATGAGTTCCCGCCGGAGTTCCTTGTAGTTATACAACTCCCCATTAAAACAGAGGTGACCCTTGCCTCGGGCAAACGGCTGGTTGGAACGGGGATCGAGATCGATAATACTCAGGCGGCTATGCAGCAGGTAAGCGTTAAGGCCATCGCCCAAAACTCGATGAGCGGTGCCGTGCCCGTCCGGACCTCGCCGCCTCATTAGAGCAAGGCAATTGTCTCGACGTTCCTGTGCAATCGACGCTCTTCCGTAATAGCCCGCAATGCCGCACATCTCTATACGACCATATCCAATGTGAACATTTCGCCTTCGGCTACCGGTCGAGTGAGCTTGCGTCCCATGAGCAGACTCTCCTGCCCCGGATTCAGCCCACCGCCTGGCCTCAGCCAATCCAAGTCCTGCGCGGTGATTACGTGCCCGGCAGGCAACGCCGCCCGGGCCACGATGGAGCGCCGCGCCGCGACGGTCGTAGCTCGTTCCGCTTCTTGCGGAACCTTCACGCCGTCGCCCAGGAGCGACTGCGCCAGCTTTACTCTTCGCACGAGCTCTGCCATCTCTTCGGGGTCAGCCGATAAAGCGTGGTCACGAAACTCCGATTGGCTCTTGGAGAGCGTAAAGTGCTTTTCTATTACGCGCCCACCCAAGGCGACGGACAGTACTGCCGCATCCACACCCAAGGTATGATCGGAATAGCCCACCTGCCGCTTCGACTCCCGGGCCAAGGTGACGAGGGCACGGAGGTTGGCTTGCTCGGGCGGCGTAGGATATGCCGACACGCAATGCAACAGGACAATCTCGGAGCGTCTGCCTGAAGTCATCCAACAATCCTCAATCATCGCACAAACCCGGGTGATGTCTTCCCCACTCGCCATACCGGTGGAAAGTAGAATGGGCTTCCCGGTATGCGCGACTTCTGTCAAAAGAGCCGTGTAGTTGTTGTCTCCCGAAGCGATCTTGAAGGCCGGGACCAAAGCATCCAGCCACGGCACCACGGCAGGATCAAATGGTGTGGACAAGAACAGTACTCCGGCCCGGTGCGCCTCCGCGGCAAGCTCCGCGAACTGGTCACGGCTGAACGCGAAACGCCCCAATTGCTGAAGCCGAGCAGTCTGCCCTGCGGCAACGAGTCTCTCAGGAACTATCGTCTGAAATTTAACTGCTTGGACACCGGTCTCTGCCGCTGCATGGATCATCTCCCGAGCCCGGCCGAAATCACCCTCATGATTGTTGCCGATCTCGGCAATCACCAGGACATCACGCTCGAGATCAACTGAACCGATTTCCACCGTCTGCTTCCTTCTTCTTCCCGTTGACGGCTCACGGAGCCGTGTGGTGCAGTACGAGAGTCGAACTTACCAAGCGGAACCCCAACGATTCATACAGGTTTACGGATGGCGTATTGGCCGCCTGTGTACCCACTACTAGGCTCTGCACCGGCAGACTCTTCCTTGCCGCACAGGCAGTGATACTGGCTATTAGATTTCTAGCGAGACCGCGGCGTGAAAATGATGGGGCCACCGCGATGAGATCGATGACGGCTTTGCTGTCCCGGATGATCAATTGGCAAAACCCAGCCACCATGCCGTCAACCTCTGCAATCAGCATTGCATTGCCACGCAGCCCCTTGAAAAAATTTCCCGCCCAATCTGCCTTGATAATATTTGCAAGTGTGTTCGAAATGAATGGATCTAAATGAAAGCGCGAACAGCGAAACGCGCTGCCGGCAATCTCCCGCACCCGGCTTTCATCGCCCGGGATGGCCTCCCGTGTTGATGCGCATTCCTGCGCACCCTCTGCACTCTTCGAAAAGGTAAGCGCACAATCCACCACACGGAAGCCCACATCGACCAGGCTGTTTGCCTGTACAAGGTCTTCTGCCGGGACTTTGGCCGTCGCGAAGCCAATCTCTTTGGAAAGTCTGGTGGCAATCTCCTTCGCCTCTATTCCCCCCGTCTGGACTTGCTTCACGATATAGGCTGGACGTCCCATGGCCGACGTTAGCCACCGGTCAGGTTCAGTCTCAAAAAGCACTTCTCGTCCCCAGCTAACGATCGTCTAATTGAACAGCCGGGGATGGGCTTGCGCAACGCCTTTGTACCAGTCTATATACTTTTTGAAGCCCACTTCGACCGGAAATTTTGGCTCGTAACCGAGTAGCTTGCGGGCTTTCGCTACGGACAAGGTTCCGCGCTCGGGCATCAGCGCATCGCGAGCCTGGTATTCGAGTGTCACACCTTTGAACTCGCCCAGCACCAGTTCCGCCAGTTGCGTAAGGCTGCGCGCACTGCCGTAGGTGAGGTTGAATGTCTGGTTAAGTGCAGCTTCCTTCGTGACACAGAGCACGATACCTTGCACCAAGTCACCTATATAGGTAAAGTCCAATGCATCCGTCCCGTCCCCATTGACGGTCAGATTCTTTCCTCTAAGAGCGTTCTCGATGAATGCCTGTCCCACCCGGCGGCTCACACAACGCTCCCCGTAAAGCGCTGACGGGCGGACGATCGTGTAGGGCAATTTGAATACCTGATGATAGGCCTGCACTAATCTTTCGCCAGAATACTTCAACGTGCCGTAGATCCCCATCGGGCTGCATGGACGGTCCTCAGCAACCGCTTCACCGTCAAAATTCCCGTACACCATCGATGAAGAGAAGAATATGAAGTGCGGCTTCTTCTCCCTCACGCTGTCAAGCGCGTTCTCCAGCGTGCGCATGTTGTGATCGAATGTGCTGTACGGATCCTTGTTGGCCCTGTTAGCATGGGCAATGGCCGCAAGGTGGATTACCACATCGGGCTTCATCGCGCCTAGATGATTTCCGAGGAGGTGATAGTCCCTTGCATCTAGAATGTGCAGTGGGATATCCGCGCGTCTTAGTAAGTCAAGTCGCTCATTGATGAGTTCGATATAAAGTCGGGCGCTGGGATTAGCCTCCATATTGCTGGTGAACGCCCCCAAATTGTTCACCTGGAGGCTATCAACGACGTGCGCCTCCGCCCCGAGCTCGGTCAACTTGAGAGCGAGGTTGTGCCCGATGAATCCAGCCCCTCCGATCAGAGCAATGCGCTTTCCTTTTATGTCTATTTGCATTTAGCTCACCTTCTCAATTACGAATTTCAGAGTCTCGGCGATATAACTCATGTCGTCCGGGTTTAAATGCGGCCCTACCGGCAATGCGATCGATTGATCACTGATCCGCTTCGCTTGCGGATAGTCTTCGGCCCGCAAGCCGTACTTATTTCTGTAGTAACTGAGCAGCGGCACCGGCCCCGGGTAATAGACGCTGGTACCAATCCCGGCGCGATTGAGTTCCGATATGATCTCAAAACGCTTCTCAGCCAAGCGGTTCTGCAGGATCGCGAGCATGCAGTAATGCGAATGAAGGAAGTCCTTATTACCCATTGACAGCAGATCAATACCTTCGATCTTCTCCAAGCCGGCTCGCAGCGCCGTGGCGTTTTGAAGCCGTTTCGCCTGGATAAAAGGCAATCGCTTGAGCTGCTCTATCCCGATCGCAGCCTCCAATTCGTTCATGCGATAGTTGTACCCGAGCAAATTGACATCGTAGATGCCGGGCACCGTGCGCTCGCCCAGATTCCTGTCGTAGCCAAATGCTTTGATCTTCGCAATATGGTCCGCCACTTTCTGATGTCTGGTCAGCATCATTCCGCCCTCGGCCGTCGTGATGTGTTTGACCGGATAAAACGAAAACGTCCCTACATCTCCAAGCAGCCCGGCATGTGTGCCTTTGTAATATGAGCCGACTGCAAGTGCGCAGTCTTCGACAATAAAGAGGCCATGCTTGGCAGCAATCACCTTGACCCGGTCCATGTCCACGGGCAGTCCAAGATAGTGCACAACACTGATGGCTTTCGTGCGCGATGTTATGGCGGCCTCGATCAAGTCGATATCAATGTTTCCAGTCTCACCTTCAGCATCCACGAAAACCGCCCTTGCCCCGGTGAACTCCACCGAATGCGCAGTCGCCACATGGGTCTGGGCTGGAACGATCACTTCATCGCCAGGTCCGGTGCCAAGGTAAAGATAGGCGAGATGAAGGCCGGCAGTGCATGAAGCCAAGCTTAGCGTATAACCGCCTCCGGCCGTTCTTGAGAAATCTGCTTCGAACTGCTTGGCCTTCGGACCGTGCACCAGCGTAGAGCCGTTCATGACTTCCATTACGGCAGCCCGTTCTTCGTCCCCGATAATGGGCCGACCGAATGGTATCGTTCTATTGTTGTTCATGGTCATCAGCTAAGGGTCTCACAGTGGGAGTCTATACAATTAACGGCGGTCACTTTGCCGGTGGCTTTGGCCGAGTCGATGGCAAAGCAGACCTCCATGCATCGAAACACAGCCTCTTGCGACACCGCGAGTTGTGCTCCGTCAATTATCGCATCGATGAAGTTGCGGATCAGCGCGCCCTTCAGGACGCCCGGATAGGGCGCATCAAGCAATTGCGGCGGCACCTGGGCATCTCTTGATTTCCAAAGGCGCGCAACGGCCATGTCGTTCTCCACGGTGCCGTTCGTCCCGTAGACCAGTAGGCGATGAAAGTGCGGCGTCATGGACCCGAAATTCGCCGCTACCTTCGCAACCTGTCCGTCTTCAAAGCGAAGAATTGCAACGGTCAGATCGTCAAGCCCAAACGGCGTGTCTCGCGTGCAGATGTTGTTGCCGAACGCAGCCACTTCGATCACGCGCCTTCCGGTTATCCACAACAGCAGGTCAACGACGTGGACTCCGCCGCCCAGCATAACGGAATAATTGCTGATCCGGCCGCGCCAGCCGTCTATAATCTTGTGGATTCTGCCGTAGCAATAATCAGCCTCCAGGTAGTACGGCTGGCCTATTTCCCCACTCTGCACACGTGCGTGAATATCTTGGAAGCGCGGAGACATCCGGAGTATAAGGTTCGACGAAAACTTCAGATGTGGCTGCCGCTTCAGACGGCCGTGAATTTCGAGAAGTTCGTCCCAGCTCAAGCATACCGGCTTTTCAACAAAAATATGCTTTCCGGTATCGATTGCCGCAATGATCTGCTTATAGTGAGTGTCATCAGGACTTGCAATGGAAACGACATCTATATCGGATCGGGACAATAACGCGAACGGGTCTCCCATGATCTCGACATCGGGAAAAATATTTCTTGCGATCTCCCGCTTGGCCTGGTCGATATCGCAGATCGCAACGAGGCGGCAACGCGTATCTGCCAAGTAGGCATGTGCATGTTGCTCGCCAACGCCAAATCCGATCACGCCTGCTCTCATCGCTGGCCTTCTGCCGCCGCTATGGGCACCAAAGCGCTTCTCAGTTCAAGTAGGGCCTCGAGATCGTAGTCCACCTGAGGCCTTGTCATTGAGAGAACCATTTTTTCGGCAAGCGTAAAATCCGCTTCTGTGTCCACGGCCATCTGGATCCAGGAATAAGGTCGCGACGATGCAAAATTGAGTATTCGATAACGCTCTGAATGGGCATAAAAATGAGCGGTTACGTGCTCCTTTTCGGAGGTGGTGGCGTCACTTGCAGCGCGCTCGATTGCAGATCGCGCAATAACCTCGACCGACTGACCAGTAGGAAAAGAGCGGGGAAATACGTTGGTCACAAGGTCAACGTCACTCTCAGCAAAAAGGCCCACGGCTTGCCGTACGATGGCGGGATCCAGGAAAGGGCTGTCGCCATTCACTCTGACAACTGCGTCCAATTTATATTTTTGGGAAACCGCTTGAAAACGGCTCAACACATCATCCAGCGAGCCGCGGAAGCAGGAAACATTCATGGACTTTGCATAGTCGGCGATTCCATCGTCGTCTTCGTTGCGGCTTGTAGCGACAACGATCCTGCCCACCGAATCAACACGCCTCATCCTCTCCAGCAACCACCCCAGCATCGGTTTTCCCGCCATTTGCTTCAGGACCTTCCCCGGAAGACGGGACGAGGACATTCGCGCTTGAACCACCAATCCGATCCCCATTGCATTCATCGTCGCGGTTAGAAGTTCGCTGTGCGGAGGCCAGATACTCTCATGAGTTCTGCCGTGCGAGATTCAGAGCCAAATCAGCGACTCTCACACGAGCATGGTTCTCGGACGATTGCCGAACCGCTTGCATGACGCACTGGGCTGCTACGCCATCATCCGCATCCGGTAAGTCGACTACGCTGCCCCCGCGAACTGCGGTGAGAAAGTGCCCCAAGCAGCGAGAGACCGCATTAATACGTGAATCCGCGCCCATAGGGTCTCTCGGCCAGTCGATTGGCAGTGATTCGGGTTTCCCGTCCTGCGGGAAAAGAACCAGGTCACAGTCTTCGTGACGATACGGGTGCCGATGAGACATAACCAGCATGCCCCGATCACCCCTGAGTTCAATACGCATGCCGCTCCCGCCAGGCTGGCAATTGGTGATGCGGCAGCTCGCGACGAAATCCCGATCGAATTCGAGAAGGGCGGTCACACTGTCTTCCGCAGTAACCGATCGAAAAATTCCGCGCCCGTCCTTGCGCTCGGGCACAAGAACGCTGCAGTGAGCACTTGCGGCTCGCGGAGAAATACTGGTGAGCCAGCACAGAATATCTGCCACGTGACTGAAGTAAGCGCCGATCACCCCTCCCCCAGCGACAGCACTGTTCTGCCACGACCATGGTACATCGGCTCTAGCACGCCCCGCAGTTATCCATGATACGTCGGCTCCACGTGGATTACCGATACGGCCTGCGTGCAAAGCATATCGCAATGCCTCAATCCCCGGTTCAAAGCGGAACTGGAAATCCACGGCAACTACTTTCTTGCTGGCGCGCGCGTGGTCCCTCATCGCCAAGGCGTCGGCGAGACAGCTCCCGAAAGGTTTCTCGCAAAAAACATGCTGTCCATTGCTCAGTATGGCATGGACAATATTCCGCTGCACCTGCGGCGGTACAGCGACTGTTATAGCGTCGATATCCTCCCTGACGACCAGAGCACGCCAATCCACATACTCAATGCCGTCAATTGCGTGCGGCCGCGCTTTGCCCGAACCGGAATCGGCAATTGCAATAACCTGTACCCCGGGCTGTGACGTGAGCGCTGGAAGGTGGACCGCGGCGCCAAATCCGCCCCCAATGATCCCGACGCGTAAGGGCAACCCAGCCACAGGTCATTCCATTACTCGAACATCGGGAAGAGGAATGATAATTTTTGATTTTAATCCCTTCGCCCGAAGGTTTTTCACGATCGGCCGCCAATAGTGCCACGAAAGGATCAACGCGTAGTCGGGCTGCTCTTCGAACATCAGCTTTTCATCCACGATCGGAATATGCTTTCCAGGCAACCGCAATCCCAGCTTGAGCGAAGAAGACTGTTCGGCAATGATAGGCATGACGTCCACGTCGATCCCGCAGTAGTTCACCAGTGTGCTGGATCGACCAGGGCATCCCACGCCTACCACCGTCTTGCCGTTCGCCTTTGCATTGAATAGCAGTTGCTGCAAGTCAAACTTTGACTTGCGCACACGCTCCGCGAAAACCTTAAAGGGCGCGGAAGTATAGAGGCCCTTGCGCTCCTCTTCCGCCAACAAACGGGTAACTGTTTCTGATATCGGTAGGTTTCTACCCTTAACTGCATACACACGGATGGAGCCGCCATAGTTCTCGATTCTATCCACGTCCGTGATCGTAAAATTGTATTCGCTGAATACGCGGATCAGCGATTTAAGCGAGTAATACTTCAGGTGTTCATGATAGATCGAGTCGTACTGTACTGTTTCCAGCAAGTCCAACAAATAGTGTGACTCGGTAATAAAAATACCGCCGTCCGCAAGCAGGGACTCCACGCCGCTGATTAGGCTGCCAAGTTTTTCCACATGGGCGAACATGTTGGCTGCAGTAACGACCGACGCCAAGCCGTGTTCTTCGCGGACTTGCCTTGAGACTTCCTGCGTGAAGAAGCGTTGAATCGTCGGTATGCCATTTTCATTGGCAATGTTGGCGATGTTGGTGGGTTCCACGCCCAGCACTCGCATACCTTTTTCCTTGAAAGCGCTGAGCAAGGTCCCGTCATTCGATCCTATATCGACGGCTAAGTCGCCTGGATTCAGCAAAAATTTCTCGATTGCCTTGAAACCTGTGGATCGAAGGTTATGCGCCAGCGTTGACGTGATACCACTGCGATACGGATAGTCTGCATAGAACAGCACCTCCGGTGCCACGGCATAGTCTATCTGCGCCAAGCTGCAATTGGGGCAACGAAGAAAACGAAGAGGGTAAGTATTTTCCGCCTCGTCGAGTTGCGCCGGTGTAAGTAGTGAGTCGCACGGCGGCTGGTGCCCAAGGTCGATCACCAATTCCAGTCCGTCAAAGCCACATGCTTGGCACTTGCGGATAGGTCCGTGGTCTAGGTCGTGGCGGGAATTGTCAGACAAAATTGCCTCCGTAAACTCAACGTCATGAATGTTTATGAAATTGTGCTATCTCATTTAGCAAGAGGCTCACCGCCTTCGTAGGAGCGAATTTTTCCGTGTAGAGCGCGAAACCTCGCTCTGCGATGCGATGCGTTGCTTCCGGCTCCGCGACAGCATCTCGTATGCGGTCGACGAATTCCCGCGGCGTGTCTGCAAGATAGCAATTGTTTCCATTCTTCAGATCCGGGTTGCCCAACGCTGTATTTGAATGCGCAATCACGAGAAGTTTCTGTGACAGTGCCGTGAGAATACGACTGCGATTGCCAACTGGTACTTCCACAGGAACGATCAGTGCGTGACATTTGACTAGAATTGGTTCCACAGCTGGAACGAATCCCAAAATCTCAAATTCTGGGCGCTCGCGGAATGCGTCTTCGACCCAAGTGGCCAAGCGTCCTCGCCCGCAAATTCGTATACGAAACCCGTGCTGGCCATAATAGTCGAGTAATGCAGGATATATGTGCTTGATCAGCACGTGAAAGGACGAGCGTGATCCCAGAGCACCGAGAGTGCCGCAGAACACCAGCGTTGGCCTGTCATCGGCGTGGCTGTGTACATGCAGTGGCTTCGCAGGCCATGGGTAGGGAAGATAAGACGCATCCATACCTAGTCTACGTAGGGCGGTTTCGGAGGATTTCGAGGCGACAAAGATCCGAGAGAAGTAAGGCAGCACCGTACGATAAGGTTTTTTCCAGTACTGGCTTCGTATTAAATCAATTGGCAACTTCCACAGCGGTCTTTGCCCTTCCTTGTAGGAATACAGCGCGTGATACCAAAGGGTCTGGAAATTCAGATCACCAAGCCAAGCGATTTTGGCGTGCGCTTCGCAGCCTACGGCACTCCACGCACAGCGCAGGTCAAGACATAAGAGAAGTTCTGGGTTGAACAGAACACTGATTTGCGCGAGGGTTTTCTGGATACCAGAATCGATCTGTAGCGACCAAGCGTAAGCCCGAATGCTGTTAGGATGCACAACGATCGTTACTTCGAAAACACCGGCTTCCTCCACCGCCTTCCGGTAGGCGTCGACTTCCGTTGGATCAGGGATATCCTCCAGCAGTAGGACGTTCATTATTCGATATCCCGCGTCCTTGAGACCGACGATGTACCAGTAGAACAGAACTGAACTTGCACCATGCGAGGGATGTGGGAGGCATGGTGCAACAACAAGCAAGCGTCGACCATTCCCAATGCGGGGAACGCCATCCAAAAATCTCGGGGTTGTATTCAAGGGGCTGGTGAACTGATGGCTTGATGCACAAATCGACTTCTTAATTCTTCCCGTCCGCGATGTACGGCCGCGAACCCGCCTTTGGCAATGAAATGCACCACCGGCTAAGACGTTGCTAAACGCTGCAGTGGACCACAACCCCAGTACGGGTCGCGCAATCCTATCGGGGCACTGAAAATAGTGGTCGCCAGGTATTCTTCCGTGTGCCAATTTTTGTGATCTTGGGCACCGCAGTATTCGCCCGCCTTGTAGAGGAAGATCGAGTTCCCGGCAGTTTGGCCTGGCACGTACGCGCAACCTAGCGCCACGCTAGATAACGCCTTAGGGCACGCCACCGTTCCGCCTGTCGCGGATCACCAGTGCCATTTGTCATCGCCTCGCGAATAAGAGCCCATGCGATCCCCACAATCATCCCTACCAGCACCGCGAGCAGCACGATCATGCCACGTTTAGGGCCTGAATTTTTTTTCGGTTCGACCGCCTTGTCCATGACCTGAATTACGGAAGCATCGTTTGCCTCCTCGATCTTGGCCAGCTCGTACTGCTTAGCCAGCAGTTCATAGGTGGTTTCATTATATTTCAGGTCGCGCAGCAGGCTCAGGTTGCTAAGTCCCTTGCTGGCCGTCGTATTTCCTAGTTCCCTCGCGCTTCCAGCCCCCTCCATCTTGGCCAGTTCACGCTTCATAGAATCGAGCTCTTGCTGCACGCGGATAAGGTCAGGGTTGCGATCTGCGGCAAACGCGTGCATAGCGCTGATCTGTACTTCTTTAACAGCAATCTGGCCACGCAGACTGCCGATGGCAGTCATCATCGCACGGCCCTGGTCATCTACATTTACCAATCCGCCTCCCTCCAACGCCTGCCTGGCCTCTACCTCCACCTTGGCAAGGTTGTCCTTTGACTGAGCGACTTGGCGTTCGAAGAAAAGGCGACGCTGAGACGCAGCTGTTACCGCCAACTCGTGAGTGAACAGCACGAGCTCCTCGACGTAAGCATTAGCAAGTTCGGCTGCACGCTTAGGTTCGGGGCCGGAGACGTCAATATTGATGAGTCCTGCCCTGTCAGAGGTGATCTTGACCGTGTCCGGCGGCTCCTCGCGTGCTTTCGAAGGCCCCTTCGCACCGCCCATGAGGCCACGCTGCTTCAACCTATCCTCTAAGGTGCGACTCTCAAGCATCGCAATGTAGACCTCATTAACACCCTTGCCCCCTCCCAAACCACTAATGCTACTCAAGGCTGCTACCAGGTTTGAGGTGGCAGATTGACTTTGCTGCGGCGGCAGTAGCTTAGTAGTGGCGGTATAGATGTCAGGTAACCATAGAGCGTACGCTGCGGCTATTACTGCTAAAACCAACGGTAATCCAAGGATCAGTTTCTTGTGTTTAGCGAGAATGATGACGATATCCAGAAGACTTATGTCCTCATCCTCCGGACTCGAGGGCGATGACCGATAACCTCCAGAACCGGTGATGGGTGTTTGGTTATTGGTGATTGGCTGTTCGGACATTTGGATAATAATTCATAACTTAGAATTAGTGATTCGCGCCTAGTAGGTAAAAACTGGGGGCCAATAACGAAGTTCTCAATTGGGTCATGGGCCAAGCGGATTTATCAGACCAATAAATATTGGCCGCAGTCATGTCTAGCCATTCTACGTGTGTGTTTCCGATTGAAATATCTTATCACTTTCCCTAATACTCTCGATACCGCTTCGCAAATTGCTGCACGCCCTCTCTCTCCGGTGTATCCGGCTTGAATCTTACCGAGACGCCCAGTTCATCTGTTTGGACAGCTGTTGCGGGCACATCCCCCGGCTGCATTAGTAGACATTTCTTTTTCGCCGTCTTGCCAAGGACGGTTTTCAATGCCTCAATGTAATTCGTAAGTGGGGGGCGAATGGTCGTTGCAAAAGTTGAACAACAGAAAAGGGGCGTAGTCAGGGCCTGGACTCGCGGCGTCGAACGCAGGATCGTGCTCGGCGGTCCTATCGAAAACGCGGAGCTTGCCATATTTGAACAAAATGATGGGGTTGCCCCAAGAACGGATTGGGTGACTAGGAAGAACGCCATATCTGGCCGGTCCCGTGGACCATAGATCGTGAAGAACGCGGCCCTGTAGTTTGCCAGCGGATAAGGTGACTGCGGGTGTGCAATTAACTCGTTGGCTTTCTAGGTAGCAGCCTACAGACTCACTGGGAGCAATGTTGTCCTCCTAGCTAAAGGACAAGCAAAGATTACTACGACTGACGCCGGAACTGCTAGCATAAGCTAGGAGTTTGATAAGGTAGTGACGGCGGCCTTCAAGGATGTTGGTGAACTCGACGAGATTCGAATCGATATAGGCGTAAGGGTTGGTGAGCGAATAACGTTCGCCCACCTGCGCCGCAAGTTGAATAGCCTGTTGAGGCGGTTCCTGAGCGAGCAGGCCTAAAGTCTTGCATCTACCCCTTCCTTAGCTAGTACGGATTTGACGTCGTACAGCACATGGGCGGGCTTGCCCAAGGAGCGAATCCGGCCTGCGCCCCATTCGGCAAACTGGCGATGTGCCACCGCGAGAACAACCGCATCATAAAGCCCTGCTTGCGGTTCATGCGACAGTGGTTTGAGGCCGTACTCCTTTTCAGCCTCGTGCAAACTAATCCACGGGTCGTATATATCAACCTTGGCATTGTAGCTTTGCAACTCGCGAATAATCTCTACAACCTTGCTGTTGCGCAAGTCAGGACAGTTTTCCTTGAAAGCGAGGCCAAGCACCAGCACACGTGATCCCACCGCATTGATGGAACGCTGGGTCATCAATTTGATGATTTGGCCCGCCACATATATCCCCATGCTGTCGTTAGTATGGCGGCCCGCGAGGATTACTTCCGAGTGATAGCCGATTTCTTGTGCCTTGTGGGTAAGGTAGTAGGGGTCAACGCCGATGCAGTGGCCGCCCACCAAACCGGGTCGAAACGGCAGAAAATTCCACTTGGTGCCGGCTGCCTCCAGAACCTCAAGGGTATCGATGCCTAGCCTGTGGAAGATGATGGCAAGTTCGTTCATCAGCGCAATGTTTAGGTCGCGTTGTGTGTTTTCGATGACTTTCGCGGCTTCAGCTACCTTGATCGAACTGACTTTATGGGTACCGGCAGTAATAATACTGGCGTAGAGACGATCGACAAACTCAGCCACTTCAACCGTCGAACCCGAGGTGATTTTTTTGATGTTTGGTAACCGGTGTTCCTTGTCGCCAGGATTAATCCGTTCAGGGCTATAGCCACAAAAGAAATCGCAATTGAATTTCAGCCCCGACTCGCGCTCGAGAATTGGTACGCAAATTTCTTCTGTTGCACCTGGATATACCGTTGATTCGTAGATTACGATTGCACCCTGGCGCATGATGCGGCCTATGATTTTGGACGCGTTTACAAGCGGTGTGAAATCGGGACGGTTAGCCTGATCGATGGGGGTCGGAACCGTAACAATGAAGATGCCACAGCCCTTAAGCGCATCCACATCGGAAGTAAACGAGAGGTGCTTCGCGGCCGCGAGTTCTTGCGGATCCACCTCCAGTGTGCTGTCACAGCCGTTGCGAAGTTCTGTGATTCGCCCGTGTTTGATGTCAAAGCCCAGCACAGGTCGCTTCTTACCAAATTCCACTGCGAGTGGAAGGCCAACGTAGCCGAGGCCAACGAGAACGATCGTTTCTTGCGTCATAGATATTAGGATTCAATAAATCGTAATACATTTTCCAACTGGATACCCTCTTTCCACACGTCGAGCTTTTGGTGCATTACAATGCTAGCGATTGGTGGATCGTGCGTAGCTTTTGCCGGTCGCTTCCCCCGTTAAAGCCGTGCATCATGCCGCCCTGGACCACACTGCCTGCAGCGGCACCCTCGATCAGATTCCTAAATCCTCCGCAGCCTGCAAGAAGCGCTTTACTGGATAGGCACGCATCATCCCGGATCGAACCGGTGCCGTCCTTTCGCTCAGTCCGCTAACGCGCTGCGCTTGGGCAAGATGCTGGTCTTCAACGTTCACTGTGGCTTTCATATGCGCAAATCGTTGATCGGCCCGCCACCCACAATTTACGTACAAAGAAAGGATATCGAGCCCACCACTTTCCCCATGCTACCGCCCTGCAACGCACTTTTCGTGCTTCGCATGGCTCTCTCAACGCGAGCGGCTACTATAGACCTACCGAGCGCCCAATCATTATCTCCTATGCCACGAAGGAGAATGCACTCTTATTCGACTATGTAACCGGCGTTAGCCAGTCGCGGCTGACTCGTATACTGTTTATCTTACCTAGCAGGTCAAGCAGAACGATTACCCGCTCATCGCCCGTTTCCTTACTAAATATACCTTCCAGTCCCCGCAACGGACCTTCTACAATCTGCACCGCGGCACCAGGTCGGAATGCCGTGCGCTGTACGTGCACGCCCGAGGCCGGGTCATGACGTGCTCGTAGCGCCTCTACGACATTGTCCGGAATCAGCGCCGGTTGTCCACCGAAGCGGACGAGATTCATCACTCCAAGAGTCGAGCGAACCGGGCCCAGACTCTGAGCAGCATCGCGTGGCTTCAGAAATAAATACCGTGGAAAGAGTGGTCCGATTCGCTCCACCCATTCGCCAGCGCGGCGGCATTGCGTCAACAACCGCGGCAGATAAACCATGTAGCCCTGATTGTCGAGATTCACTGCGGCAGTTTCTTCCCCGCGTGGCTTGCAAAAAACGGCGTACCAATGCTCCTTCAATCGCGCTTGCATTAATGCCCCAATTGTTGTTCCCGTGGTGCATCGGAGCGCCTATCGCTGGTATTCAATTCGTGCTTAAGGTCAGCGATTTCCCTTTCAAGCGCTTCATATTCACGAAGCTTGCGACTGAGGAAACCCAACGTGATCCGGCTCTTTTCCCTTAGTCCCGCCTTGGTCAACAGATATGCGTACTGGCGCTTGTTCGGATTCCTGCGGAAGTTTTCGAGCTTGACGTGCCCTTTTTCAATCAGGGCATTGAGGCAATAGTTCGCCTTGCCTAGGCTTACCCCCATGGCATGCGCCATGTCACGCTGGCTCATCTGGGGATTAGCCTGCAGGAGCTTAAGCAGTTCAAGGCGCTGCTGATCGGAAAGAACAGCCACAAGTGTCATCCGGATATCGCCGCAGAGCGATCTGGCTCCAGCGTTCAATTTGGAGCGGCAGATTGTACACACCGGCCGCAACCCATGCAAGCAACGAATGATTTTCCGGAAAGTCAGACAAACTTAATGCAAAAGCCGATCACAATCAGCCATCTCGTCACTCAGGCGAACGCCGACATCGACAAGGCTTTGATTATAATGGCTTCACAAACCTAGCCTTCGGCTTGCGTCACGGTTACGCGCCATTTTCCATCAAAAGCCGCTAGACCCGACTTTCCAACGCTCGGGTCACAGTACAAAACGCACTTCAGCGCCCTACCGATTGCTATTGTTTTAGAACTTTCAGCGCGGCCGCACCCAAGCCGAATTGGTAAAGTATTTGAGTCCAGTCCCGAAGCTCTTTGACCAGTGTCGTCCGCTGTAAATCTTGCGGAACTACGATGGTATCACCGGGATTCAGACGGTTGCCATCGAACCTTGAGAATAGGCTCGTGCTCTGCTTGCTCACCACGGACCCGTCCGCACGGATGACATAAATTCGGCCCGAGTCGGCGTCCCGGGTTGGCCCGCCGGCCTGCGTCAGGTAATCAGAGAAGCGCTTGTCTTGCCTGAACAGAAAGGCATTTTCATTGTAGACCGCCCCCAGGACATTAACTGTGGCCGGTTTACTGGGCACGAAAAACCGGTCGCCGTCTTCCAGTGCAACGTCTGGAACGTCCTTGATCCCGCTATCGGGACTAACTTCCAGCACGATGCGTCCGGTCGCCTGCACCTTGCTCAATTGCGCCACGAGCGCGCGCTGGCTTTCAAGCTGCGTCTTTGCGTTCGCTGAATCTTCGGGAGTAATGGCGCCCGCTACCGCACGCGAAGCGCTGCTCTCGACATCGGCCTGGAGGCGCTTCACCGCCTCATCGAGCTGCTTTTGCTGTAATATCCGCGTCGATTCCCGGGTAAACGTGGCGCCGAACACATAGGCGCCTGACGTAAGGCCGCCGACCCGCGTCACCAGCTGGCGCAGCGTTTCCCCGCGTTCGGCACGGTAAACACCGGCATGAAAGAACTCGCCTTCGAGCCGCACGAACTTGCTTTGCTCGACGATTGGAACCTGGATATCGTCTTTGGAGAAAATTGTTATGACGTCACCGGGCCGCAACAATATGTTTTGCCCGGCATCGTGATCCCGCACGGCGGCGCCTAGATTGAAGGGCACCAGAGTAGTCGAAAGATCCGGCTGCAGCCTTTCGATCACGGCGTAATCCCAATTGACCTCCGCAGTGCTTCGCCTGATATCTTCGATCAGCTTCTTCTGGCCGGTCACTGCATTTTCGGCGCCCAATTGGCCGGAATTTGTTTCGGACCTGAACGCGCCCTGAGGCATAAGCGCGCCTAAAGCTGCCCCCCCCACCGACGGGCTGAGACCCCACCGTGAGCAGGTTCTGCTTCTTCCAATAATCCGGTGTAATGAGTGCGTCCTCGTTGGGAATGACATCCGTCACTCGCATGCCTTCGCGCCACGGTAAGCGAGCGGTCGATGCAACATTGCCACGTACGGTCACTGCATTGTCGAACCGCGGCGAGACGGCGGCGACCTTTACTAGGTCGCCATCCTGCAATGCGCGGGCCAACCCATTCTTGTCAAGCACAAACTCATCGACGTGGCGCGTTTTGCGATCCATGATGCGCTCAACCGCTACCTTCTGACCTGCAGCCGTATTCGCAAGTCCGCCAGCCAGCGCGATCAACCCTTGGAGAGAGCCCTGATATTCATAGATAGCGGGAGTGTTGACACTACCCGCGATCGCCGCCAGTGCACCAATCGGGGGTATGTAGATTACGTCCCCGGGAAGCAGCCGCACGTCCTTAGACTTGTCGCCTTTGATCAGCAGGTCGTACATGTCGAAGTCGGTGACCAACTTATCTCCGCGCTTGAGCTGGATGTGCCGCATCGAGCCTTTCGCGGTCGGACCTCCAGACGCGAAGATGGCGTTCACCAAAGTGCTCAGAGAACTCACGGTGTAGGTTCCCGGACGGGCCGCCTGGCCGACCACGAACACATCTATCGATCGCAATTGACCCATCGCCACATTGAGCTGGAAATCGCGAAAGATGCGGCCGATCGCGGATTTCAGATAACCCTCTAGGTCCTGAAATTTGAGGCCGGCGACATTGATGTTCCCAACCTTGGGGATGCTAATTGCGCCATCGCGATCGACAGTAGCGCGGTAATCGATGTCCACCTGGCCCCAAGCGCGGATGAGTATCTCATCACCCGGCCCGATCACATAATCAGGAGTCACCGGAATGCGGTCGAGCGGCGCGAAAGTGCTCGGGACATTCCTGAAGAGGTTGTAGCCGAAGAGCGGTAAATCACTCCCCAGCGACTGTGCGACAACGTCCTGGAATTCGTTCCGATCGCCCACTGCTGGGGGCTGGGCGGCGGTCACTGTCGGCATAACCGTGGACGGCGCGGTGGGCGGGGCCGGCGGCAAGGTCGCCGCCTGTGGCGCGCGATTCGTGATGGTGGGCACGGTCGATTGCGGCAGCGCAGGACTCCCTGCCGGCGCTTGTTGTGCATTCGCTGGTGCACCGGCGGGGCCAACCGAGGCGGCATCTTGTTGCCCAAAAGCCGGAGTAGCTACGACAAGGGCCAACGCTGCCAATGCGAATAGTCGGACCATATATCTTAACTCCACTCGTTCTGTCCCATAATCACTAACGACCCTTTCGTCCGGCGTACAACGGACTGGACTCCGGCTTTCGCCGGAGTGACAGACCATTTTGCATTAAGACTCCAGAGCAATTAAACGTCGCCAACCGCCGCCCTGTCGAGAAGTTGCTAACGCCCCTCAGGAGCAGAACTGCACGGGGATTCTGCATACCCAAAAGGCCATGAAAAAGATTCTAGCATTTCCACCGATTCAATAGAATCCTAAATCAGTTTCGCCCTTCTGGCAGCCTGCATGATCAGATAGGAATATAGCAGTTCAAAGAGCAAAAACGGCAGAAAGACGAGTGTCCGCGGGTCTCCCGGTATACGCACCATCCATATCGCTGCTATCCCCTGCAGCAGGCATAGCCCGTAGTGAAACAGGATTACGGTTCGATGACTGTAACCGAGGCGATTGAAGAGTTGATACAGATGGGCGCGATGCGCCTCGGTAACACGTTCCCCTTGCAGCAACCGCCTAACAAACGTAAAAAAAGTGTCGTAAATGAAATTAAAG
>Ga0207099_1034_pt1 | contig 29025 bp, 20 predicted proteins | sample Alteio_BWMinHeat_85_FD_153521 | JGI IMG/M metagenome (GOLD analysis project Ga0207099, IMG submission 153521) | Enriched cells from forest soil in Barre Woods Harvard Forest LTER site, Petersham, Massachusetts, United States -... | ecosystem: Environmental > Terrestrial > Soil > Temperate forest >... | reverse complement strand
TCCAGGAATATTTTGGCGTCAACGCCGACATGGTGATCTACGGCAAATCGGTGGGCGGGGGTTTGCCGGTCGGCGTCGTCTGTGGGAAGTCCCATCTGATGCGCCGGTTCAACGACAGCCATCCGATGGATATCTGCTTCGCTCGCGGCACTTTTAACTCGCATCCCTACGTTATGGCGACCATGAACGAATTCCTTCGCTACCTGGATGAACCGGAAACTCGCGCCGGCTACGAGCAGCTTGACGACCAATGGAACGGCCGTGCGCTGGAGCTCAACCGGCGCCTTGATCGGCTTGGGCTCCCGGTTCGAGTTGCCAATATGACATCTGTCTGGACAACGTTGTACACCCAGCCCGGACGCTACAACTGGATGTTCCAGTATTATCTGCAAGCGGAAGGATTGACGATGAGCTAGATCGGCACCGGAAGATCAGCCACGACCTCAACGACAGTGATTTTGGCGAAATCGCCAATCGATTCGTTGCCGCCGCTAAGGCGATGCAAGCCGACAGTTGGTGGTGGAGCGACGCGGCGTTGACCAATAAAGCCATCGAGCGCCGCGTGATAAAGGAGCTGGTCAGTGTGAGTTTTGGACGTGTTCCATCGGATCTAACCATTGGCCCTTTAGAAGGTAGAACGGGGCCTTGTAGTACATCACCAAGTCGTGAAACGGGTCCGTTAGAATCTTTGTGAACCAAACCAGGCCCGTCTGAAGGCTTCGAGTGGCACAAACCCAGAGTGTCCGAAGGAACAAGCCTCCAAAACCAAGGCCCAACCAAAGGATGCCCAGGCGATCGAGGAATAAACTGCCGCCGGACATCGAAAACAGCCCAAAAAACGTAGGATTGAGCCACAGAACTACCGGCGCCGAAAGCCACACGACAAGCAAAACGACTTTTCGCCGCAGGTTGTACCCGACCTTCACCTCCTCCTTATGCTCGAACGTAACGTTATTGATGCGGTCGAAGCCCTTGGGTTCGAAGAAAAAATGCCCAATCTGCCGCGACCACATTGCCACCACCCAGCCAAGAAGAGCTGCTGCGATCGGGTTGAAAGGAATGAGGGCGTAGGTGGCCAGAAAGCACAAGGCGCTGAAAAGGTGCAGGGTCTGGTTCACCCGGCTCTGGTGGTAGAAACGGTGGTCGTCCCAACGCTGCTCTTTTAGCTCTTCGGTGAAGGTCATGATCTTCCTCCTATGGTTTGTGAAATGGGTGTTTGACACGTTAACAGTGCTTCACCAACTTGAATCGTCGAGCCCTCGACAACGTTGCCCGAAAATTCAAAATCGCGGGAAGCGAAGATCACAATGGTCGATCCGCTTTCGAAGTAGCCCAGTTCCTGGCCCTTGACGAACCCCGCATCACAAGGAATCTCGGTGATTCCACGGTGTTTGAGGTTGAGTGCCATGGGAACGAAATGCAGCCGGATGCTCGCCACGAGAATGGCAGCAATTGGCACAAGGGTCAGATACGAGTCCGGTGTTGAAAGTTCAAGGGGAAGGACCGCGCGCTCATTCTTACAGAAGAGCCTCTCCACGCGCTTGAGCGCGACTGGATTGACGTTCCATGTATCTCCGGAAATGTATTTCACGCCACGCACGCGGCCGTCGCAAGGCGCATGAAACCGGTGATACATGCTCGCTCTGAGACGAAGAGTCACGAATTTGCCGCCACGGTGCCGTTGGACAAGGTCTTCGTCATTCAGCAAGTCCATCACGCTATAGGGGAAGCCCTTGGCCTGAAGAACCTGATCTTCCCGGACAGAGCCGAAGGCTCCGATGACTGCGTCACACGGGCTCGTAACGGCGCTGGAATCCGGATCAATCTGCCGCGCGCCCTCGCGGAGTTCGCGCACAAAGCAATCCCGAAGGCTTACAAAGTTCTGAGTCTTAGCTTCTTCAAGCCGGAGATCGTCTGCAAATAGGCGCCACGCCGCCAACGAAATCCTTGTCAAACGCCGGCTGCGGATTCGGCTGAACCAGCCCACCAAAAGGGTCGCGTACCGCCGGGGAATCCGGTTCGTCACTAAAAAGTTAATGTCCTCTTGAAGAAAGAAACGGGCTAAAGCCGAAGGGGTCCGCCTTCGTACCGCTTTCAGCGGATGAGCGCTGCGGTTGCGAAAACTACGCATTGAGCGGCAGCTTACCAGCTGGAATTTACCGTATTGTTCCAGACAAGTGACATTTTGCGAACAAACGCCGCCCGGCTGTTTCCATTAACAATTTCCGAGCCTGTCACGCATCATTCACGAGTTCGTCATAGTTTTCTAAAGCGCGGATGCGAAAGTCGTCTGCGTGCTCCGCAAGACCCTTCCAGCCATATTCTCTATCTTCGCCACAGGGGGTTCAATGAGGTACTTTCGCCATTTTTCGCTGCTGATCTTTGCGATGTGTGTGCTCGCGGTGAAGCCGTCGTTCGCGCAGTTCGACAGCGCCGAAGTTCTGGGAAACATTCGGGATCAGTCGGGAGGTGTCGTCCCGCAGGCGGCTCTGACGCTGCTCAATATCGATACCGGCCTCCTGTCGAAAACAACGGCCGATGAAAGCGGCAACTACACGTTTTCCAACGTAAAAATTGGCGCTTACAAAGTGACCGCGGAAGCGGCCAGCTTTTCGAAAGCCGCCACCGATATCACGGTGAACGTCGGGGCCCGGCAGCGAGTCGATTTGGTGCTGAAAGTCGGAGGCGTGACCGAAACGGTAGAAGTGGTCGATGCGGCCGCGGTTCTCGAAACCGATTCGAGCGACCGCGGACAGGTGATCCCGAGCGAAGCTATCGTGGAGCTTCCGCTCAACGGGCGCAATTATGCCGACCTGGCCCTATTGTCTGCAAACGTAGCGAAGTCTCCGATCGCGGTCTCTTTTTCCCCGAGCGGCACACCGCGCGAGGGGTCGTTCAACGTGAACGGAATGCGCAGCACATACAACAATTTTCTGCTGGATGGTCTGGACAACAACGCTTACGGGACCAGCAATCAGAGCTACTCTTCTCAAGCAATACAAGCGTCGCCGGATGCGCTTGCCGAGTTTAAGGTGATCACCAGCAACTACAGTGCAGAGTACGGACGCGCGGGCGGCGCAGTGGTGAACGCTGTCATGAAATCGGGGACGAATCAGTTTCACGGCACGGCATACGAATTCCTGCGCAACACCAATTTGAATGCCACCGGCTTCCTGTTTAATCCAGCCGTATTTGTCAAACCGACGCTGCAGAGAAACCAGTTCGGCGCCACCTATGGCGGGCCGATCGTCAAGAACAAGGTGTTCTACTTCGCGGACTACGAGGGTTCCCGCCAACTGCAGAGGTACCTGAATTTCGATTCACTTCCAACGGCGACGGACCGCGCGGGCATGTTGCCCGTGGCCGTGGTCAATCCGCTTACCAGCGGCGTCTATCCGGCCAACACTCAGATTCCGGTTGCTAGCCTCAATCCATTCGCCGCCTCATTACTGGAAGGTCTTCCCACGCTGAACGGTCCGGGGCGTTCGAACAACTATGAAGCGCTGCTGCTGATCCGCGATTACAGCGACAAGTTCGATGCGAAAATCGACGGCCAGATCAGCGATAGCGCGAAGGCATTTGCGAGGTTCAGCCAGCGCAAAGACGTTCAGTTTTATCAGCCGTCGTTCCCCGGTCCCTCGGGCGGCGATGGCAACGGATATATTCATTCGATTGATCAGAACCTGGCGCTCGGCTATACGTGGACTGCGACGCCAACCTCGATTCTCGAAGCCCGGCTGGGCTGGACCCGTATTCAGGCTGGAAAGCAACCGGCACTCTTAGGCGGTCCGAGCCTGACGTCGTTGTTCGGGATTCAAGGCTTGCCGGCCACGCCGAATCTGACGGGCGGGTTTAACACGCAGTCGGTAAGCGGATTCACCGCATTGGGCCGCCAGACGAGCAATCCGCAGTTCCAGAATCCTACATCGTGGAGCCCGAAACTCAATTATTCGAAGAACCTCGGACGCCATTTGATCAAGACGGGCTATGAGTATCTGAACATTCAGACTGAGGTTCTGGACGTCAATCCGCTGTACGGGCAGGACGTGTACGCGGGACAATTCAGCAAGCCAACCTGCGTTCAACTCGGGCAGGCGGCGGGCTGCGCGATCCCATCCGATGCGACCAGCTACAATCTCGCCGACCTGATTTTCGGCCTGCCCAGCCAGATTAACCAGGGCAGCTATACCGTGGTTAACCTTCGTCAGTATGTGCACTCGCTCTACATTCAGGACGACTATCGAGTCACGCCGAAACTGACGGTCAATGCCGGCCTGCGCTGGGAATTCGCGACGCCGTTGTACGAGCGCGACAACAACTACTCGAATTTCGATCCCACGACGGTTTCCATGAAGACGGCCACCGCCGGCAGTCTGCTTAACCGCAGCCTGGTCCATCCGGATTACAAGGATTTTGGGCCGCGGCTTGGCCTGGCCTACAGCATCGATCCGAAGACTGTGGTACGCAGCGGATACGGGATCAGCTACACGTTCTTCAACCGCGTGGGCAGCGCCCTTGAAGGAATCAACGCCCCGCAGGCCCTGTTCGGTGTGCTGAACCAGAGTTTCCCGTCGGGTGGTCCGGTGCCTTCCACGTTCCTCACCACTCAGAACAGTTTTACAACCGGTATCGCGAACCCGTCGAGCTTTAACCCGGTCAATTCCAACGTCGTCTACGTTCCGCCAGATAGCAACTGGCCGTACATCCAGAACTGGTTCCTGTCCGTGCAGCGCGAGATCACCAGGAACACTGTGGTCGAGGTGGCGTACAACGGAAATCACAGCATGCGGTTGCCCATCCTCGCCGACTACAATCAGGCCAATGTGAACGCCGTGACCGCCACTTGCAATCCTCCGGCGATTACGTCCGGATGTCTGGGCGTTCAGGCGCGCCGCCCGATTCCGTCGTTTGGTCCCATCACCTGGGTCGACCCGGCCGGTAACAACCATTACAACGGGCTTTCGGCTCGCGTGGAGCATCGCTTCGGCGGCGGCCTGTATTTCCTGAACTCCTTCACCTGGGGAAAAGCGATGGGCAATTCCGAACAGGCTCTCGAATATTACGCGGGCTACTTTGAAGCCAACCCGCAAAACATTCAGAATCTGGCGGCCGAAAAAGGTCCTTCGAGCTTTGATGTGAAGTTGAACAACGTTACCAGCGTTGTGTATCAGGTTCCCTTTGGAAAAGGCCGGAAATACGGTTCCGGCATAAGCCTCGTCCTGGATGCGATCGCCGGAGGATGGGATCTCAATACAATCAACACCGCCCACACGGTACGCCGCTCGACGTGATCTACGCCGCTCCGACGATCAACGACAATACCGGCCTTTCAAACGACTATCGTGGCCAGGAATTCCTTCGCCCGAACGTCGCCGGCAGCGCCGCAAGCCAGACCAAGTCCCAGATGCTGAACACTTACTTCGCCGGCTATGCGTTTACGACTCCTCTCGCCACCGCTCCCTACGGCAATGTCGGGCGCAATTCATTTCGCGCGCCGGGGTTCGAGCAGTGGGATTTCGCGGTCAACAAGAACTTCCGGATTCGCGAGACAATGAAGCTCCAGTTCCGCTCGGAGTTCTTCAATATCCTGAATCACACCAACTTCGGAGTTCCCGACACGAAGACAACCGATGCGGCGTTCGGGACCATCCGCTCGACGTATCCTTCGCGGCAAATTCAGTTTGCGGCGAAGTTGTTGTTCTAAGATATTTGGCGGGGGCGAATGGTACGGCGTCCCATTTTGGGGCTTTGCACAAAAAGTCGGGTCTGGCCACTGTAGCGGCGGTCTATGACCGCCGACAGTCTCGCAAGTTGCTGTATCGTCGGCGGTCATAGACCGCCGCTACAGGGAACGAAGATGGGAACTGCCTTTTTTGTGCAAAGCCCATTTTGGGTAAACACCTTGTTCTACCTTCATTCGCTGATCGCTGGCGAAACCCGTCCCGCCGTCTTCAGTTTGCGCCGCCGCACGATTCTTGAAACGCCCCACACAGATTCTGCCACGATCTCTGGCGGCCTTATGACGTTATCGTGTGTCGATTGCCATCGCTCAAAGTCGGCACTCAGGATGAAAAACTTTCGACCGATCTGATGGACCGGGATGTGCTCTTCTTCGATGATCCTGCGGAAATGACGCGTGGAGAATCCTGCCAACCCGGCTGCGTTCGGAATATTTAGAAATGTCCTTTTTCGGTCCATTTTCATCGAGTGACTTCAAGAGACAAGAGTTTCGGTGAAGACCATAATGTAGAGGCTGGATGTGATAATGCCGTGTCATCGGTGTGAGAGAATTGCTACTGAGGAAGTCGCAGCGGACAAGATCAGCGCGGGTGTCAACGGAGCCGCAGTACGGGCCCGGAGGCCCATTCTTGCGCCAAACAGCAGCTACCGCAGGTTGATGTCGTTGACGCGCCGCTCGATGAAAGATTTCAGTGAAGGTTTCAACGCGATGGATCGGGCAAAATCGCCCTCAGCTTCTGCTTTCTTTCCTTGCCGTAGCCGGACAAGGCCGCGATTTGCATAAGCCTCGGGAAGTTGTCGATCGATCCGGATCGCCTGATTGAAATCCGCGATCGCTCCCTCGATATCGCCTTTAACTCGCCTCGCAATTCCTCGATTGTTGTAAGCCATCGCATGGCGAGGATCGGTTTGCAGGGCCTGGTCAAAGTCAGCTAAAGCGCCGTCAAGATCGCCGTTGTTGAGACGGAAATTGCCTCTGTCATAGAGCGCCGTGGTGAACCTCGGATTGATGTCGAGTGCGGAAGCCCAGTCGGAAAAAGCCCTCTCCACTTTGTTCTGCAACACCAGGACGTATGCCCGGTTTGAGTAAGCTTCTGCGCAGCGAGGAACGATTTCAATCGTCTTGCTGTAATCGTCGATCGCTTCGTTGAAATCGCCACGAGCCTGATGGGCGTTGCCGCGATTGAGAAAGGCTAGAGCGAGATCCGGCGCGAACTGAAGTGCAATGGTATAAGCGCCAATGGCCTGGTCAAAGTAGCCCAGGCGGGCAAACTTGTCGCCGAGCTCGACATATGAGAAGGCAGTAACCCTGAGGTTCTCTACGGCCAGATTGGGTGCCGAGACCAACGTTAGGAGGGCAAAACACAGGCTGACAAAGAAGGCCCATTTACTCATTCTCGCCATATCGACACTTTTAATCGATGGGCGTATGTTTTTATCGGAAATTAATCAGGAGTTTATCCTTCAGCCAGCGTAGCTGGCCTTCGTAGTGTTTGCTGGTAAGTTCCCGCTCTGGCACTGACGTTTTCCTTTTCCTCCCAGGCAATTTCCTCCTACATCGGCCGGGTTTCTGGCGAACATTAGTACGAGCTTGCAGGCTTTCCTTACGTCAGGCGGCGCAACTTCGCAGGCGATGACAGGACAGATTGTTTTTTCACTCTGCCTGCCCCGAGGCATCTCACGCAGATCGAGTGATAATCGAACCCGCAAAATCCGGATCCCGCGCAGCCACCGCAATCGATGTAGTCCTCGACTCTGCCCGGCAAATGGATAACGCCTTCACCATTGCAAACCTGACAAGCTGCGTTGTCCTCGTGTTGACCGACACCGTAACAGGGACCACAGCGAATCGTAAAAGACGGCGGGTTACTCATTGTCATGGGATCTGCTTTCGCAAAACTCTTCCTATAAGCCTATCGGCAACAACGGCTCAAAGACTTAGCCGTCGAAAGACGCACAGTTCCTGAAGGCGTGTGAGACGAAACCGCGATGTCCGAAAATCCGAAAAGCATCGAATTTACGCAAATTTAATTTGGTCTGAGCGAAGTTTGTTCTAATCTTGCTTCTCCCTGCATTGTAGCCCGGCGCAGGACTGCGCCCTCTGGAGATAGGAAGTCTGGATGATATTTCACGGCCCCGCCTTTGTCGTGGACGACGATGACCGGAATTAGATGTCCGCATTGCCGGTCCCAAAATGTGCGCCCATCCCAACGGCGCTTGCTTGAATGGCTCCTTTTGCCTTTCCTTGTGCCTTACCGGTGCAGGGACTGCCGACATCGCCTCTTTCGAATCCGCATCATCGATAAAATAATCGGGACGCGATGAAAAGGATTTGTCGCCGCCCTGCGACGCTGAACAAGCGCCTGAAAACTAATCGAAAAACTCTGTTCACTTAAAAATGCTTTCGCTGTAGCGGTGGTCTATGGCCGGCGACGGTGCCACGTCTTGCTGGGTTGTCGGCGGTCATAGACCGCCGCTACAGTGCATTTCGTCTTAAGTGAACAGTATTGGAGCTTACCGGTCAATTCGCCCAAATCCGTGACATCCGAGTTCGCGACACGATATGACCGCGAAAGCGTTCTTTTAGATTGCCGTCACCAAGCGCAAAAAACTCCCCGCGACTTGCGCCGCGGGGAAGGTTAAGGAGATTTAAATACGACGCTGTACGCGTAGCAAACGCCGCTCCACAATCCATTTCCCCAATCTTCACAACGCCTTCGCTCTCCTGTGAACAATCACCTCCGACACTTTTGTAAGGTTTGGTCCTATCTGCGGTGACATGGTTGTCGCGCCGCCTACTCTTTTGTAGTGCGGATTGTGTCCCCCGGGACCGCCGGCAAATTGTAATTTACATTCCGTTTCCCCGTTTCCTATAGCAGGTTTTGGCACGAGCGGCAGAGGTTGCCGGACGGAGTCCAGGCTGGAATCCGGAAATACCCGACGTGTTGGAAACCTACGCCAGGCTCCTCAAGAGCGCGGGAAAATCCCAACAAGCCCAAGACTTGCACTGGAGGGCGGCCCGAGCCCTGGCATCGATGACATTAACAGTGCGTGCGCAAGATTTGAAGTAGCGTTGGACGCGGCAACAATCCATGCGCTGCCTCCGCGTTCTTACCAAGCACACAGCGGCTTATTACAATTTGGTTAAGATTTTCTGAATGGGGCCAGCGTCGGCTGCTTCACTTAACTACATGTAGTACCATAATGCGCTACCGAGTAGCCATGTGTCGTTCCGACCAGTCTTTCAATGGGAGGAAGATCAGTGCCCACTAAACCAACGTACTGGGTCCGCTCCAGGCAAATAAACGAAATCACTAACTTCAGCAGAATGCGAGTGCCTGCTCGATTCGAGACGCTCGAAGAGGCGAATCGCTATCGCCGGGAACTGAACTTGCGAAAAGGACCCTATCATCCCGGTTACTACGTCGAAGGACCGGATGACAGTCCTCCAGCTTTTTCACCCGGCACTGCACAAGCGTAATTGTTCAATTGGTCCGCTCCGCTCCGTAAGGAGTCGTCAATGTCCGAAATCATTGTCGCCAGCCATCCGACGCTTGTTGAGGCGCAGACCACGATCTCGTCATGCGAGAATTGCAATCCCTTAGCTGATGTCGAATTCGGCATCGTTATTAATTTGGTCAAGGATACCAACCCGAAAGAAACACTGTTCTGCCAGACTGACCCCGTAGCTTGCCCCACTTGTGGTCATGAGATTTGGGAAACCACACTCGTGAGCTTCTTCAGCCCGGAAGAAACCTTGAATGGATTTTGCGGATTTTGAGTTGTTCTCCGGACTGGCTTATCTGTGGTTGGAGGTGGCTAGGCGCTGTTTCAACAGAGCCGGGGATTCCTATTCAGGGGCGCCAGCCTACAATTTATCCGGTCTTCGGCGTTGCGAACAGATGTTGTCGCAGTGTAATGCGATATTTCTTGTTCGTAACACGCCGCCCTCGCAGCTCACAGAGATTTCACTAGAAGTTCAATTTTCCGAAATGGACTTCGCCGAGGCTTGATGCTTCTGTAGGAACGGTCATGCCGGGCGAGCGATTGCGGCTCAACCATTTCTGAGGTGCAAATGACAAAAGGAACTCTCTTCACCGCGAATTTCGCTCGTGCAATCCTTCTGCTCACTTTGCTAGCGATGCCTGTGTTCGCGCAAACCGAGCAGGCTGGAATTACGGGGACCGTTAGAGACGGTCAAGGGGGAGCAATTCCTGATACGCTCGTCGAAGTCCAACACGCCGAAACGAATCTAGTCCGCACGACACGCACCAGCGACTCCGGCGCCTTCTTCATCGGAGCGTTGCCGATCGGCAACTACTCTATTTCTATTACCCGCGCCGGATTCGAGCCGGCGGAGCTCGCGGACATCCGGCTGTTCGTGGGACAGATCCGCACTGTGGATCCAGTGCTGCAAGTAGCGGGAAGATCCGATGAACTGCTGGTATCGACCAAGATAAATGAGATCGAACGCGTTTCTTCAAATGTCGGCGGAAGAGTCGATCAAACGCAACTCTTGAACCTGCCGCTCAATGGGCGCAATTGGGCAGCGCTATTGCCTCTGATCCCCGGGGCGATCGATCCCGGAACCTCGGACCAGCGCAGCGTGCGTTTTTCAGGACACGGCCGCGACGACGACAATTTCACCCTCGATGGTGTTGACGCCGGAGGCATTTCGAATCAGCCTCAAAAAACTGCGATTCGGCTTTCCATTCCGATCTCAGGCATCCAGGAATTCAAAGTAGACTCCGCGCTGTCGCCGGCAAATTCGGCCACCACTACTGGAGGCCAAGTGATCCTGGCATCGAAAGCGGGTGGTAACACGTTCCATGGCGAAGTCTTCAACTTCTTACGAAACGATATCTTCGATGCTCGCAATCCGTTTGCCTTAGCGAAGCCCCCATTTCGATTAAATCAGTACGGCTCCACGTTTGGAGGTCCGATTTCGAAAGAACGGACCTTCGTTTTCGCGGCATTCGAGGGGTTCCAACAACGCCTGGGTCAAACGCTTCGAGGATTTGTACCCAGCGCCTTATACCGCGCACAAGTATTGACTCGGAATCCCGTATTGGCGGGTCTGATCTATTCCTATCCAAGTGGAACGCAATCGCAAGCTTCTGACTCGAGCACCGACGTCTTAGCAGGACTGAGCCCACAGAAAGTGCAGGAATATTCCGGAATGATCCGGCTCGATCACCGGCTTTCCCCGAAAACGACTGCATTTCTCCGGATGAACATCGATCGCAGTACGAGTGACGTGCCACTCGGGAATCTGAGGGATCGGCAGATCACACCACTGAAGCCTATGAACGGAGTGCTCAGCGTAACTCAGGTTTTTTCGCGTACGGCGCTGAACGAAACTCGTGTTGGCTTCAATCAGGTTCTCTCCCGAACGACCAATCAAACACCTCTACCCTATAGTCTCGCCGTCACCGGTTTCACCACGCTGAACAGCTCCAAGACAAGAGAAGAAGACGACACTTCCATTTCTTTTATCGATAACCTATCGCTAACCCGCGGCCGGCACTACATCACGATTGGTGTCGAAGCGCGCCGGGTTTTCACGAATCCGGGGAGCTCCGCTGATGGAACTCTCACTTACGCAACCCGCGATACTTTTCTGTTGAACCAACTCGATAGCGTGACAGTGACGTCGGCCTTACCCCTCAAAAAGCTGCGAAAGACACAGATGTTTTCCTTTGCGCAGGACGAGTACAAGGCAACATCCAATCTGACCCTTACTGCGGGACTGCGTTACCAATACTTTGGTGTCTTCAGTGAAAAGGACGGCCGTGCCGTTCCTTTCGACTTTGCGGCGTGTGGTGGCCTTTGTGCGCCAGGAACTCCGTTCTCTGCGCCTCGCAAGAACGACATCGATCCACATATTGGAGCTGCATGGACGCCCCGCGCTCTTCGAGCAAAAACCGTCCTCAGGATAGGCGCGGGCATCTATCACAGTGATGGCCAGTTGGAGGACCAGAATCTACCTGCGTCGAACGATGTTCCCCGCTACTCGCTGAGCTCAGGACAGGTCACGGCCTTAGCGTATCCTATCGGCGATTTTCTGGCCGCGGCATCGGGAACGTTATCCCCACGGGCGCAAAACCGGCGTCGCAAAGATGAAACCAGTTCTCAATGGGGAGTCTCGATCGAGCAGGAACTTCCTGCGCACTTTACCGGCACCGTGTCCTACAACGGAAACAAGGGCACCCACCTCCAGACGATCACTTATCAAAACGTGATCGACTCCCTCACAGGAAAGCGTCCATATCCTCAATATGGGCAGGTGGAGTATAGGACCAATGACAGCAACAGCACCTTTCATGCGCTTCAACTTTCGGTTCGTCGAAACCTGAACGCCGGCTTGATGTTGGCAGCGAATTACATGTGGTCCCATGCCATCAACGACGGCTCGCTCGGCGGCGGAGAAGCGGACGCGATAGCGCCCCAAAATGTATTCTGCCGCGCCTGCGAGCGGTCATCGAGCGACCAAGACATCCGGCACTTTTTCTCCACGAATTCCGTTTATGAATTGCCGTTTGGAGCAGGCAAACGATATCTCGCAAAACCTGGAGTGGCGCAGAGATTTATCGGCGGTTGGTCGCTGAGCGGGATCGCCATTGCAAGGAGTGGAAAGCCTGTCAACATCAGGATCACACGTTCGGCAGCCGACGTGCTCAACGGGTACAACATGTCTCAGCGGCCGGATCTGGTTCCTGACGTTTCTCTTGAGCCATCCTCAGGGCAAACTGTCTCAGGATGGATTAACCCGGCCGCATTCCGTGCGCCTGCGCGCGGAACATTCGGCAACGCGGGACGCAATATCGCTCGCGGACCCGATCTTGTTCAGATCGATGCCGGACTCTCAAGAGTTTTTGCGATCGGTGAGCACAGCGCCCTCGAGTTTCGCGGTGAGGTATTCAATGTGTTGAATCGCGCCCAATTGGGGGATCCTTCGGGCGACGTCACAGTTCCTGCGCAATTCGGCATCATTCAGTCGACCGTGAACGCCACTCCGATTGGAACTGGGACTCCCAGGCAATTGCAGTTCATGCTCCGCGTTTCTTTCTAAAGGGACAGAGCCCTCGATACGTGACGGGCTGCAGGTGCGGTCTGTGACCGCGGGTGTTTCCTTGATGCTATGAGAACCCAACGCGTTGAGACGTTCACCGACGTTTCATTGGTGCTTCATTAGGCGTTCACGACCCTCTGCCAGTCTTATCCGATAGGTTGCAGTGAAATCCGAATCCTGCAGCCTAAAACGATACCCCAGGAGAAAAGTTCATGAAACACACGAAAAGACGCCAGGCGGGAGAAGCGTCGATGAAGACGCCAACCCTTCTTGGTTTGATCACGTTCGGCATGGCGGTTGCTGCCGTGGCGCTCTCGCTCCTTATCCATGCCCAGTCCCCCGACAAACCGAAAAACGCTCCGGCGCTGCAAACTGCGACCGGCCAATACCTCACACCGACCGCGCTGCCCGGTGCGGTGCAGCAGTTCCTGAACCCAGGGCTGCCCGCCTACCCGAACTTTGTCGCCGGTGAGGCGGTCCGTTCGCAACTCAGCCCGGATGGCAAGACCCTGGCCATCCTCTGCGCCGGCCAGAACTCCCTCGTCAAGCCGGACGGCACCGTCGATACCGCCAACTCAACCCAGTTCATCTTCCTTTACGACGTGAGTGGGGCACACAAGCAGTCGCCCCTGCTCACACAGGTGATCCAACAGAAGAATTCCCACGTAGGTTTGGTGTTCTCGCCGGACGGGAGCACGCTCTACGCCGCCGGCGGTAGAGACGACTCCATCTACGCCTATGGTAAGGGCGGCAGTTCCTGGGTGCTGGCAGCGACGATCCATTTGGGCCATACCAGTGGGATCGGTGTCGGCGTCAGCCCCAACGCCAGCGGCCTCGGCATATCCGCCGACGGCAAGACGCTCGTGGTCGCCAATAACTATAACGACTCGATCAGCGTGGTTGACACGACGTCCCACACCGTACGTTACGAGCACGACCTGCGTCCTTATTTTGCCAACAACGAAAGCCAGAACGGCGGCGTCGGCGGCACCTTCCCGTTTGCAGTGGTCGTGAAGGGTAACAAGACCGCATATGTGTCGTCCGACCGCGACCGCGAGGTCGTTGTCATTGACATTAGCTCCCCGGCCTCCGGCCGGCTGGTCAAGCGCATCAAGCTGGACGGAAATGCCCTGGGCATGACGCTTGACCCCTCGGGCTCCCGGCTGTTCGTGGCGGAGGACAACGCGGACCAGGTCGCACTGATCGACACGGCGCGCAATGTAGTCGTTGCGAAGATCGATGCGCGTGCTCCAGACGGCATGCTATCGGCATCCGGCGAGGGGAACGACGGCAATGGCAATGGAGGCTGCGACAACGGAAACGGCAATGGCAAAGACAACGGCAACGGCAACGGCAAAGACAACGGCAACGGCAACGGCAAAGACAACGGCAACGGCCAGGGAGCCCGTTACACCGGCGCCGCGACTTTCGCGGTGACGCTCTCGCGTGATGGCAAAACTCTCTACGCTGTCAATTCGGGCGCGAACTCTGTGGCGGTGATTCCCGTGGGTAACGGGAACGATAACGATAACGAGAACGCCTATCGGGTTACAGGCCTGATCCCGACTGCCTACGAGCCGCACGACGTCACCTTCAGCGCGGATGGCAGCTGGATGTACATCATCAATGGCAAGAGCATCACCGGACCAAACCCCAGCCATCTCAGCAGCAACACCGCCGCGATTACCTCAATCACATATCCGGGAGGCAACGCGGCGGCTGCCGCTGCGGCCGCCGCCTCGAACCAGTACCAGTTTCAGCTCGAGCGTGCATCCCTGGTCAGCGCCCCGGTACCGGCTGGCGACGATCTCGAGCACCTGACCCAGTTGGTCGCAGCGAACAACTTCTACACTGCCGAGAACGATGACGACAAGGCAGTAATGAACTTCCTGCGCGGTCACATCAAGCACGTCATTTACATCGTCAAGGAGAATCGGACGTTTGACCAGATCCTGGGAGATCTCGGTAACGGTTCAAACGGCAGCCCTTCGATAACCCAGTTCGGCGCGGCGCTCACGCCGAATTTCCACAACCTGGCTCGCCGGTTCGTCACGCTCGACAACTTCACGGATCCTGGCGACGGCAGCATGGACGGCTGGTCCTGGAGCTTGCAGGGTCGTGTTACCAACACGGAGACGATCACGCAACAGATCAATTACGCTTTCGTCAACCGGGGCCTCTCCTACGAGTCCGAGGGATCGAACCGCAGCGTCCCGGTGAACTACGGCTCGGTAAGCGCGCGTGACGCCGCCGCCGGCGTGGCGGGGACCACGAAATATTCGACCGCGACGGCGGCCCTGCCGGGTGGCACCGTCAATGTGCTGACCGGTACGGGGAACCACGCCTCCTCCGATGCGCCCTTCGGCATCCAGAATGGCTATATCTTCGATGCGGTGCTGCGGGCCGGCGGGACCGTCCGGAACTACGGCTTCCTGGTGAACAACATCGGCAGCATCGGCACGAAGGCCTCTCCAGTGAGCGATCCGTTCACCGCTGGCGTGTTGCAGGTGGCACCGCTCGACCCGTCGCTCGCTCCCCTTACCGACGTTTACTTCCGCGGCTACGACCAGAACTATCCGGACCTGTGGCGCTACAATGAATGGAAGCGCGAGTTCGACCAGTTCGTCGCCAACCGCAACCTGCCCAGCCTCTCGCTGGTGCGCGTCAGCCATGACCACATGGGCAGCTTTGGCTCGGCGCTAGCTAACGTGAACACGCCCGAAACGCAGCAGGCCGACGACGACCTCGCTGTCGGCCGCCTCGTCCAGGCCGTGTCGGAGAGCCCATACGGAGCCGACACGTTGATCATCGTCACCGAGGACGATTGTCAGGACGGTCCAGACCACGTGGATTCGCACCGCGCCACGGCCTACTTCGTGGGACCGTACGTAAAGCAGGGCGCAGTGGTCAGCACGCACTACAGCCAGGTCAACGCGCTGCGCACCATCGAGGACATTCTCGGCACCCAGCACCTGAATCTGAACACCGCGTTCCAAGGTCCGATGACCGATGTTTTCGACATCCGGTCCTCGGGCAGGTGGAACTTCGTGGCCGAAGCGTCGACGGTGCTGAAGGTCACCCAGCTCGCACAGGCGCCAGGCGGTCTCGGCGTGCAGTTCGCTCGCGGTGCGGACGTCAAACCGAAGCACGACGCGGTGTACTGGGCGAGGGCCACCGCCGCCTTTGACTTCTCCGATGCCGACCGCGTGCCCCCCGATAAGTTCAACAGGGTGCTGTGGAAGGGCCTGAAGGGCCGCAAATCCTATCCGGCCGTGGCCGGCCTGCAGACCATCGACAGACGAGACGACGATAGATAGCTTGCTCGTCGTTCAGGGCGGGGCCTAAGCGCCCCGCTCTTTTTGTTTTCTTGTGCTTCTTGTGGCCCTTTCCATTTCCCGTTAGGCAAAGCCCGCTTTCACCGAAAGCCGCGAGCATAGCCCGGCAATGATGCTTTTTGGACCTTTTGCCTCTGGGGATTCAGCAGTTCTGCTGCATCCGTTGGAATCTCCCGAGCCGCGAGTTCAGGATATGCAGTTTGGTAGCTCCGCCACCATTTGGTGAAATTGCGTGCCAGCCGCATTTCGCTGGTATGTGAATTCTTCTTTCGCAGTACGTAGATGTTGAAGTAATTTTCGGCGACGTCCCGTATATTGTGCTCAAAGTTCCCCCAAAGTCCTTCGGGCAGCCTGACGTCGATGTGGACTCCCGCCGCGTTGGCCCCGTAGCATACGATATGTAGTGAGTAGTGACTGGAGCCGCTCTTCCCTCTGTAGCTGCATGTTGAGCCCGAGTGGGCTCTCTGGAAGTTATAGGTGTCCGGAAGAAAGTCTGGCCGCGTTTTCAAGAGTTCTTCCAGATTACCGGTTACATGTCCGCAGACTTCCTGCCCGTTTTGACAGACGTAGCTCGGCTGGATTTCTCCGCTCAAGCCCTCTGCTTTTACAAAGACCTTCATCGTTCTGATGAATGCAGCCTCTTGTTCTTGCTTCTTTTCATCAGACGCTTTTATTGCACTGGCAAAAAGCGGAGACACCAGCGAGAGCGCTATATAACCCATCGTCAGCCAGTCCCTTAACCTCAACAGCCCTCCAATGAAGGTTTCCTAGAAACAAGAGTGTGGAAAGACGCAGACTGCATATTCTTTCCGAAAACACCCCTGTCGTGACGCAGGCCGGCGCTGCAGGATCGCCGCGATCCGGCTGCTTCAAATGAACTGAATCAACACCTATTTCTTTGTTACTGGGACGCAGGAAGACAGGCATTATGCAGATACGCGCTGCCAAAAACTGTGCAATATTGCACATACTCCGCCTGGTGGGTAGCTGACGCGCAAACTTGTTTTCGCATGCGCATAGGGGTTGGCCGCGCATCGGAAATGAACGGCCCGTTTGATGTCCTTATCGACGACTGGGTTGACATGTCTGCACTCAGGAAAACCGGCGGCACTCCATGTCACGTGAACCAGGATACATTTTCGTTAAGGTTGTTAGACAGGCATGCGCCACGGTGTGGACTTCGATTTTGCCGACACAGCTCGGGGCATAGGGACAATAGAAGGTCATACATCTCTTGCACTCGGTCTCGTCGACGACCGTGGCGTTTCGATTTAACGGCTGAAAGGATTTGGGGCCGGGCCCAAGCAAACTGACGCTTGGCAGGTCGACGAGGTGAGCGAGGTGGCGGGGTCCGCTGTCGACGCCGACGAACAGATTGCTCATCCGCATCAACATTACAAGCTCAAGGAGATCGTATTGCCGGATGACGGAGTGAAGGGGGAACGATACCCGGCGCGAAATCTCGTCAAACGTGCGTGCCTCCTCCTCGGTTCCTCCCACGAAGACAAACGATACATCTTTCAATTGGTGCAGGCGTTCAAGCAGCGCCACCCATTTATCGACCGGCCAAAGGTGGACTCGGGAGTCTGAACCCGTATGGACAACGACGGTACATCCTGGCCTGGCGTTCACCGCCGGAACATCAGTGAAATCTAAGACGTCGTCCGCGCAGAGATACCGCTCGTGTCTCCCGAATTTGCCAAACACTTCGAAGTTGTACTCACTCATTTGCTTCACTTGGGCACTTGGCCGGATGGCTAAGTGAATTCCATACTTGAGGAGCGGTATGAGATAGGTGCGTATGGCGCGATAGGAGGTCGTAGCGAGGAGGCGGCGCGCCTGTTCGCTCAACCGCAACACCACCACGAGATCATACGACGAGGCCAGCCTTTTATCGGCGTCACTCCACTCCGTATTGCGGCCGAACACGCTTCGGGCCGCATAAACTCGACGAACGCCACGAAGCTTGCGCGCGATCGGAGCCACGCTTGGCGATATGAGCAGATCGATCTGCGCGGTTGAATGTTCTCTGATGAAATCCGTAATTGAAGGGAGGGAGACCACGAAGTCACCGATGAGGCAGCAGTTGACGATGAGCGCCGTTTGCGGTGACGGAACCGAACGCGGTTTCAACGTTTGGAGCCGAAGGAGGGCGGGCAACTCGCGGACAACGGGAGCGTACTTCAGGAGAAAACGGTCCTTCCAGGGAGCAGCAAGCTGTTTTTCTGGCATGGCCAAACTCCTTAAGTGTGGCGTTATGGTTAAACACAAAGACACCAAGGCACAAAGGCACCAAGAAAGCTGGCGAACAAAGCAGTTGAATGCCGGCTTTCTTGGTGCCTTTGTGCCTTGGTGTCTTTGTGTTTAACCATAACGCCACAGGACCCGCTGAATAGTTACAAGAATCTGTAGCTGAAAACAATTCCCGGTTGAAGCGGAGTTACAAATATTGATACAACGCTCCTTTATCATTCGACGATGGATGCTTGCTTCTGCTGCAAGAATGCCGCAGGCGTGTTACAGCAAGGTGAATTCAGAACGAATTGACAGTTACTTTGACCCGGCCTTCCGACACGCTCCACAACCTATTGAGCCATTATCTAAACTCTGAGCCATAGATTGTGGAGAATTTTTCTCTGGAGCGTTACTAATCTGTAATCTGCTCGCCTAACGTGGTATGCGGCTTGTTTGTAGGAAACCTTCACGGAGGGCTGATGAGGATAGGTTACTGGCTAATGATTGGTTGCATAGCGCTCGCGCCTGGATCTCCGCTTTTTGCCAGGGAAAGAAAAGCGGATGATGAAAAAAAACAAGGACAAGAGGCTGCATTCGTCCAAACAATGAAGAGTTTTATACAAGCGGAGGGCTTAAGCGGAAGGATCCAGCCCAGCTACATCTGCCAAAACGGGCAGGAAGTGTGCGGACAAAGTACCGGCAACCTGGAAGAATTCTTGAGAACGCGGAAAGACTTTCTTCCGGATACGTATAACTTCCGCAGAGCCCATCCAGGTTCAACATGCAGCTATAGGGGGAAGAGCGGCTCCAGTCACTACTCCCTGCATACCGTATGCTACGGGCCCGACGCGGCGGGTGTCCATATCGACGTTAGGCTGCCCGAAGGAATTTGGGGAAACTTTGAGCACAATATACGGGACGTCGCCGAAAATTACTTCAATATCTACGTACTGCGAAAAAAAAATTCACATACCAGCGAAACGCAGCTAGCACGCAATTTCACCAAATGGTGGCGGAGCTACCAAACTGCGTATCCTCAACTCGCGGCTCCTGAGATTCCTACGGAGGCACTTCTGGACGGCCAAAAGCAGAAGGCTCAGGCCCAGGAATCATCATTGCCAACCTATGCTCGCGGGTTTCGATGATGCGAATCGATCTGGTTTTTCACGATCTTGTAACCCGTTGCGCATAGTGTTGAAACCTTGTTACTTCAGATTACGGCAAGCTTCAATAAGGAGGTCCCATGCAACCTGAAAAGCGACAGAGCCGTTCCGCCGGTGAGCTGCCGGCCTGGTGCGACGATTGCCACCTTCGTATTGCGCCCTACGAAGATTTCGTGACCCGTGACCGAAAGACGTTTCATCGGCGATGCTTCCGGAAATCCGAGGTGAGAGAATCGGCCACGGATCGATTCCCCGCGCAGAACGCCAGCACTCTGCCATAAGAGCTTCCGGCCGACTGGCTGCTTCGGTCGCAATTCTTTCACCAGAACGCAACGAGGTATTCATAGAGCTGAAAGAAATTGGGCCGCATAATCATGCGTATGCAATTACGGCGACTGCTCCTGTTTATTTTCATTGTGCTTTCCGGCGTATCTGGGATTGCGGCGCGGGCGAGCGATCCGATCCGTCTTCCGAATGGATTGATGATCACGCCGGACGCAGCTCCTCATGCGGTTCTGACTTCGCTCAACCCTGGACTGCCGGGACGGCGCGATCTAACCATGGGACAGGCCGTAACCACTGCGCTCAGTCCGGACGGAGGCACATTGCTGGTGCTTACGAGCGGATACAACAAAGATGGATCGCAAAAATTCAACGAGTATGTTTTTGTGTTCGATACGGCGGTATATCCACCGCGCCAGGTCCAGGCGCTGCCGGTTCCCAATTCCTTCTGCGGGCTGACGTGGAATCCCAATGGAAGTGAGTTTTACGTGTCCGGCGGCATGGATGACAACGTGTACATATTTACAAAAAGCAAGGCAGGAGGCTTTGCGCGTACAGCCGCAATAGGTCTCGGGCATTCCCGGGCGAATGGACTATTGTCCAACTTTCCGTCCCCTTTGAACGCCGAAGCTGCAAAACCAATGGTCGCGGGCATCGCCGTGACTCAGTCCGGAATCGTGGCCATTGTTGCCAATTTTTACAACGATTCGATCAGTATCCTTGACCTGACGGCCCGCAAGAAGACTGCTGAACTCGACCTCCGCCCTGGCGTCCAGGATCACAAAAAGAACGGCGTCCCCGGTGGTGAATACCCGTATTGGACTGCGATACGACGTGATACCAAGGCGTATATCTCGAGCCCGCGAGACCGCGAGATCGTTGTTGTGCGGTTAGGCTCGCAGCCATCCATTGAAACCCGTATTCATGTGGCCGGCCAACCGAATCGCCTTCTCCTGAACCGCGCCCAGGACCGGTTGTTTGTCGCCCTGGATAACGCGGACACCGTTGCAGCCGTTGATACCGAACGCGATTCCGTGATCGCGACCTTTAATATCACGGCCCCTGCCAGTGTCCTTGGAAGCGCCCGTATCCCAAAAGGCGCAAATCCGAACAGCCTCGCCCTGTCGCCGGATGAACGCACTCTCTATGTCAGCGACGGCGGCACGAATGCAATCGCGGTGGTCGCTCTGGAGCCGTCGGGGGCCGGACGCGTCATCGGTTTGATTCCGACGGCCTGGTACCCGAACAGTGTGAGCGTAAGCGCCGACGGTAAGATCCTGTATGTCGTGAATGGCAAGAGTGTCCCTGGTCCGAATGTCGGGAACTGCCGTGGAGATGTCAGGGCCCCCGGAATCGCGGATTGTTCAAAGACTCCGAATCAGTATGTGTATGCGCTGGAGAAGGCCAGTTTGCTGTCCTTTCCCGTCCCAACAGCTATCGATCTCGATGCGCTGACCCGCCGTGTTGCACAGAACAATCGCTTCGACGCCCTGCGCAGTGCCGCCGCGGATCCGATGATTTCTGAACTTCGCAAGCGGATTCAGCATGTCATTTATGTGATCAAAGAGAATCGGACCTACGACCAGATCCTGGGCGACCTCGAAGTCGGCGACGGTGATCCGTCAATCGCAGAGTTTCCTGAACCGATCACGCCGAACCATCATTCCCTTGCCCGAAAATTCGTGACGCTCGATAACTTTCTCGATTCCGGAGAGGTCAGCGGCGTTGGCTGGAATTGGACCACCTCGGCGCGAACGACTGACTACACCGAAAAAACCGTTCCGGTGAATTACGCCGACCGTGGCTTCAGCTATGACTGGGAAGGGCGGAATCGCGACGTCAACGTCGGCATTGGCTCTCTGCCGGAGCGTATCAAGGCACAGCCCCTCCTTGGGAATTCGAATTTCCCGGCCGACCCCAATCTACTGCCAGGCGAAGCAGATGTCGCCGCGCCGGATTCCGTTTCCGGCGAGGCCGGCGCCGGTTATCTATGGGACGAGGTGCTTTCAGCGGGCCTTACGCTCCGGAACTACGGCGTGTTTTGCGATCTTTCCCGCTATGAAAATCCACGCCTGAATGCGGGCTACATTCCGATTTCGAGAACTCCGTTCACCGACAAGATTCAGCAGGCGGTGCCCACTAAGAAAGCCCTGCTGAACAACACGGATTTGTACTTCCGCAGCTTCGATCAAAACAACGCAGATTTCTTTCTGTTTCGGGAGTGGCAGCGCGAGTTCGATCAGTTTGTGACCGATCGGAACCTGCCGAACTTGTCCCTGGTGCGATTTGCGCACGATCACTTTGGCAATTTCGGCACCGCTCAGTTTGGAATCAATACGCCCGGTTTGCAAATGGCGGACAACGACTATGCCCTCGGTTTACTGGTGGAGCGGATTGCGAACAGTCCTTACAAAGACAACACCTTGATCTTCGTCATCGAAGACGATGCGCAGGATGGCCCCGATCATGTCGACGCCCATCGCAGCATCGCGTATGTGGTTGGGCCATATGTGAAGCAGCAGGCCGTCATCGCGGAACGCTATACCACCGTCAGCATGGTCCGGACAATCGAGGCGCTGCTCGGAATTGAGCCTGCCAGCCTGTACAGTGCCGTTGCAGCACCGATGACGGAAGTATTCGATCTGGATCAAACGAGTTGGAGCTATAACGCACTTGTGCCGGACTTGCTTCGGACCGCGCAACTCCCTCTCCCGCCGAGGACCGTGGGGAACACATTGCCGCAAACACCGCGGCTCCTTGCATACGCTCGCGATCTACATCCGGCAGCTTACTGGCAGAAAAAGCTTGGAGACATGGATTACGACGAAGAAGACAAGCTGGATACCCCCAGGTTCAATCTCGAGCTTTGGAAGGGCATGATGGGTAACAAGGCATATCCGCAATACCGCTCCGGCAAGAATCTCAGGGAAAACCGCCAGGCTCTGCTGGCTGAACGCGCCCGCCCTTAGCTTTTGTCACGAAGCTCGCGGCGATCAGTAGGTTCAGACCTCCTGATCTCGTGCGAGAAAAGGGAGGGAATGAGGAATTCAGAATGATCCCGAATCCAGCCGCGGAGCGGCGTTAGAGCGTAGCCACGGCTGAAGGCCGTGGTGTCCGTTGTGAACATGATAAGCCGCGGAGCGGCGAAAGAATCTGCCGCCGCTCCGCGGCTCATACGGGGTCCAAACGGTAACCACGGCCTTCAGCCGTGGCTACGCTCTAACGCCGCTCCGCGGCTGGATTCGGGATCATTCTGAATTCCCCCATAATGCGGTGCACCGCATTATGGGGGTTATGCGGAGTCGATAGTAATGCGGAGTTCTCGCTGACAACATGGACGCTTGTGTCGATTTTTGCGGTTCGAGCCGCACCTGCGGCCCGGCTTGAACTCAGCATAAAAATACGGGTGTAGGCACTAGAGTCTTCCTGAAAACCATTTTCGGGAGGACCCTATATGCTTGCTAACCACTTCAAATCTTCTGCCACTGTAAACCGCCTCGCCTCTGGTTCCGCGGCGCCGTTTCTGGAAGGTTTTGTCCAGACGCTCGAGGTCAAAGGTTACGCAGATTCAACAATCCAGTATCACGTTTGTGCGGTACATCATCTTTGTAGTTGGGCATCTGCCAAGGCTCTCGATTTCACCAGATTCGATGATGCAAGTTTCGAATCGTTTCTGCAGCATCCCCCGTCCTGTCATTGCAACCTTGCAAGCCGTGGGAAATTTATGCATCGCGCGCGGTTTTCGGTTGCACTGTTTGCCCCGTATCTGCGTGAGATTGGTGTACTGGCAGTTATCGATCGGAAAGCGCACGAGAACCCGCTTCTGGGTTCGTTCCGCCGCTGGATGCTAAATCATCGCGGTGTAATGGAATCGACATTGCGGATCTATGATCGATTCATTCCACCTTTGTTGGAAGCGGTCTCTGGAGATGCAAGCCGCATTACCGCAGGAACGCTGCGAGCTTTTTTCATCGAGCGGACCAAGACCTTCTCTGCGGGGTACGCCAGCAACGTGGCGAACGCGATTCGCGTTTTCCTTCGGCATCTGGTTGCCGAAGGCATATCACCACCGGGATTAGACAATGCCCTGCCTCCGATCGCGGATTGGCGCGATCGCTCGCTACCCCGTTTTCTGCAGAGCTCCGACATAGAGCGTGTCATCGCAGCGTGTAATTGTTCAACAAAAGAGGGCTTGCGCGACCGTGCAATCGTCCTCTTGCTGGTCCGGTTGGGACTGCGGGCTTCCGACGTTCTTCGACTCCGATTACAAGACTTGGATTGGAACGATGCCAGCATCCGCGTTTGCGGTAAGGAGCGGCGGGAGGCGCGACTGCCGCTGACTCAAGAGGTCGGGGATGCCGTGCTTTCGTATCTTCAATCCAGTCGGCCTCCAGTTCAGGCCCAGGCCCTTTTTGTTCGGCTCACGACGCCGATTCAGCCATTCGCCGATAGTTCGGCGATTTCCGGAATTGCCAGCGCCGCCATGGGGCGAGCTGGCGTCAGGCCGCCACGTCGTGGTTCTCATATTTTGCGGCATTCCGCGGCCGCGGAAATGCTCCGCCATGGCGTTTCTCTCCAGGAGATCGGATCGGTGCTCCGGCACCGCTCCATCGATACAACTCTCCACTACGCCAAAGTTGATCGCACCCTTCTTCGACTCGTCGTGCAGCCATGGCCGGAGGTGCCAACTCATGGTCAATAACATCGTTGATTCTTACCTCCAAATTCGGCGCGCTACCGGATGCGGTCTCAAAGCTGTCGAGCCTTTGTTGCGTAACTTTGCGAATTTTGCCGCCGGCCGGGATCAGGAGTACGTGATGGCGCAAACTGCGATCGAATGGGCGAGCGAATCCCAATCTCCTTTACAGCGCGACCGGCGTCTGAAAACGGTGATTCGTTTCGCTCGATATGCGCACGCCGAGGATGTACATCACGAGATCCCGCCCGATGGTGTATTCGGCAGACAGCCGTGGCGAAGGCCTGTGCCTTTCATCTTTTCCGTAGAGGAAATCGCGAGGCTGATGAATGTGGCTTCGCGGCATCATCTAAGCAACACTCTTCTGCCGCACACCTATAGCACTCTGTTTGGTCTACTGGCCGCAACCGGACTGCGTGTATCGGAAGCTTTCAATCTGCGCTTGGACGACCTCACACCAGATGGCCTTCTGATCCGCGAGACGAAGTTTCGCAAAAACCGTTTGGTTCCACTTCATGAGACCACGACGGCAGCGCTGGAACAATACGTCGCCAAGCGCCGTCGGGTTTCCAGTAAGGAGAACTACGTTCTTATATCACTTCGTGGCAACAGGTTGTGCTACCGCTCTGTCTGCGCCGTGTTCCATTCCTGTCTCCGTGCAGCAGGAATGCAGCGTCAAGCCCATCTTCCGCAACCTCGACTTCATTCGCTTCGGCACACGTTTATTGTGAGAGCGCTTGAGAACTGTCCTTGCGACCCGGACCATATTAACCAACACATGTTGGCGCTCACGACGTATGTGGGCCATCGTTCGGTGGAATCCACCTTATGGTATTATGTGCAGCGGAACGTTATGTAGAGTCGCTTCTGTAAGTGCTTGCCAGCCCGTTCATTCCTTTTGGAACACAGCACATAAAATCTCTTGATGCAGCTCCGCTGGGGCCACTGAGGGCGGCATTTCCAGAGGATGTAACACCGAGCTGTCGAATTGTGGAATTCACGTTCGCCGAACTTGCGACAGGGAGGGACAGGGCGCGAGCACCCCTCGGTGCGCGGCTTCTGTCAATTCCGTGTTGGCGACAGAACAGGAACCTTCTTGAATGGTCCGTTTCTCCGATTGGTTTTACGGACACTGAACATGCAGGTTCGAAACCAGCAGCATCAACCGAGGACCAGATTATTATGTGCAGTCCGGGCCGAACTGACGACTATGTAATGAAGAGGTTACGCGCCCGACTGCGCATATCCGCTGTCTGCACATAATACCGCAAATGTGCTGCAGCACATTTGCGGTACCTGGAAGCGACTCCGCATCTGCTCTGTGGCATTGTCAAGGCCTGGGAGAGCTTCGTTTGGGGAGGTGGGCAATGACGGCTTTGGCTCCGCACATCGCCGCTTTCCTTCATGAGCGCCTCCCCGTCGAACAAGGAGCCAGTGAGCATACGCGAGATTCTTACTCGTATGCTTTCCGCCTCCTGTTCACCTTCGCAGGGGAAAAACTCAAAATGTCGCCCTCCTCGCTTCAACTGGAGCATCTCGATGCTCCGCTCATCCTCAACTTCCTCGAAAATCTGGAATCCGCTCGCCGTAATAAGGCAGCCAGTCGCAATGTCCGGCTCGCAGCGATCAAATCATTCATGCGATTCGTCGAGTACCGCATACCGTCCTCGATCGAACAAGTCCGCAGAATACTCGCGATTCCCGCCAAGAAAACCGATTTACCACTCGTCGGTTATCTCTCGGTGGATGAGATGAAGGCGGTGCTTGAAACCCCGGATCCAACGACGCGAAGGGGGATCCGAGATCGCGCCATGCTGCTTCTCGGCTTTACAACGGGCGTACGCGTGTCCGAACTGGTTGGGCTTCGCCTGGAGAGCGTGTCATTGCAATCGCCCGCGAGCATCTTTGTGCGTGGCAAGGGCCGCCGGGAACGGAACTTGCTCCTATGCAGGGAATCCGCTCAGGCTCTGAGAGCTTGGTTGGCGACTCGCGGACAAGTATCCGTACCGGAACTTTTTCTCAACGCTCGCGACAAGCAGATGACGCGCTCCGGTTTTGAATACATTCTACGCAAACACACCAACGCTGCCGCGAAGCATTGTCCATCGCTGGGCAAGAAGCGTGTTTCCCCTCATTCGCTCAGGCACACCTGCGCGATCGTGACGCTGAAAGCGACCCGAGACATTCGTAAAGTTGCTCTTTGGCTTGGACATTCCAGTATTCAATCTACTGAAATCTATACCCGAACCGATCCTTCCGAAAAGTTGGAGGCCATAGAAGCATTAACTCCGCCCATGTTACGTCGTGGCCGCTTTCGACCGCCAGACAAACTCTTGGAAATGCTCAAAAGCCCCTAATTTTATGCTGAGTGTTCATATGGAAAATGAGCGGCAGAGAGCCGTCGGGAGATCGCCGCCTCCGCATTACTATTTACTCCGCATAAACCCCAGATCAGGAAATCTGACGCTCATGCAGTTTGCGCTCTATTTTACTGCCCGGCGTTAATGGTGTTCAGTGCTGCGAGCGCCTTTGAAGTGATCTCCGGCGTCAGACGGACGTATCCCAGCTGAGGGGAATACGTCTGGCCGTCCTGTAGACACCAGCCGATCAAGTTACGCAACGTATCACCCTTTCTGGCGTCGTCGTAGTTTGTATACAGCAAAACCCAGCTGAAGGTCACGATGGGATAGGCATCCGCCGCGGTTGGATCCGGCACAAACAGCCGGAGGTTTTGTGGCAGCTCCACTCCTGTCAGCGCATCGGTTGTAGTCTGCTCGTTGGGCACGATAAATTTGCCGCTCTTATTTTCGAGAATTGCCGTTTTCAGTTCCAGCCTGCGAGCGAACTCATAGCCCACATAATCTCCTGGTCGGTCATCGCCGCATCGCTGGCGCCGAAGTCCACCTTCTCCTCCTCGCGGATGGACTTCGCCACAAAACGCCGGACTCCTTCCCCGCTGCCGACGGCCTCGTAGGTGATTTCGGTTTGGGGATGGGCGTTCTGATACACCGAAAACCATTTTCTGTAAAGCAGGGACGGGAACGTGGCACCGGCGCCTCGGACAAGAATTCCGCCGTCCGGCACCTTGTTGGTTGAGGCGCGTTCCGGCGCGGTACAGGCCGACGGCATTAGCCACAAAGACACCAGGGCGCATACCCAACGCGACGCTTTGCTGCATGTCATGTTTGGATGGCTCCTAACTGAACTCTCCCCGGATGTATTCCTTGGTATATTTTTCCCTGGGATCATGGAATATCTGCTGGGATTCCCCGAACTCCACCAGATAGCCGGTGCGTCCGCCTTGCGTGGTATCCACATAAAGAAACCCGGTCTTATCCGCAACCCGTTGTGCCTGGTGCAGGTTGTGCGTCACGATGGCAATGGTGTAGCGGGTTTTCAGCTCGATCATCAGTTCTTCAATCTTGCGAGTGGCGATAGGATCCAGGGCCGAGCATGGCTCGTCCATCAGCAGAACTTCCGGTTCGGTTGCGATCGCTCTTGCAATGCACAGGCGCTGCTGCTGTCCGCCGGATAACGATAAGCCGCTCTTGTTCAGCTTGTCTTTGACTTCGTCCCAAAGCGCCGCCCGCTTGAGGGATTCCTCGACTCGGGCAGCCTTGTCGCCTTTGTAGTTGTTAAGGCGCAATCCGAAGGCAACATTGTTGTAAATGCTGGTCGCGAAGGGATTCGGCTGTTGGAATACCATGCCGATGTAACGGCGGACCGCCACGGGATCCACGGCCGAGCCATAAATGTCCATTCCGCGATAGTGCACATGACCCTCAAAGCCGAAGCCGCGAACAAGATCGTTCATGCGGTTCAGGCAACGCAGAACCGTACTTTTACCGCAACCCGACGGTCCGATGAACGCCGTTATCGAGTTCTTCTCCACCGGGATCCGCGTGTCGCGGACGGCTTTGAAACTCCCATAGTGAAGCTCCTTGATGTGGCAATCGATGACGACTCTGCCGTTTCCGTGGGCCTCTTTTAGTGGCGCTTCCGAGTTCGATGTTATCCGCATAGCAACACTCCAATTACTGAATCCGGCGGCGGGAAATGCTTTGTCCAACGAGATTCATGGTCAACACCAGGAGCACAAGAACCAGAGCCGCCGCCCAGGCCTGCGCCACTTGATTCGGGAAAAGCATGCCGGCGAAGTTGTAAATCAGTACTGCCAGCGACGCTGTCGGCTGCATCAGGTCAAGATGACCTCCCTGGGCAGGCCAATAATTGCTGAACAGCGCCGTGAATAGGAGTGGCGCCGTCTCTCCGGCGCCTCGAGCCAATGCCAGCATAATTCCAGTCAAAATTCCGGGCAAAGCTGTGGGAAGGAGCACCATCCACACCGTCTGCGTTGGGGTCGCGCCCATGCCATCGGATGCCTCTTTGATTTTGGCGGGCACCATCCGGATCGCGTCTTCGGCTGTTAAAAGGATCGTGGGCAGCATCAGGATGGAGACGGCCACACCTCCAGCGATGGCCGAATAGCCACCGGTGAGAAGA